>OGYK01000663.1_pt1 | contig 28217 bp, 24 predicted proteins | sample 1576501 | NCBI WGS metagenome assembly OGYK01 (sample SAMEA3541530, study PRJEB24748) | human gut metagenome | biome: human gut; feature: human-associated habitat; material: faeces | place: China | collected 2012
AAGCTCATTAATCGCGCTTTCTGCAGGCAAAGCCGGCTGTTCACCAGAAGCACGTGAACCAGGCACTTTTGGATTAGTCAGACTAATTGATACGTAAGCTACATCATAACCTGCTCCCCCTTCAACCTCCGGATTTTCCTCCAGATTCTCATTTGAACAACTTGCCAGTGCCGCAACAGCCAGCAACGAAACTAAAATTGATTTAATCTTTAGCATAATACAAAAAATTATTAGAATTAATACTTATATAATTTCCCACTTAATCAGTAAGTTTTACTTACCATTCTTTTTCATTTTAGCAGCATTAGCCTTCTTCCTGACTAATTCTTCCAGATTGCCCCTAGCTGCATCCAGACCTAACTGCTCTGCGACCTTCAAATACTTCTTCGATAATTCATAATCTCCCTTCATTAACATTAATATTCCCATAGCATTATTATATTCCGGCAAATTCTTATTCGAATTCACCATGCCCAGATAACGTTCAGCCGAAACCAATTCATTGCGTGATAAAGCGGCAGTAGCAGCATTTATATTTGCAATCTCACTCTGCGGATACATCTGGACAGCCGTTTCGAACACATCAATAAATTCTTGCGAGCCTGTCGGATAGGTATTAGCCACCAGAAACATTTCATTCAAGCTCAAATTCTGCGGACGCGTCTTGATAATCTCTTTTGCTTCCTTCACACTAAAATCCCTCACTTCGTAATTCACTTTGCAGATAGCCACACGCAAACTTGGGAAAATATACTTCAACAAGTATCGGTAAGGCGTTCCTCCGTGAAGTTGCATCAGTTTTGTTTCTCTTCCTTTTTCAATAGGTATGTTCCTGATAATATCCAGCACTTCGTCTTTATATTCCAATTCGATTGTTTCAAGCGCCTTCTCCAGTCCGTCCCAGTTTTCACCTCCAAAGACAATGTAGTATTGGTTTCTCGGAAAATCGTACCTGTATGCCAGATAATCCCGAAGCGCCATAGCACGCCCTTCAGACAGACGTTTGTTCGCTGCCAATGTTCCTTCCGGAGAAGCATAACCGATAATATCCAGACGGTTCACTTTCACATTCGGATCGGACTTCAGCTCATCGATCATCTTGCGGATTTTAGCTAGTTCCTGAGGATTATTCATGTATTCGGGACGAATATTGACTTTATTCACCTCGAAATCCAGAAAACATTCTACTTGAATATCCCGTTGTTTGATTTCTTCCGCTTTCGGTTGCAGATAAGCAAACTGAGGAACCACTACGTAAGGCGTCCATACACGTTCCAACGTCACTTTGCCAAACTCCTCTATGTTCATCAATGCCGTTTCGCCGCAACCACATTCATCACGCTGCACGTCCAAGCGCGCATCCTTCATCCATGATTCGAACGGAACCAGATATTGATACCGAATCGTATCATTTCTTAGTTTTCCGGCTTTTTCCACTATATATGGCTTCTCGTAGCTTCTCTTCTCCTTGGCGCTCATCAACGCAAGCTCACGCTCATACGCCAAATACTCGTCACGACCTTTAATAGAAACTTTCGGAAGATTCAGAGTGCGTCCGGAAGTCACCAGCCGCGGAATTAAATCCATTCCCCGGGCAGATTTCACTTTCACATTATTCAAAACAAAATCTATATCGACATGAATAAAATCACCTTTCTGTTCCAACCGCACCGGATTCACGGTAATGCCACCTTCGTAAGAGCGGGATTGAGCCATAGCTGTGTTTATATTCAGGCTGCAAACCACCAACATACACACAAGGAAACCTATATTTCTTATCATCATACTCCTCATTATTTAATTACATAAATAAGTGACACACTTGCTTTGGTAGGTCCGAAATAATTTTTGCTGCTTTCCTTTAGTCTCGTACCACAAGTAGCGCAAGGATACTTGTCATATACAATGTGCGCATATCCCACTCCGACAGATGTTTCTATACTCCAGCGTTTTTTCAGAATCCACGAATATCCTACGGAAAAGCCACCACCATAAAGATATCCCTGATAACGCGTATGCTGCATATTGTCACTGATAAAAGACCAGTCGGGCCATCCCCCTACATTGAAATCGGCATAATGTCCGTGCATTCCGATAAACATACGGCGGAAACTCTCACAAAACCAGTAACGAACTTCGGGTTGTATCCCCCAATGACGGAGGCGTTTGCCGTCGGAAAGTTTCCACGGATTATAATTGACCGGAATGTCCAGCGTCCATTTACGCGCCAGTCCGATCTCCAACCCCAAATTCATGGTAGTGGTAGCGTCATACAGCAGATTGCTTTTCAACGCAACCTTCTGGGCATAACCCTCGGAAATAGCACATCCGAGCATGAATAATATGAGTATAGCAACTTTCTTCATTTATATCACATTTACTGTTATTTATTGCCCCAATTGAGTAACATCTATTTTTATGCGTTGCACATTACTGATGCCCGTTTTAACGGAAGACGCCATTGTTGTGAGATGTACGATTCCGTTTCTGGAATCCGCCTCTATATTGGGCAATACCTTAATATAGATCTTACCGTCTTCAACGATAATGCGTTCTTCTCCTGTATGGCAGCCTTTACACCCTCAGCCTGCTTCCGGTGCTCCAATACCACAGAATCTTCCGTATCTTCGTTCTCCAGTTCATCTGCTCTTATGATCTGGCTGCCTCCAAATAATACTGCATTAAAAAGATCTGCAAATTCCTCGTTCCCACTCCAATAATTTTTCAGCACTGTGTCCGATGACACACCTTTTTCTTTTCTTCCGATAATATTCTCCTCCTTTGTGTGTGGGAGAATATTGTCGTTTCGAATTCTCCCTTTTTTATTTGGGAGAATAATGCCGTTTCGAATTCTCCCTGCTTTTGGGTGATTAAAAGCATTGAAAATTCTTATATGCGGGCTGTAATCTGGTCACTTGTAACCATCTGCAACGCCGCGTTGAATTGATTTTTGAATGGCTTTCGCCTGATAGATGATTAGAATATAATGCTTTGAGGCAATTGTAGCACATTACAAGAAGTTTGTCATTTAATTTCCTGAATTTTAAGATTTTTCATAAAATTTTATATTACAAACTTCCTCTCTGTTTATAAAACAATTCAACTATTCTTTTAAACCTCATTTTTATTTTCTTCCACTTTTTCCCGACCATACCGGGTAAAAATTTTATTTTTACATTCAGCCCTACATTATAATACTTATATATTTTTTGTTCATATTCTTCTAACTGGTTCAAATCATTTTTTAATTGATCGATTTTATTTCTTCTTTCTGCTGTCATTGTTTTGTTACTTTCAATTTTCAGACATGCCTTTATTTCCTTTTTATATGTCTTAAACAACTTTTTCAAAGAAGAAACAGTAGTTTTAACGTTATCAACGTCAGTCTGATTATTTTTTATATACTGATACATTTCCTCCATATTTGTTTTATATAATAACAAATTCGTTTCTGTTTCATTTAAAATTTTCTGTCTGCTCGTATATATTTTCACACAAAATTTACGATATTTTTCATACTTAATAACCCAATTCCAAAAAATCTTTATCGCCTCTATATAGCTTAAAATACTTACCAGAGAATTCAATAATGGTTCACCTGGAACAACTATTTGCAGGTAACCATTTAACAAAATTGGAATTTCAAACAAACCTATCAAAATGACCAGCTCTACTGTCAATACTTTAAGGAACGAATGTACTATAAATTTCTCGCCTAATGAAATCCGAATAAGATCCGCCACAAAAATTATTAACTTTATAATTCCATAGACCATTAATGTATATATACTTACTTTACTTACAACTGTTATCCATGTATAAGGCGGATACTGACCTATATGTAGATATAAACAACATATTGCTGAATTTATAAGTATCATTGTCAATATTTCTACAAAAGCCTGCGAATAACCATTCACTTCATTTTTAGACCTGTCCCAATCTTCTTTAAGCATTATTGATATATAATATATTAATAGTTCTTTGTGTTTTTTGAAATCACCTTCATTATCTACTTTTTTAACTTGATTTATTTCATCCCAAATATAAGCATCTTCTTTAATATCTTTTTTGTTTCCCCAGCCACACGAATTGATATTTAATTCCAGCTCCACAAGATACTTTTCAATATTTTTTCATCCTGTCCTGAAAACCCACATGCCTGAATTTTTTCACTTATCAAACGAATTGTATCCCGCCACTTTTTCCTCTCCTCTGTTATATACTTCAAAGTATTATTTTTTCTGTTATTATACTGGTTAAATATAGTTGTGATAATTGTACTGACTACTGCAGAACCTAATAATATACTTATTCCTGAAGTTATTTCTCCCATATGCAATTCTCCTTTTATCTATTTTTGTAGTTTTTGTTCTTGTAATATAAGGGTTTTCTTATGAAAACCCTTATATTACACAATCCGCGATCACATATCATCAAATTCTATCGGTGGTAAAATAGTCGACTGCAACTGTTCTATATACTCTCTTAAATCAGGATTTTCCAGTTTTTCATCCGGATCCGGTAATTCATCTAAAGGAATATTTTTAAATGGGATTTTTCTATAACCTATTTCATTTTTTACTTCATCTGCAAGAATAATATCATACCCAGAATCCTTGAAAGCAGATAATACACTTATCTCATCTTTCATCATGCTGATCAACAGTCTTTTTTGAACTGGTGTGATCATCCAGGAAAATTTATCAATCACATCTACACACTGACACAGAAAATATCTTTTCTTATCGTCCCTGCAAACAAAAATCATAGGAATATTATCAAACAAAAATAAAACTTTTTCTATTTCCAAATCTCCATATTGAGGTACATTTTTAAAATAAATCATATTTTACACCTCCTCTGACTCATGAAAATTTTCAAATACTTTTTCCACTTCACCTTCAAAAATCCACCAGTCTACATGTAACTTATCGGAATAATCCTTCTCCCGTTCAATAGTTCTCTGCACCAATCCATTCGTTGTCCTACCCTGTAAAATAATCGGATGTTGATATATTTTCTTTTTCAAGCATTTAACAAATTTCTCACAAGGCTTCTTATCTAAATATACGGATGTTGAATATGTTCCTACTTTATCCTTTGGATACCGCATTTCATTATCTGGTAATATTCCAGCCTGAATTTCCTCATATGTACTATAAAATGCAACTTTATCAATTGTTCCCATTTTTGCCACTCGATATACCGGCTCTTTTATCTCTTCTTTTGCCCCACACTCTCTAATATCTTTTTTTATATTGTCTGGAATACAGGGATTTAGTTCCTTATACTCTTTTATCTCCATGTCATCACTCTCTATTTGTCAAATGTCTTTTCTTTACTATACTACATTTAGAGATTATTGTCATGGTATTTTTACAAATTTAATTATATAAATTATTATATATAAAATATTTCATGATATACAATCAGTTACTTCAATTCCTACGCCACACCAACGCATCCTAACACTTTCACACCCTGCTCACCAAACAGCCGGATCTCCTGCTCGATCTCTCTGTAAGCGGACACACCAGCCTGCTCGATCAGTACGACATTGTGGATCTCGTTTGCACTGCGCATAGACTTCATATCATAGCAGACATTTCCACCGCCTAAAACTTTTATACCCGCTTTGGAAAGAGCCTCCGTTATCTTATCACACAACTGTGAATCTAATTTTTCCCATTCACTTCCGGTAAGGTAAATCTGCTGCAAGCCATCATTTTTGCAGACCAGCTCAATATTAGAGGCAATCATCTCAAGCTGTTCATCCTCAGTCATCTGTTTCCGGTTACGATTTTTTAACTTAAGAAGAAATGCATCAACGCCTGTTTTTTTACTGGTAGTCTGAACTGATCCAAACATACGCATTCCATAGACTTCAAAAATCTCTGCCGTGTTCTGAAGTCTGCTGGCAAATAATACCTGACACATGCTCCAAATAGCAGATAACATGATACCAAGAACAAAACCTAATACCAGATATTTGAGGCTGAATCCCGGTTTTACAGGTTCCACCGGTGTGGCAATTACCGTGCTGTCCTCATCTGACTCTTCCTCATCTACCACAGCATCCCCAAGTGCCTCTAACTGTGCATTTGTCATTCCAGTTTTTAATGTTTTTAACTGGTTACGATAGTTATTGACCATAGTCTGATAATTCTGCTGGGCATTGATCAGCTTGTCATCTGTGCGGATCGTAGTCTCTGTTGAGAGCAGTTTCAGAGAATGACTCCCGATAGTTTTAGAAAAAACCGGTGTCTGTGCATCCAATGCATCCTCTACAACTTCAGCAATATCAGAAAGTACCGCTGTATCCGGATATACGACTTCCACACTGAAACTGTTCCCTGATAAATCCGAATCTACACTGATCAGTTCTTCCACATACCGGATTTCATCACTCAGTGATAATTTATCAATCATCTGCTGCGCCAGATCACTGTTCTGTGCATAATTTTCATAAGCACTCACCAATGCATCCGTATAATTTACACGGTTATCCTCTGTGTAATTAAATGTATAATCAGAATCAACATAATACTCCATGATCAATACATTTTCTTTATACGCATTCAGATTCATATAAATAGAATTCTGCATATACAGACGGCTTCTATCCAATAGATTCTGTACCGACTTTGCATCGTTTAACTGTTGCAGTTCTTCTTCTGTAAACGTTTCTTCATTTACAGCATCCTGCCCTTCAGCTTCGATCGCTGCTATCTTTTTCTGATACTCTGCATATGCAGAATTATAGGATCTCTGTTCTTTCATATATCCACCTATCGGTACTAATATCATAAAGACCAATGAAAACGCCAGCAGACGTCTCCAGTCTAATATGATCTTCCAAAATAAATCCCATAATGATGTTTCCTTTTCGTATACCTTTCTTGACTCCATGATTTTTTCCCTTCACTTTTGATATTAAAACTGTACTGTTTTTATAATTATAATAAAAAACTTATTCCGTGTAATGCGTAACCCTATAACAATTTACATTATCATCATTACAGATCATCTCAAATAAAATTTTCTTCTCGCTGCAATTTACTTCACTAAATAACGGCATACCTGCTAAACTGCGCCCCACCTAAGTAAAACCGTATCTGTATCATTATCCAGCCCATGTACATGTTGTATTATTGTAGTCGTTCCCCTCTCTGCTAATCGCATATAACTCTGGATAATCTGTACTATCCCATTCAAAAATACACTCTCCATCCTTCACTTCCTGGAAAATGCAGACAGCAACATTGACTCCATTTTTCCTAAAACTTTTTTTCATATGTGCCACCTTTCTTTTCCAAACACCTCTACAACTATTTTTTCTTTCATCTCTCCTCTGCATAAACTTTATAATTCTTCGAAAAAGACCTGCACAATCTTAATTTGCCAAAAAGTATTAGTGGTATTATCAAATATCCTATAAGGCTCAATACCATTACCATATCATGTGATGTAAAAGCAAAATTATATAGTATGACCTGTGATACAATAACTGCAACGACATTATGTTCCGACGAAACAAGTATTTTATACATATGACCATACACATATCCGAGACATATACTTCCTATTATTAGCCCTATAATTCCAAAATTAGCGAAAAGAATTCCCTGATTACTAAATGGAAAAGATGATTTATACACATAATCCAGTGACGGTGGTGCAATGTCATACCCTAAAACAAGATTTGACAAATAATACCCCTCATCTACTGGCGGTTTCCATGAAATTAATGCTGCTGGAATTGGTGCACACAACAGATTCAAAATATTCGCTCCCCACCAATAATTTGTAATATTAAAATGTTGATACACAAATATATCTCTGCCTGCATAACTAAACCAATAAAATATATTCCATACTTTTCCAGTTGCTTCATTCAACAAAGCCGAAACACTTCCATACTTATCAAATCCCTCACTATTTCTCAATAATGGCATTGCCACAATAAACACAATTATTCCATAAATTGCTAGTAGTACCTTAGGATTTAAAATACTTTTAACTGTCAATCGCTTCTTTTTGTAATGGTACACCATAACAATTATCATAATTGCTCGCATAACAGCGGTTCTGTCTGACATAAATCCAAGAAAAAACAAATCACACGCCAACAATAATACAAATATTATTTTTCGTTTGATTGTAAAATTTTGAACAAATTCGACTAATATCATGCAAAGTCCATATGTCATGAAATTGCCAAATGCCAATAAATATCCATGCCCAGTTACCATATGAACTTTCTGCTGAATATTGCTCAAAATATATGTCAATCCGCCATTTAACTGAATAAAATATACACGTGTTGCAACTCCTATAATAAATAATACGCTCCCATATAATATTCCTTTTTGATTATACCTCCCCTCAAATTGATATGTATATATTTTATTTCTCCTATTCGTCTGGTACAAACCATATCCAACAAAAACACAAAGTATAACCAATAATTCCATATAAAATAAGGTAACTACTCCATTTTCCGTAATTGTGACCTGTGTATCCACATCACCCTTTAACATGGTCGGTACATATCTCAAAAATTGCATTATACAAAAAAAACACAAGGGATGAAACACATCATTTTTCTTCTTATAAACCATCCATCCTAATGTTACCAATACAATTAACAAGCTTATTCCACAAAACAATCTCATATTTTCTAATCCTTATATACCTTTGTATTTACATCCCAACATAGCAACTGTAAACAATAAAAATCGAATTACCGCCGAAATTAATGTTGCATAACAAAATGCCTTTAAACCGCCTGCAGCAAGCATGCTTACTCCAAGAATAATATACGTAACTGCATATGCTATTTCAATTCCGAGAATAACTTTGTGGTTAATTAATCGCATTGCCACAACCCGCAATATTGTTGCAGATGAAAAAATTGTGGTAGCAACTGTTGCAATACCAATATATTGTTTTGCACTATCATAATAATCCGGATACAAATAACTAATTACCCATGGAGATAGTCCTAATGCCACTGCTATAAATACACCTGCTACTACTCCTACCAGAATTACTCCTAATAAAATATATGTCTTTTTAATCTTTTTCATCTTGGCAAGATATGAAAGCAGCACCATATTCATTGGTGTCACCACCATGCCATACATCTTCCCCATCATCGTTGCCACATGATAATTTGACACTGCTGTTCCATCCAAAGCTGGATATAAATACAGCCTGTCAAAATACGACATACCACTGCCGATACAATAAGAACCCATCAGAGAATTTGTAGTCGTCATTAACTGTTTCATATCTGCCGAAACGAATGCCTTTTCCCTGATAAGTTTCGTCGTAATCCATAAATGTATGGTAGCAATTGCGGTTCCTATTATATAAACAAATTGCCATATATGTGTCACTTTAAATACTACAAATCCCAAAAAATATCCTGCACACAGTAATAAATTATTTACCATCAATGCGGCATATCGATTGTCAATCCGATAGCCAGCTAAATAATACGAGCGGGCTGCAAAGAAAATAAAATATACCAGCAGAAATGCTATTGTAAAAATATCTCTACAATACATTGCCCAGCATACAATTGCAACAATTACCGAAAAAACTAACAAATATATGTAATACAGGGCTTTAAAATTTCCGAGACTCCCTTTGCGTCTGTACTCCTCGTCCATAAGTATTCTGACATTTGCCAATGTTCCACATGACATTTCACCGGCAACACTTACTATTCCAGTAAGTGACAACAGCAAGCCGTAGGATTCAGAATCTACACTTGCTGCCAACCACGGTAAAATTAAAAACTGTAGAGCCAAAATCGGAATAGCATACGATACCGTATTGAGAATTAAATCAACAATTATCTTTTTATACTTTCCCATTCGTGTTACACCTATTATTTCTTTTTTCTTATACCAGCCAAATCCAAACCACGTATTACAATATAGAATGGAATCTTGTATCCCTGACTGAAATGATAACGTTCTTTCATCCATTCTTTTCCTGGATACAATGTACGCCACATGTCACTTTTCTGGTCATAAAGCGCTGTCTGGAAACGTAAAAACTGAATTTTATTAAATTTTCTTTGATGTGGATATAGTAATCCCGCGTCTGCAAGCAAATTAAGAATCTTTTGTTCGTTTTTCGGTCTCAAATCGTCTAACACATATTCCGGAACTTCAGTTCCAAACAAAACACTTGGAATATACAGTGAAAAATATGCCGCTGTTTTCACATGAGTATCCTTAACCTTCTTTAAAAACTTTTCCCAATCAATCTCTTTTTTAGTTACTATACGCTCCACATCCAAGTGTAGTCTCAGTCCTGGTGCGCGTACATAGGAATGTTTTGCTGTATGAATACATACCTGAAGCAAATTGTCCTCAGGAGACAGTATATGTACCTCTGTCCCCTCTGCACAATAGGAATTTTCAATAAACATATCGGTATCTGGCTCCAGATCCGGACGAATCCAACGTCCCGCCACAGCTCTCCATGCTAATTCAAACCACATCTTCTCTCCCGTCGGAGTCAGAATGTAATATTCAGTTGAACCGTCACGGTATGCCTCATCAAGCTTTTCTGCTTCATATTCGCTCCGAAACTTAAATACAAAGCCATTCTCCAACAGGATTTCATGTGCCCGGAAGAAATCCTTCTTGCAGATCAGGGAATCAATATCCTCCATTGGACATCTGACTGCGTGTTCAATCATATCCAGCATGATTCCACCATTTTTAAGAATTACCATGTCAATTCCCTCGTCTGACATAACCTTACAGATATCCTTCGCCTTTTGTTTTAAAAATTCCAGATGCTCCCCGACTGTCTTAAGCCGGTTCTTCCAGTCATTTCCGATTTCCAAACCAAGTTCCAGGGCATAATCTCCGACAATTCCTTCTAACTCATGTTCCTCACACAATTGAAGAAATTTATCTTTATCTACGGATGAAAACTTTTTCTTAATTTCCTCTGTCTCCGCCGGTGTATGATGTTCCTTTGACATATCCAGCATTATTTTTACCATTGGCTCATCTATACAGGAAAATAACCTGTGTTTTGACATACTTTTTCTCCTTTATTTATTTATACTTATTAAAATTGTGTCCATATATTGTTCAAACTCATTCTCTCCAAAAGATTCTGGCAGATTATTTAACTCATTCAATTGGAATACAAGATCCTCCAGAAGAACTGTCGCCATCTTTCCTTTTTCCTGTCCGCATCTGAGATATACATCTACTCCCTGTGGACGCATTCCATAAAAAAGCACTGCTTCATCATACCAAACACTGCGCTCTCCCCATGTTTCCCAATCTATAATAAATAAGTTACCTGTATTATTTTCAATCCAAATATTTCCCGGCTGCAGATCACCATGTGAAAACGTCAGTTTGATTTGCTCTAATTTTTCAATCTCCCCACACATACTGTCTACAATCTGATATAACCTGGTTTCATCTTTTATCTTTGGCGTAATCAGGTTACGAATCTCTGCTCTAAGACGTGCTGCATATTCCTGCCCGGAAATACATGTTTCCTGCATAGTCTCCTTAGCATATTGCTGCAACTTGTCCCATGCCATTTTTCTGTAATCATCGTAACCATTTTTTATTCTTGCCAACGGTTTTCCATCAATAATTGTCTCACTGTATCCTGCAGAATCTGCTTTCAGTAACCGCGGTACAAAATCTGGTAATATATCCCTGGTGCGAAATGCGATTTCATGTTCTAACTCCTGCTGTGGGAATCCTTTCTTGCTGATAACATCTACTTTATTATCCGCAAAATCAAAAATCCGGTATTTTTTGTTGCATGGATAAATCAGCATCTCGTCTGTAAAATCATTTGGAATGACAATTTTTCTGTCAGACATCATTCCCCCTGTATGTACACACAACCACACATAGCCCTTTACAGCCAGCCTTTTTAAGACATTTCCCCTTACCGAATACTCACAGTATAAATAATCTCTTACTTTTCCTGATGGTCTTCCCGTCATAATTGCATTCAGATTCGGGTAGATGTATATTTTTTTTTCACTTTCTGCATCTGAAAAATAATCTTTCAGAGTCAACTCATTTATTTTATAAAAGTCTTCCCTCGAAATCATTTGTGAAATTTTCATTCTAACTTTTCCTCTACCTGATGAAATACTTCATCAATCGAACACATTGCATCTATCACATACTGCCACCGGTTCTTTTTTAACTCCTCCATATACAACTGGATCCGTCGGTCCCTGACTTCCACCGGCTCTGGAAACGGCTCCTCTTTTAAATCACTCCGCCGGACAGATTCTTCTGCCGGAATAAAAAATACAAACGATGGGCACGGTTTTACCATTGTTTTTATAATTAACTTCCACCAGAATCCATGTTCAAAATCATACTCAGGATATTTCATCTTAAAATCTATGTAAGTATCCCATATATATCTGTCACAAATGACTGTTGTTCCCAACCATTCTTTTACTCTAAGAACAATTGCATAGTACAGCCATAAATCCATCAAAGAACCCACGAATAAAATCTTTTTCTTTTTCGGTGACTGACTAGTCTTTTCAGAATACGCTAACCGTTCCTCTTTCGATGTACTTTTGCGCCCCAGTATTAGTTTCTTTACCCACATAATTCCGGGGGTATATCCGCCTCTGCTCCAGACTACCTGATATTTTTTTCCGATTTTATCATACTTTGCACATAATTTTTCAATCTGCGTCGATTTGCCACTGCAATCAATACCACTAAATGAAACCACTTATTCTACCTCTGTTTTTCCATATCCTCTAGAATATCTATATATTTTTTTGCAATTACCTGTGGCTCATACACCTTATAATCAAATGCATCATCATTCGGTTTTACATCACGCATATGTGCAATCCACTCTTCTGCTGAATATGGATCATTCACATAAGATGCACATTTCTGCGTCACTTCCTGAATGCAGGCACATTTAGTTGTTATTACCGGTGTTTTGTAAACCATAGCTTCTATCGGCGGCATGCCAAATCCCTCAAAGACACTCGGGAAAAGAAATGCTTTTGCATATCTATACAGACAATTTCTCTCTGCATTTTGAACAAATCCTGTCAATATCAAAGAATCCTCAATCTGATATTCTTTTGCCAGACAAAACATCTCTTTCTTCATTCCTCCGTCCACACCACTGATTACTAATTTTTCTGTAAATGCCTGTCCATTCTTCTTTGCTTCCCCGAACACTTTAATCAGAGTAACCAGATTTTTATGTGGATTCAATTTGGAGACAGTATAAAAATACTCACCTTTTTGGATATGATATTTTTCTGCCACTTCATCAAACTCTGCAATATCCTCCAGGTTCAAATAAATAGGGTCATATATCGTATCAATTCTCTGTTCACTGACACCGTATTTTTCCTGAATATCTTTTTTTACATAATCTGATATTGCTACCACTCTCGTTGATGTTTTTGCCGAGCTATGCCAGCATATCCGCAGCCACAAATTTGACACTTTTGAATGATTCTCCGGGAAATGAAGTGCCTCAAGATCATGAATAACCGTCAGCCACTGTACATTTCTATAACAAAGTATCGGTTTACAATATACCGGTTCCAGACATACTTTTATCCCATTCTTTACCAGCAGATTGCGCAGGCAAAAATTTTGCCATAAAATACGCTCCGAAACCTTTGCACTCCTTACATTCCCCACAATAATCGTGACACCATGTATCTTCTCATAACGTTCAAACAACACTTTATTGTCTTTTGCTGCAATCAGAAAAACCTCATTTTCGTTTTTGGTTTCCATAATTCCATCCATTAGATTCATGACAAATGATTCTGTACCACCGACTATTTTATGTCTGACCCATGTTAAATCAATTGCAAACTTCATTGGGTTCCCCCTCGTATTCTAAATATTTTTGAAAAAGCTGGCTATATGCTTCTACAACCATGTTCTTAGAGTATCGTTCCCTTGCTGCCTGCAATGCCCTATTTTGCATTTTTTGCAGCTTGTCCCTGTCATGATATAAATCAAGTATGACATCTTCCAGCTTTGTATCCGGTTTTCCATATACACATGTTCCTATTTGCATTGTCTCAATCATCTGCTGTAAATCATCATGTTCACTGCAGATTCCAACAATTGCCATTCCACACGCCATCATACTATACGTCTTACTTGGCATAAACAAATGTGCCATTGCTGCTTCCTGGGAAACAATTCCGATATCTCCACATGCCATCGATAATGGGAATGTCTCCTCTGGTTGTAATGGCAGCAACAGGATATTCTTCGTCCCATGTTCACGGATAAAATCCTGCACTACCTGGTACTTCGGTCCCTCCCCGATAAATACAAACTGGATCTGCTGCTGTTCCTGTAATGCTTCTGCCGCCTTTAAAATTACCTCTATATTATGACCATACCCCATCTTACCGGAATAAATTACCACAAATTTATCTGTCAGACTATATTTTATACAAAATGGATTTTCTGTCTTTGCTACCGGACTCAGCCTCTCTGTGTCTGTTGCAATTGGAATCACATGAATCTGAATCTTGTTCTTTAAATCCCTGTTAATACTTTCCGCCACAACATCCCCTATCGTAAGCATACAATCAATTTTAGGATAATTCCTGCTGTTCCAGTGATGCCATAATCTGCATACCAGTTTTACCCCCGGACTCTTTATCATATACTCTATACACTGGGGATATAAATCCCAGTTCATGTAAAAAAAAGGCGCCTGAAATTGCTTTTTAAGTTTCAATCCAATATAAGAATTGATAGGTGGGTTCGATATTGCAAAAATTACATCATAATGTTTATCCGTATTTTTTTTCATCCAGCTTGTCATAAATTGATAATGACGCCACCAGCATATTAATCTCGACTTAAAACTAGTTGGATCATATTGCGGTGATGGTATCACATTTCCCCCCACTTCGCTTCCGGTAATAATATCAATCTTTGCTTTTTCCCCAAATGCCTCTGTCAATGTGTCCACGTACCACTGCGGAATCACCTGTGCAACAATCAATATCTGTTTCATGAATCGCTATACCTACTTCCTGTTTCCTCTAAACTCTTCCATCGTCGCAGACGTCGCACTGCTTATTCCATCTCGTTTCAGTACAACCGCTATCGTCTTTAATATGATCCTGCAATCCTGCAAAAAAGTGACATGTTCCACATATTTTACATCCCACTCAAATTTTTCTTCCCAGCTGATGCTATTTCTGCCATTTACCTGCGCAAGCCCTGTAAATCCAGGTCTGACATCATGACGGTGTTTTTGTCTCTCATTATACAGAGGAAGATAACGGACTAACAGCGGTCTTGGTCCAACAATACTCATATCACCCTTAACAATGTTAAAAAGCTCCGGCAGTTCATCCAGACTTGTGCTTCGAAGTGTCTTTCCAAATTTTGTGAGACGCACCTCATCAGGTAAAAGTTCCCCGTTCTCATCTCTTTCATCCGTCATGGTGCGAAACTTATACATGTTAAATATTTTTTCATCTTTACCTGGACGCTGCTGTTGAAACAATACCGGACTCCCAAGTTTTATCCGGACTAAAACAGCTACGACTAACATAACCGGACTTAAGATAATACTTGCAATCAGTGACAATACAAAATCCAACAGCCTTTTCAAAAAATTTCGATACATAATTTCATCCTAACTGATATTTACTTATTATAATATAACCCATTCGGATTTAAAAACCAAATTGCTCCCATTCCCAGCTTTTCTGGTGCCACAAAATCTTTTTTAGCATTATCTCCTATGTACACCATTTTTGTATATGGTATTTCCCATTTTTTCTGCATCTGTTCATATGCCAGAGAACACGGTTTTCGATATTCTGCTCCTCCCAGTTCATCTGTCACCATAATATCCTCTGTGTATTTTTCCAGTCCAAGAGCTCTTATCTTTGCCCATTGCCCTTCCACTCTTCCGTCCGTAATGATTCCAAGATGCTGTTTTTCTGATTTAATTCTCGCAAGCAGATCTTTTACTTCCGGCTCCAATGCTATGTCCGGTTTCTGAAAACGATATGCCTGAAGGCACTTTTGTTTTAGCTCCTCAGAAAAAATACCTTCTTCTTCTAAAATACAGTCAATGGCATTTTTTCCACTTTCAAAAAAATTCCAAAGCCGTTCCTCTGCCTGTGGAATTTTTTCCAGCACTCTGGCTATTTCATGATATCCACTTCGAACATAATCTTTTTCCAGATACAATGTATCATCCAGGTCAAAGATAATTCCATCATATTGACCGATATATTGAAAAATATCTGTCAATCGTTCTATCTTAACTATCACTTACTTTTTTATCCCCTCTTGCACACATACGCTCTGATCATATCTGCTATAAATTGCACCATCATTTGCAGCATACTTTTGATATTGTACATGTTCTCCATTTATAATACGAAGAACACCCTCTGCGGAATCTGCCCCTGCTTTTATGGATAATGGCGCTCCTCCACCAAATCTCGGATTAATTTCGATATAATAACATTTTCCTGTCGTATTCTGTCTGATAAGCTGAACTGTGATCGCTCCACATGGTTTAAATCTGGCAATCAACTGCTGCACCTGCGCAATCATTTCATCATCCTGACAGATCTGAGTCTTTAACACTTCACCGCTTCGGACTGCCAGTCTCTCCCTTGGCGTGATATATACCGGATTCCCCTCATAATCACAAAAAATATCAATTGTATACTCTCTGCCTTCCACATATGGCTGCACAATATATCCTTTGACTCTGCGGCTGTAATTTTCCAGTTCTTCCTGATTATTTATTTTGTATGCATCAATACTGGAACTTCCATTCAGTGGCTTCATAAATGCAGGGAAACCCTGACTATAATCACGAATGTCATCAACCGCATGCGGCGCGTTCAGCCCACACTCCAGGAAAAAATCTTCTGTCTTGCGTTTATCTCGGCATATTGCTACCATCTGCGGACTGCTAACAAAAACTTTCGTCCCAATCTGTTCAAATTTTTCTTTATTTTCTGCAAAAATCAATAAATCTGTATCAATAGTCGGAATCAATGCATCAATTTTATTTTCTTTACATATATCCAGTAATTGCGGAATATACTGCTCATCATCTATTCTGCATACTTTTCTTGTATGATCACAGAATTGTAATGCCGGAGCTGTTTCCACAATATCAGCACCATATATCTGCAAATCTGTCTTTGTTTTTTCTGCTGCGTTTTGAAATGCTTGAACCAGCTCCACACGTCTTCCAATGCTTGTAAATAAAATCTTTTTTATGGTATTTTCTGCCATTTATTTTCCTCCATAAGAAACAATTTATAGAAAAATTTTTCTACCCTAACTCATTTAATACCAGTGGATTTCTATTTGAGCACACCACCTGTCTGGTTTTTCTGTTTATGACAGGTCGTTCCTGTTTTTGAACTACCTTGACATAATAGATTAAATCGTACATATCCTGTGGTTTTTCCTTGCTTTTCGCACATAATTTTTTTGCTAACTCTCTTTCGAAACTTTTTCCACCTTTTGGTATCTGTTGCCTGTTCGGACTCACAATGCAGGATATAACTTTATTCCGCCCCTTTAATAATGATTTAAACTCATCTGAGCTTTCAACATTTTCAACCGTTCTCAATACTTGCTCTAACGCCACATTAATCACAGTCCCTTTCAACTCTATCAGATAAAAATTACCATCCGGGCTCTCTGATACAGCAAAATCTGCCTTTTTGATACCATGGCTTACATCATTTATAATGCCTTTATCCACAATAATCCTATAACAATCCTGTCTGTCCCTGACAATTATTTTGGTCTGATCATCCTGCAATTCAATATTATCTCCGGCTTCAATATATGAAAAACAACCCTTGTACTTATCTGGTACGTTCAATCCTGTTCCTCCACCTCGTATAACCTTGTATATAATTCATTATTGATATCTGAAACCTCATCTATCAATTCTGTATACAATTCCTGTTCCGTTTCCATAATCAGATTTTCAACCTTTGTATGCCCTTGCTCACAGATAAGCTTTCCTGCATATATTTCTCCGGGTTTCACAGATGTATGTTTTCCAACAATCCTGTCTACTTTCTCTTTCTTGTTTTCATTCTCTGCAATTTTTCCAGCATAACACAAAGTGTTCATACATGTCAGCACATATGGACTATGCGTAGTTATCACAACTGTGCTTCCCGTAAGATTTGCAAACCGTATGGTAAAATCAACGACCTTTCTCTGTAGTTTGGGATACAAATGTGCCTCTGGCTCCTCAATGATCACAAACGATTTTTCTTCTCGCAGCAACAGTATATAGATCTGATTCAGCAGCCATAACACTTCCTGCTGCCCAGACGAGATAAAGTTTATAGGAATACGATAGGAATCGTCTAATACAAGATATTCCTGTCCGTCATTGTAATAGTAATCTCCTTTCAGATCCTGCTGTAATTCTTTTACTATTGTATCAATCGAGAACTTTCGTTCCTGTCTTGCATAGTATTTATGTGCCTGTGCAATTCCACCGTCAAATCTAGGTTGTATATTCTCGATAAACTGCATAAAATTACGATTCACCAGATCAAGCGCTGTATAATCCAGTTTTGTCTTCTGGCGGGACATCAATGTCAGCATGCTTCTCCCCGCCGGAATATAATATGTTTCCATATCATCTTCGAAAATATGGTTCATCTGCCTCTGAATATCATTATGAAGCTGTATCCTCTCAGAGGTAATATAGGAAAATGTTAAACTTTCCGACTGTCTTTTATAAAAGTCAAACGACTGTTCTTCCAGTTTTTTTACTTTTTTCCTCAATGCATCACTATACATTACCTGTAAATATTTTTTACCTTTTACTACACCAATGCCTACCGATATTGAAATCTCATCTGTAAAAAAATATTCTGCATGCAAATCATCCGGTAAATTCCAGCTATATCCAAACAACTGAACAAAAATATCTTTTACAGTGGCATTGAGTGCTTTTGGAAAATGCTCCTGATCTAACGCATATCCTGCAGTCGAGATGCGAAATAAATACTCTATAATCTCGTTTTTAACTAATCTGAAAAAATAAATTGCCTTGCATATGGTGCTTTTTCCCGTTGCCTGTTCACCGATCAGCACATTTACATGCTTAATATCCAGTTCAAATTTTTCAACTGCTCCCAGTTTGTCAATTTTTAATCTTCCCAAACCCGTCTCCTATATTTTCTTCAACTACTCAAAACATCCCCTGATCACACGGATAATCACATCCTGCTGCTCCGCAGTCATCTTATTATCGCTCGGCAGGCACAGTCCCCTGTGGAATATATCCATTCCGACATCAAGCGGTCTTCCATCTTTTCCGACTGCTCCGCCACTGATATATGCGTTTGTCTTTGCCCTGCCGTCTCCCTCTCTGGTCACAAAACCATTCATTCGGTAGATCGGCTGCATATGCATTGGTTTCCAGATCGGCCTTCCCTCTGCGTTGATCGAAGCGATTGCGTCAAGGATCTCTGTCGGACAGCTTTTTCCATGCTCTGGAATGAAAAGCACTTCCTGCTCTCCCCGGACCTGTCTGCTCATTGCATCCGGTTCAATGATCATACAGCTCAGCCAGAAATTTGGCCCGCTGTTTGCAGCATCAAACGGATTCATGGATACCGGCAGACCTTTCAGTCCCTCCCTGTATCTTTCATAGATCGCTTTCTTCTGTGCAATATGCTCTTCCAAATACGGGAACTGTCCTCTTACGACACCCGCAATCACGTTGCTCATTCTGTAATTATATCCCACTTCTTCGTGCTGATACCACGGTGCGTTTTCTCTCGCCTGCGTAGACCATTTTCTGACCTTGTTTGCATCTTCCTCACAATCGGTAAGGAACATTCCACCGGACGAACCTGTTATGATCTTGTTTCCATTAAAAGAGATCGCATTGAAATCACCAAATGTTCCCGTCTGTTTTCCCTTATAAGATGCACCCAGTGATTCTGCCGCATCCTCAATGATTTTTGCACCATGTTTATCTGCAACTGCTTTCAGTTCATCGATCTTTCCAGGTGTACCATATAAATGCGCAGCCACGACCAGTTTGACATCCGGATATAGTTCAAATGCTTTCTCTAATGCCTTCGGATCCATGTTCCAGGTATCATACTCCGTATCAATAAATACCGGTACGCCGCCTTCGTATGTGATTGGGTTTACCGTAGCAGCAAATGTCATATCGGAGCAAAAAACTTTATCCCCCGGTTTTACCCCTGCGAGTTTTACAGCCATATGAATTGCTGCGGTCCCTGCCGATAATGCCACCGCATATTTACAGCCAACTTTCTCAACAGCAAGCTTCTCAACTTCATTGATATTTTTTCCGACCGTAGACATCCAGTTCGTCTCATATGCTTCGGTCACATATTTCAGTTCATCCCCGTGCATTGTCGGTGACGACAGCCAGACCTTATTTTCAAATGGTGTAATTGTTTTTGCTTCATTTCCTAACATGATACATGCCCTCTTTTTCTACATCTCATTATTTCTGCTGCATTGGTGTATAAGTCGGAACGATCTCCAGTACAACTCTGCGGATATCATCTGGCTCCTGCACCACATAATCTCTTAAATCATTCAGCTGCTGCATGAATTTTTCTTCATCCATCTGGATCGGCTTTCCGATGTGGATCAGTTTGTTATCCGTATCCTGCATTCCTTCTTCTGCCATCAGCATCTCTTCATACAGCTTTTCCCCCGGTCTTAAGCCTGTAAATTCGATTTTGATGTCATCATCCGGTTTGTGCCCGGACAACAGGATCAGGTTTCTTGCCAGATCTACGATCTTGACCGGTTCACCCATATCCAGAATAAAGATCTCTCCGCCTTTCGCATACGCGCCTGCTTGAAGTACTAAGGATACTGCCTCCGGAATCGTCATAAAATAACGGATAATATCAGGATGCGTTACCGTTACCGGTCCGCCTGCCTCGATCTGTTTCTTGAATAACGGGATGACACTGCCGTTACTGCCTAATACATTACCAAAACGGACTGCCACAAATTCTGTGTCAGAATGTCTGTTATAAGTCTGAATGATCATCTCACAGATACGTTTGGTTGCCCCCATGATATTTGTAGGGTTAACTGCCTTATCCGTGGAGATCATGACAAAACGTTTTACTTTCCATTTATCAGCTGCCTGAACGACTTTCCAGGTACCAAGCACATTATTCTTGACCGCCTCATTCGGGCTGTCTTCCATCAGCGGTACATGCTTATGTGCTGCTGCGTGATACACAATGTCCGGGCGATATTTTTCAAAAATCATATCCATACGTTTTGTATTTCGCACAGATGCGATCAGAACAACCAGATTCAACTCAGGATAATTTCTGCGCAGCTCATTCTGGATATCATATGTTGTATTCTCATAAATATCTACGATCACAAGCTGTTTCGGATGATGGGATGCAATCTGCCTGCAAAGCTCACTGCCGATACTTCCGCCACCTCCTGTTACCATGATCACTTTATTTTCCACATAGCCAAGAATGGAATCAAGATCCACTTCGATTGGATCTCTTCCCAGTAAGTCATTCACATCTACATCTTTTAACTTTGCAACACTCACATCTCCGTTGACAAGCTGATAGATTCCCGGAAGACGCTTCATCTCACAGCCGGTCTCCTTACAGATATCAAGGATCCCTTTGATCTCTTTCTGTGAAACTGCCGGCATCGCGATAATGATCTCATCTACCGCCAGTTCCTTTGCAAGGCGTGGGATCTCATAGCGGTTTCCCATGATCTTAACACCGTGAATAAAACTTCCGATCTTATCCCGGTCATCATCGATCACACATACGACTTTTTTCTGGATATGACGGCTGTTACGAATCTCCTTGATCAGGACATTTCCCGCCGCACCTGCTCCAACAACCATCACACGATGCATCTCTGCCGCATTTTCTCCACGGATATACCCGACAAGCCAGCGAAATGCCCGGTAAAAATAACGGCTTGCAAAAATCAGTATGATCAGGTTCATAGTAAATAACAGCCAGTAGCTTCGCGGCATTCTCACATCGATCAGTGCATAAAATGCGATCTGGAACCCTCCAACTACACATCCTGCCAGCACGACATTCATCAGTTCAACCGCACCCGCATAAGTCCATAAACTCGAATACAGACGGAATACATAAAATATGAGGATGGTCACAATAATCATGATCCAGTTGTATCTACGATATGGATTTAAGAACTGTTCCGGTATCTGTGACGGTTCTAATTCAAATCGCATTAAAAGTGCCAGATATCCTGAAACGATGACTGCCACAATATCGTATATGATCAGCAGTATCTTTTTTAGCAATAACTGATTGTTCCTGATTATTTCTTTCATCTTATAAGTTCCTTAGTTCATTTAATATTTGTATTTAGCCTTTTTAACCAAAGTCTATCTACTATATAATATAACACCGCATCTTAAAAAACAAGAGGGGTCTTGCCTACTGTTATTTCTTCGTGGTTTTTGCAGAAACCATCTTGCTGTATATTCCCTGCATTTTTACTTTTCCATTCGGAGATTTTGCATATGGACGGATTTTATAATAGTAACACTTGTTTTTCTTTAGCCTTTTATCTATATACCCGCCTGCTTTCTTCCTGCTTTTTTCAGATACTGCCGCTATTTTTTTATATGTACCGTTTTTCGATGCAGCACGATATATTTCGTATTTTTCTGCTCCCTTTATTTTCTTCCATGTTAACCGGATACTGGTTTTATTTTTGGCAGTAGCCTTCAGTGAACCTGGTTTAGAAATATTGGTATATGTCTGATAGCCTTTATCGTTATACTGGTTTACAGCATAAATCTGATACATACCCATATTTTTATATGCATTTTTTTCAATGATTCCTTTTACATCCGTACCTAAGTACACACCTACACCGCTTGTATCAATTTTATTGGAAAACACTTTAATATTTCCACTGTCCACCATGATTCCATATCCTGAAAGCATTCCTTTCAGTTTATTTTTGGTGATAGTTACCTTATATTTTATATTTCCCGTATTCACATAAATCTGATTGTTATTGCATTCCGTAACCGTATTATTTTGTATGGAAACATTTTTCTTCACATCTCCAATCACAATCCCGTATTCTTTGCAGGATCCCACTATATTTTTTTCAATTTTTTCAACCTTTGCATTCTCATAAATAACAATCCCCTTATTTCCTGTTTGTGTGACATTGTTTGACACGATCTTTTGTACCGATGCCCCCTGAACACAGATTCCATATTTACCCGTTGCACCGATTTTATTATTCGAAACAGACTTTGCAGAACTGTTTTGTGCAAACAGGATCCCACTTCCGCTAAATCCATTGATCGTATTTGAAATAACACTGCACTGTGTGCTCCCCTGTGCAAAATATATTCCATCTCTTGACTGCATCTGCCCACTATTTAACTGATTTGATTTTACGGTTGCTTTTTTCGTATTATTCAGCGCAATTCCATACTGTGCCTTGTCAATCCGGTTGTTTACAATTTTTACACCACTGATAAAGTAATCGCCTGCCGGTATTGTGTCTTTTCCTGCTATTTTCTGATCTGTTGTATATTTTACTCCCTCAATCAATATTCCATAACATGCACTTTCTGCAGTAATCATTTTGTCATCACATAAGATAGTGTTATTTTCAATCACAATTTTCTGATTCTTAACCGGGATACAATAATAAGACGGAGAAACTGCTTCCGTCTGACTTTCTGATGCCAGTGTACTTCCCAGATATGTGCCGCCATAATTACGAAGCGATAAAATCATAATTCCGCTCCTGCTCCTCCGGATTTCATTATCCCTGATCGTAAGATTGAGATACCCCTCCCCCCGGATTGCAACATCCGTAATACTTTCAAACAAATTTCTTTCAATCTTTACATTTTCTGTTGGGTTGTTCAAAATTGATGTATGATTGCCAACACCTCTTGGAACATTTTGAAACGTAGAATCCTCCACAACAATATTCTGGTTTTTTAAATCCTCACTGGCATAACTTTTCATATGCGTCTTTTCAAGAATATCAAACTGGATTGCCTCATATACAGGTACTGCAGATCCAAGCGTAGCCATATCATTTATCTGGTTCATAAAAGTACATTTTTTTATATAAAATCCATTAATCCCTGCTGCCTCCATGAGATGACCATTTACGACATTCATGACGGTCACTCCATCCATGCAAAAATTCGCTGCATGACCGACCTTAATGACAGAGCTTCCACTATTTTGATTTTTATTCCAGGTTCCCCCAGACAATATAATATTTTTGTAGCAGTATCCCTGTTCCGTTCCCGAATTAATTCCAATTTTAAGCATATTTCCAGCAGCACCTGATTTTTGCAGGAATGTAACCCCATGCATCGACAGATATGTGTTGCTTGAAATTCGAAGTGTTTTTGATAATGTGTAGATTCCAGGCTCAATAATGACTTTACTTGGACATTCATCCGTCGCCGTTTCTGCTGCTTCCGTCAGTACACTCTGCAATCTGTCAATTGACTTCGCATTCACATTATAAATACGAAATCCTCCGGAAATAATTACATCACTGTTTTTTGCTTTTTTCTCCTGATATTCAGTCTCTTCCAGTTCAGCTGTTTCTGTTTCTTCCACTGCTTCCGTTTCTTCCAGTTCAACTGTCTCTGTTGTTTCTTCCACTGCTTCCGGTTCAACTGTTTCTTCTGCCGTTTCAGTCTCTTCCAGTTCAACTGTCTCTGAGTCCTCCGACGAGTCTTCAATCACGCTTTCTGTCATTACCTCTGTGTCCACATCCTCATCAGGTATCATCGCAGCATTCACATGCAATATTCCACTTAAAGCAAGCATAAACACACCTGCAATCGAAATAATTCTGATAATTCTTCCTGTTTTTTCTCCAGACATTTTTCCCCTTAAACATGAAAGCCAATCCGACTGCTTTTTGCAGTCGAATCGGCTTATCTTGCATTACAAACAATAGATTCATGCTATCTTTTATTTAATTTTTTACTACTTTAATTTTGGCAGCTGCGCCTTTACTCTTAAATATCTTCTTATAAGCAGAAACCTTATTTTTCGGTACCTTGAATGTACATTTTGCATTTGTCTTTGCAAATGCATCTGCACCCACATTACTTTTTGTAAGTTTTGTCGTCTTTAATGTCACTGTTGTCAACAACTTACAATTATAAAATGCTTTTTTACCAATTGAATTTAACTTTGTGGATGATACATTTACACTCTTAAGTTTGCTGCACTTTTCAAACGCACTGTTTCCAATTTTCTTTAAGCCTGATCCTGCTGTCACATCTGTGATCTTACTGTTTCCTTTAAACGCACCGTCCTGGATCGATGTCACATCAAAAGATACATTTCCAACAGTAACCTTTGCAGGAATATTAATGGATTTGGATTTGCTGTCAGCTGCCCCCTGTACGATCAGCTTTTTACCGGACAACAGCATTTTTGCATTTCCATCAACAAAATATACTTTTCCACCAGCTGCCTTGAATCCTTTATCTTTCGTTCCTGATACCTTATTATCTTTTAAGGTAACCGTTCCTTTTGCAACATAGATTCCCTGGCTCTTTGTATTCTTTACGGTATTGCCTGTCAGACCGATCTTACCGTCACATACACGAATACCGTTTCCACTGGTAACTTTATCTACCGTATTTTTTGTAACACTTCCATTTGTTTTAGAACCTTCGATATAAATACCGTATGTTCCCGATTTTTTTACAGTATTACTGTTAATCTTGATTTTTCTGCCATTTACGCTGATTCCCTGTTTTGACGCAGAAGTCAGGGTATTCTGACTGATTGTCACAGCATCTGTTGCTGACTCAACACGGATGTTCGCTGACTTTGAACCGGTAATGTCATTGCCGGATACAGTCGTCACAACTGCTGATTTTACAGCGATTCCATTTACGCCTGCCGTTGTGATGGTATTTTTTTCTTTCTTCGTTCCGCCAATCGTCGTAACTTTTGATTTCTCAGCAACATAAATACCATCCTGCTTCGGTTTTGTGATCGTATTTTTGCTTACTGTCGTTGCTTTTCCGGCGCTAAAACTGATACCTCTGGTTCCAGGACTGGTAATCGTGTTTTCCGAAATGGTTTTAGCTGTCGAATCTTTAATATAAATACCATTTTCCTTGGAATTTGCGATCGTATTTCCATTGATACCTGATGCGGATGCCTTTTCAACAAGATAAATACCGGATCCACCTTTGTTTCCGCTAATTTTATTATTTGTAACTTTTACACCGGATCCACCTTTGACATAAATACCGGTAAGTGCTGGTGTGTCGATTACATTACCGGTAATATCAGCCGTTGCAGATGTGGTATACACGCCATACTGTTTTGACGCTGTCAGTTTATTATTCGCCACTTTTACGGAAGTTGTAATATTATTCAGGCGAATTGCAGCAGCACCGCTTGTCTTCGCTGCATCACTGATTTCATTTGATGAAATCTCTGTTACAACAGCTCCACTTACATAGATACCGGAAGCTCTAGGTGTATTGATCGTATTTTTATTTTCTGTGCTTCCACCGATTGTCGTAACCGTTGCATTTAAAATACTGATCGCATCTGTTCCACTGTTTTTAACTGTATTCTTCGTAATACTGTCAACCTTGGAATTCTCAGATACATAGATTCCCTGCTCTTTGCCTTTCGTGATCGTATTACCACTGATGGCTGTCACCTGACTCTTATTCTGAATACCGATTCCACGCAAAGCCGCTTCGGTGATTGTATTATTATTCGCACTTCCTTTTCCCTTGCTGAAATAAACACCGATATTCCCCGCGTTTGTGATTGTATTCTTACTGATCATCGCTGTTGATTCATTTACCGTAATCGCATTATATGTTGTTTTACTGATCTTGTTTCCCGTAATATTGGCGTTTGAACTGCCATCCAGTTTAATACCTGCAAGACCTGCACCATTTATAGTATTATTTGAAATCGTCAGAACTGCTTTATCACTGACACGGAACATATTGAACTTGCTCTTTGCCGTGTCTGTATACGTTGAAATCGTATTATTATCGATGGTGCAGTCGCTTCCGCCATACACACGTGCAAAACTTCTGACATTTGTTGCCGTATTCCCTGATACCTCGGTCGTGGTAAAGCTGTATAAATTCACACAGGTATTCTCAACATTTTTAAATGTATTATTTAAAATCTTTATGTTGGATGTATTTTCTTTTTCGTGATGGTTTCCGACACCGCTTAATACTCCGTCGAATGTACAGCCGGACACCGTCACATTTTTACAGCCTTTCCCCTCAAACATATCAAACTGAACTGCCTCTGAGGTAATAGAAGAAAGTGTATCAGAATTCAGCTCATTCTGGTTTTCATCACCTTTCTCCAAACTACTGTAATCTACCGTAGACAATTTGACAAACCCGCTAAACTTCACATTGCTGACATTGATCTTATCTACAGACGCAAAATCAAGATGATGGTCTCCGCATACACCCTTTATGGTACAGTCAGATATCTTTACATTTGTTGCACAGTAAATACGCATAATGTCTTCTTTGGTTGCAAAACTCTTGCCTGACACATTACCGTTCCATGTACCTCCGGTAATCGTAATATTTTTTGCATAACCATATCCCTGACCACCCAAAACCTCTGACTGGGTGCCGGAATAATCTCTGATCATCGGCACGTCATAAACCGTTCTGATAATTTCCGCACCACTGCTTAAAGAAAGTGTTGTATCAGAATAGATCACAAGTGACTTGTCAATATAATATTTTCCGTTTGGAACTGTAACGGTACCGCCTCCTGCATCTCTTACTGCATTTAACGCATTCTGGAATGCAGTCGTATCTGCTTTCTTATCCGTTCCATCCGCACCATAATCGCTTACAACATTAACACTCAGTCCGCCTGCACCGTATGTCATGATCTCGGTGTCTAATTCTGTATCTTCTGTTTCATCTATCTCTGTTTCCGCTGCCGCTTCAGTGTTTTCTGTCTCTGCAGTCTCCGTCTCAGATGTTTCCGTTTCGTCTGTTTCTAATTCTTCTGTTCCGGATGTTTCTGTTTCCTCTGTTTCTAATTCTTCTGTCCCGGCTGTTTCCGTTTCCGCATCTTCCGTTTCGTTCCCTGCAGTCTC
>OGYK01000668.1_pt1 | contig 28023 bp, 21 predicted proteins | sample 1576501 | NCBI WGS metagenome assembly OGYK01 (sample SAMEA3541530, study PRJEB24748) | human gut metagenome | biome: human gut; feature: human-associated habitat; material: faeces | place: China | collected 2012
TTGCTCACGGCGGTACATCTCAGGGTTGCTATCGATACCGTCGATAGCAATCTTAGAAAGGCAGTTGAGCGCATCGGCATCGAGGATCAGCGGCACATCAAGCTCCAACAAGCCCGAAACCACCTGCATGGCACCGGCAGACGTCGTCATGCCGGGACCGCACAGTACGCAGCTGTACTTCTTTGCAATCTCGCACACGGTCATACGCGCGGCAGCACCAAAAGAGCCGCGGGAATCGGACGGAATAGCAAAAACCGGAATCGAGGGAAGTGCCATACGAATAAGATTGGCACACGCATCGGGCGTCGCGACAGCCACATAGCCGGCACCCGCACGGGCAGCAGACTTGGCGGCCATAATGGCAGCGCCAGGATACTGCGCCGAGCCGGCAACAATAAGGACGGAACCGCGAGAATACTTATCGATATTCGTGGGCAGCGGAGCAAAGAAATCCACCAGGTCACCGGGCTCGACTATCTCGGCGGCATGGTCGACATCATCGATGACCTCATCAAGGCGATCATAGAGGCTACCGCACACCAGATCGCCGGTGCAAGGATTCCCTGATAGAGTAACATCTTCAAACCATTTACTGCGGGCACACCAAGCTTCTCCATCTCCTTTAAGAATGGCGTCTGTGCCGGATTGTAGATCAGATCCACACCAGCCTTCGCCATCGCATAGAACACATCACCGAAATCAAACGGCATCCCATCACCCTCATGCAGTCCGACTGAGGTACACTGGATCATCAGGTATTTTCCATCCGGAATACTCTTATAATCCTCCGAAGCCACCGCCTGCACAACCGTCTTCCCTGCAAATGCATTCATATCATCCGCAATCGCCTGCGCCCGCGCAAATGTCCGGTTTACGATATACACCTGCTTTGCGCCATAGCTGACACACATATATGCGACCGCACGTGCGGCACCACCTGCGCCAAGCATGATAACCGTCTCATCCTTTAGCGCAATTCCTTCGGTCTCTAATGCTTTTGCCAATCCCGGCATATCCGTGTTGTAGCCCTTATAGCCACCTTCCACACGGACAAGTGTATTCACTGCACCAATCGTCTTCGCGGCTATATCGACATCCACGAGAGTCTCCATCACATGCTGCTTGTGTGGCACGGTAATATTCAGTCCAAGCACGCCTTCGTCATACGCAAGCTTCACACAATGAGAAAGCTCCTCGTCCTCCACGCAGAATGGCACATACCGCTCTGACAGTCCGAGTGCATCGCTGAGCGTGTCATGGATGACCGGTGACAATGTATGTTTGATCGGATTTCCGAAGATTCCAAGCAGATACTCTGCGGTGACATCCTCGTAACCCGGTATCGCATATTTCATGATTTCCATCGCTATTTTCCCCTGTTTCGTCTATAATTGTCTAAAATCAGACATTTTCCTCAAATATAATACCATAAAAGTGAAAACCTGCAACCATTTAGATACATTTCGGATACATTTGTATCTTATAATATAGACAGTTCTTACTCGCAGCCCCAACAATCAACGGGGATGCCGCACGAAAACTACGAGGGGGAATTTCATATGAGACGCAAAACCATATTCTTAAAAATGGTGATCGGCGCACTCCTGCTTTCCATCTTATCCGGATGTGGAAAGAAAGCGGGCGTCGATTATATTCAGGAGAACGATTCCAGACAGGATGCCGTTTCCGCATCCGACTTACATCTGAATTATTCCGTATCGAACGGCCACACGACGGTCAATGTCGACGCCGATGTGAACACCAGTCTGTCCACACAGTCTGCTCCGGTTGCGACCGCCGTCCGGTGCGACTATACAAATGAAGATATCACACGCATTGCGGCTGCGATCTTCGATGAGGGAAGCTATAAATTATTCCTGCCATACAGCCATCAGTCAAAGGAAGATATCACTGCTGCCTGTGATGCGTTTGCAGAGACTTTCGCTACTTACGCGGATAAATCGGAGATTCCATATAATCTGTTGGCGGAATGCTCCTATGCACAAAGTGCGAAAGCCAGCGGTGTCTTTGATCCTATCGAGACAGATGGAACGATTCAATACTATCCGACCGTCAAGGAATTTTGCAACTACTGTAATATCCGTGGCACGATAGACGGAAAGGACTATCAGCTTTCCTTCGTCCAGACGCGCAAGCACTGCATGCTTGTGTTGCACAAAGATTATAACGAAGAGCTTACCTATGGCTGGTTTAACCAATTATCCCCGATCCGTCCGGATATGCTCGAAACGCTTGCCGGCAGCGATAACATCTGCTCCTATTCCACGGAAGGTGCCTCAACGCTTGTCACCGATACACTCTCCCGAATGGGGATTAATGATTATGTAGTTACCGGCGTATTTCCTACGCAGACCATCCGGACCGTCTACGACATCAGCAGCACATATCAGGTAACCGCAAACTACGACAAGGAACCAGTCATCTCCTATGATTCCTATCTGGTCTACGGTGGACGCAGCTTAGATGCGCTTACCCCTGTCTACACCACTGCGAACTTCCAGACAGAGCTGACCGATTATGAAAGCATGGATCAGGACGAAAACGGAACTATCACCAATTACGAGGATTATACCTTCTATGGTTATGAATTCATCACCGCCAATGTCGGAAATGACGGTTTGAATTATCTGATTGTCTCCAATCCTATGAAGATCGAAACCATCGACGTCGATATGGCGAATACATTAGATTTCTCCCAGATCGATACGATCGCACAGGACTACATCAACAAACACACCTTTGATGAGACGGTGTATGACATAACCGATATCCGGTATGGACTGATCCGGGTATCCAACGAAGAGGATGATTCCTACCAGTTGCTCCCGGCATGGTATTATCTTGCAGAAGGAAGCGAGGAAAGCAAACCCTATTATTTCCCATCTGCCTACGTCATCATCAACGCCATCGACGGAAGTATCTACAATGACGAACTTGGCTACATCTATCAGCATAGAAACAAATCAGATTAACAGGAGGAAGATCTTATGAAGAAACGAATTGCAGGCATTCTCATATCCATCCTTGCATTATCCGCCCTGTCCGGGTGTGGAAAAGAGAAAGATATCTCATACGTGGATGAACCGGCAACGACAAGCGATGCTGCCACCGCTTCGGTTCTGCACCGGAATTATGAGGTCACAGACGGACTCCTGACATTTACGGTGGATGCCGATGTCGATACCAGTTTATCGGCACAAAGTTCCCCTGTGGTAAAAGTCTCCCGAAACGACTACACCAAGGATGATATGAAGCGGATTGCAGATGCCATCTTCGATGCTGGAAGCTACGCATTATTCCTGCCCTATGTCCTGCGCCCGGATGAGGAGGTCAAAAGTGCGTGTGCCGATATGCAGGAGAAAATCGCACAATATAACGACAGCGCAGACATTCCATACTCTTTGCTGCAGGAATACTATATCGCCCAGCAATGTATGGAGAATGACAACGTGGTCACCCCGATTCATACGGATGGTTCCCTGAAATGGTATCGTTTCACCTCCTCCGAAAATACGGATATTTATACAAATTTCTGCGTCATCAAAGGAACGATCAGCCAGAAGCCTTACTATCTGTCGTTTATACAGACGGATGTGTACTGTACAATGCTGCTCCACACGATCTACGAACCATATATCCAGTATCCGCAATACTACGACACCTACGCAAACCCTCTTTATGAGAATGAATCGTACTCCGATGAGTGTCAGTATTCTAAGGAAGAATCAAAAGCAATGGTGCTTGATACGCTTCAGACTATGGGAATCTCCGATTACACGATCACAGATGTACAGAAGGCGCAGACCATAAAGCCCGATTACGAGATAACGAAAGATGGGGAAATCATAGCCAGCGATTCTTCAAACGATGGATATTCCTATGATTCCTATCTGCTCTATGGCGGCAGAAATGTGGACGGTATCGCTCCTGTTCATACGGATTTCAATTTCTCCCGCGAACTAGTCTCCGGGACAATCGGTGAAAACAGCAGCTCCAACGATTCTTACACGAATGCCAGATATGGATACGAAGCCATCTTCGCGAATGTCGGAAATGATGGTATCAACTATCTGTTTATCCAGAATCCGATGAAAGTAGAGGAAGTCTTAGAGACAAATGCACAACTGCTCTCTTTCGATCAGATTGACGCAATCGCCAAAGATTACATCTCGAAGTTCGATGGGACGACTTTACCATTTTCTGCGGATAACACCTACAAAATCAAGGAGATTCAATATGGATTGATCCGGTTATTTGACGAAGAATCTGATTCCTATATGTATATTCCTGCGTGGTATTACATGATCGATGGGGAATCTCTTTCTTCCCCATTTTGTACATTTTCCCCATACGTCATAATCAGTGCCATCGACGGAAGCATCTATCATGATTATAACGGAAACATCAACTAAAGCGAAAGGAGAACGCATATGAAGAAACTATCCTGGATTTTAATTATTACACTTCTTGCATCCTGTCTCTCTGCCTGCGGCAGGAAAGAGACTGTCATCTATCAGGGAGATACCGCATCTACGTCCGATGCCACAGATGACCCTATCCGAAATCTTGACTACACCGTTCCGGGGGACAAAGGGACTCTGACTGTACAAGCACAGGTGGATACCTCGCTTGCTGAGAAAAATGCACCAGTTGCGTCCTTATCCCGCGCAGATTTCACGGACGCAGACATCCAGACGTATGCAGACCTGCTCTTCGACGAGGGAAGTTATTCACTGTTTATGCCATATGATTTTCGTTCGATTGAGGACTTAACCTCCGCCTGCGGCGCATGGGAAGATACATTCAAAAGTTATGAGGATTTCTCGACAATCCCGGAATATATGATTGCAGAATACTACGATGCTACAGATACGCTTTCAGGCAAACAGCATGATACCGACGCGGCAAAGCGTGTCGTAGAAACCGACGGTGAAATCAAATGGTATATCAGTCCCTATAACCCGGAGGATGACCCAGCAACTACTTTTAAGCCGCACAAATTCTGTATTCTGCAAGGCACGATTCGTGGTGAGCATTATTACCTTGCCTTTTTACAGAATTGCGCTTTCTGCCGTATGATCGTATATAAGGATTATGCAGTTGGTTCGGTTGACTTTTCTGTAGGCGATCTGCCTGCGTTTCCAATTGAGGAAGCCTTCTTAGATACATATGATGAAAATATCTGTACCTATTCCGATACAGAAGCCAGACAGGTTGCGGAAGATTATCTGAAAATGTTCAGTCTGACTGACTACGCTGTTCAGACTACATTAAATGCCTACCATTTCGATATGGGGCATTACAGTATAGATGATTCCATGATTGTAACGGAACCGCAAACTGACGGTCCTTCCGTCGTTGACTCCTATCTGGTTTATGCCTGCCGCAGTCTGAACGGACTTTCAGCTCCATATACAACCGAACTATTGCCGTCCACTCTGACAGATTACTCAAATGCCAACATCCAAGGGGACGATTCCGGTTACACGATAGACTTTCCTGAAGATGAAGCACGCGAATTCTACGGTTATGAATCCCTGACTGCAAATGTAGACAGTGATGGACTTTCCTATCTGATCTGGAATAACCCAATGAAGGTTGATTCCATAAAAACAGAACATGCCGCAACACTTTCCTTTGCTCAGATCGACGCGGTTGCACAGGCTTATATCGATTCCTGTTCCGTAAGAGATCCATATTCTATACCTGACAGTGCTTCCTCGCTGACAGCAAACAAGATGACGGTACACAATATCTGCTATGGTTTGATCCGGATCTCTGATGCGAACCACCGCTCCTACTCCCTCACCCCTGCATGGTTTTATCTTGAAGCTCCAGATAAGCACGCATATACCACGCAGACTGCATATGTTATAATCAGTGCCATCGACGGTAGCATCTATAACCCGTGGCTTGGCACACTGGAACACACAGACAATAACCAGACAAAGGAATAATTATGAAGAAAACATGCACTTGGATTTTAATATTGGCACTTGCAGGCTCCCTGCTCTCCGCCTGTGGCAAGAAAGAGGCTGTTATCTATCAAGAAGATACTGCATCTACGTCTGATGCCACAGATGACCCTATCCGAAATCTTGACTACACCGTTCCGGGGGACAAAGGGACTCTGACTGTACAAGCACAGGTGGATACCTCGCTTGCTGAGAAAAATGCACCAGTTGCGTCCTTATCCCGCGCAGATTTCACGGACGCAGACATCCAGACGTATGCAGACCTGCTCTTCGATGAGGGAAGTTATTCGCTCTTTATGCCATATGAGTTCCGTTCGATAGAGGATTTATCTGCCGCCTGTAGCGCCTGGGAAGATACATTCAAAAGTTATGAGGATTTCTCTACGATCCCGGAATATATGATTGCAGAATACTACGACGCTACAAATGTCCTTGCGACGAAAAAGCAAGATACCGATGCAGCAAACCATGTCGTAGAAACCGACGGCTAAATTAAATGGTATAGCAATCCTTATAACGAAGCAGATGAAATCTCTTATTATGCGCATCAGTTCTGTATTCTGGAAGGAACGATTCAGGGTATCCATTACTACCTCTGCTTTTTTGAGTCCCGTTCCTATTGTCGCATGGAGTTATACAGGAATTACGGTACAGGCGATATGGATCTACTCCATTTCAGTCAGGAGGCGCAGCCAATCTATCCATCCTACGCCAAATCAAACGGCGGCAATGCATGTGCCTATTCCAGTCAGGAAGCACAGCGCATCGCAGAGGACTACCTGCAGAAACTGAAGCTTTCCGATTACACCATACAAGATACCTTTGATGCCACCCGGACTTTATCTCATTATACAATGGATGATTCTCTAATCGTTGAAGAACCGCAGACAGAATCGGTGACCGACTCCTATGTTATCTACGCCAGCCGAAACTTAAATGGTCTATCGTCTATCTATTCCTATGAGACCTTTCAGACAGAACTAACCGATTATTCCAACGCAGACTTTACTACGGACGGAAAACTTCTGACATTTGCGCCAGACGAAACCAATACATTTTATGGCTATGAAACCCTGACCGCCAATGTAGACAATGACGGACTTTCCTATCTGATCTGGAACAATCCCATGCAGGTAGACGCCATAGATACCACGGTGTCTCCAACCCTGTCCTTTGATCAGATCGATACCATTGCGCGAAACTATATTGATTCCCGCTCTGTAAGCTCTCCGTATCCAGATACACAAACGGTGACAGAATCTGCTTCCGCAGAGAGCGAATTTCCGACTGTCACACAGATCCGCTATGGTATGATCCGCATTTCTGATCCGGAGCATAGCACCTATCTTTTTACCCCCGCATGGTATTACATCGCAGAGCAACAGCAAAAATTATATTACCATGCGAACATCTACGTTATCATCAATGCCATCGACGGCAGCATCTACAACCCGTGGCTTGGCACACTGGAACCAACCGACAACAACCAGACAAATAAATAAGAATCATAAAAAAAGGGATTGCATATGCAATCCCTTTTGTAGTGTGTGTGATTTTAAGTTTATTTACTAATTTGTTGTTATTACTTTCTAAGACCAAGCTGCTCGATAAGTGTTCTGTAACGCTCGATATCCTTGCTCTTAAGGTATGCGAGAAGGTTTCTTCTCTGACCAACCATCTTAAGAAGACCTCTTCTTGAGTGGTGATCCTTTGGATGTACCTTGAAGTGCTCATTCAGGTCGTTGATTCTTGCTGTAAGGAGTGCAACCTGCACTTCCGGTGAACCTGTATCACCTGCTGTACGAGCATACTTCTCAATGATCTCTTTCTTCTGATCTGCTGTAATCATGCTTTTTTCCTCCATTTTTCTTATTTTGTCCGGTCGCTGAGTTATGGTCGGAGTGATCCTATAACCAAGTGACGGCAGTTGCTATATTATCACAAGATTTTCATCTTGTAAAGTACTATTTTACTTATAAGTTCCACCCTTGATATAGTCCTCGGCTTTCGCACTTCCATATGTGAATTTGTAGCCGATTCCTAACCATTCACTATTGGTTTTACCAAAGTATTTAAGTGGATCTGCACAATAATTAGTATCTGCATTCTGCGGATCAAAGTTGTACCAGATTCCGTTGATCTTGATGACACACCAGTAATGCTCACCATACGAGTTATCTGCACGTAATGTCTCGCCTCCGACATAATATGCATCAAATCCCAAAGCCCGTGCAAATATCGTCATTGCAGAACCATAATTGATACAGGTTCCATAGCGCTGACCATTTTTTCCTAATAATATAGGTACTGCAAAACTGACTGTTTTTCTATCCTGAAGATTTGAGTAACTAACAGATGTATTATTCCATGCACCTGTATAACCATAATCATATCTATAATAGTATGCATTATTGATAATCCACTTATAGCACGCCAGAAGCTTGTCATAGTTATCCATATCCGGCTTTACAACCTGTGCCAGCACTTCCTGTACCTTCGCATCAACGGCTGTATCTCTTGTCACGGTCGGAACCAGCACAGCCTCGCTCAGGACCTTGCGCAGATTCTCGCTGGTTGCCTTCTCATTTGCTTCCTTCTCAGCTTCTTCCTGTCGTTTCTGTTCTTCTTCCTGTTCTTTTTGAATCTGGGATGCAATCGCCGCATCTACATACGGTCGTTTTGTCTCGCCCGGTGCTGTCTCACCTTTTTCAACCAGTACGATTTCAATCGCCTCTAAACGCTTGGCCAGTCCGGCTGTTCCGGATATCTCACCATTGCATGCCCAGTCAAGCCATCCATACGTCTGGCTATGGACACGATAATACACATCGAAGTGCTCTGCCAGTTCACCTGTCAGTTTGATCTTGATTGCTTCGAGTCGTTTTCCCTGTGCCGATGTCCCGGCTGCGTTATCATTGGTCACCCAGTCCATCCAGCCATATGTCTGGCAATGCACTGAATATGTGATACCACCTGCACAACTTGCATTTGGAACATCAATGCAGATCGCTTCCAGACGTTTTCCTTCCGCAGTTGTTCCGGACTGCTTACCATCCTCTACATAGTCCAGCCAGCCATACGTCTGCACATGCGTTTTATATCTTAAATCCGCCGAATCGGCGCCGTCTTTTCTCACAAGCTTGATCTGGATAGCCTCTAATCGTTTTGCCTGTCCGGTTGTTCCGCACTCCGCGCCGTTCTTTACCCAGTCACTCCAGCCATACGTCTGTCTGTGTACACGGTAGACAACATCGTATACTTCAGCAAGCTGTCCGGTCAAACGGATTTTGATTGCTTCTAACCGCTTTGCCTCACCGGTTGTTCCACATTCCTCGCTATCCTTCTTTACGCCAAGTCCCCAGCCATATGTCTGCACATGTGTCTCATATTCCACACTGCCGGGGATGTCCGACTTCACCCATATCTTGATTGCCTCTAATCGTTTTGCCTGTCCATGCGTGCCGGTTTCTTCTCCATTTTTTGCAACGCCAAGCCCCCAGCCATACGTCTGGCAATGCACCGCATAATAAATATCCGCATCTGCTTCCGCTGCTTTTGCGCTTCGAGCCGGATTCACCGACTGAAACAATCCCAATACCATCAAACAAGTCAAAACCCGAGCCAAAATTTTCTTCATGTAAATAACCTCTATCTTTTTTGTTTTTCGTTACTTATTTGTAACAAATTTGTAACATTATCTCACATTCAGAAGAAAAAATCAACAGGCTCTTCCTATTTTTCATAAAAAGTTGTATAATCCTTCCAAATGTATTTTAAATATGAAAGGAAACTATAACCATGTCAGGTTCTATATATGGAAAATTATTTACGATTGCAACCTGGGGCGAATCACACGGCAAAGGACTCGGCGTTGTCATCGACGGCTGTCCGGCTGGGATTGCGCTTTCTGAGGAGGATATCCAGATCTATCTCGATCGCAGAAAGCCAGGTCAGAACGAATTTACGACCAAGCGAAATGAAAGCGACAAGGTCTCTATCTTGTCCGGCGTCTTTGAAGGAAAAACAACCGGAACGCCGATCTCCCTCGTTGTCATGAATGAAGATCAGAAATCAAAAGATTACGGTTCGATTGCAGAAAGCTATCGTCCGGGGCATGCGGACTACTGCTTTGATGAGAAGTATGGATTCCGCGACTACCGGGGCGGCGGTCGTTCTTCCGGCCGGGAGACAATCGGCAGAGTTGCCGCAGGCGCGGTCGCTGCCAAGGTCTTAAAAGAGCTCGGTATTACCCTTACTGCATACACACGTGCGATCGGAACGATCAAGGTTGCAGACGATGCGATCGATCTTAATATGGTCAATCAGAATCCACTCTATATGCCAAACAACACCTGTGCAGCAGATGCAGCTGCTTATCTCAATGAAATGATGGAAAAAAAGGATTCGGTTGGCTCTATGGTGGAATGTATCATAACCGGTGTTCCTGCCGGTGTTGGCGAACCAGTATTTGACAAGCTTGATGCGAAGCTGGCACAAGCAGTCATGTCGATCGGCGCTGTCAAGGCAATCGAAATCGGAGATGGTACTGCTGTTGTCTCATCCATCGGCTCTGATAACAACGACAACTTCTATATGGATGGCGACACTGTCAAAAAGCGCACCAACCACTCTGGCGGCACACTAGGTGGCATGAGTGACGGCAGTCCGATTCTCATTCGTGCTTCTTTCAAGCCAACACCTTCGATCTTTCAGGCGCAGGATACTGTCACACGGGCACACGAAGAAATTGTAATGGAGATCAAGGGACGTCACGATCCGATCATCGGTCCACGTGCAGTCGTTGTCGTTGAATCCATGTGTGCGATTACCGTATTGGATCTGCTGATGCAGAATGCAACCGCAAAGCTGGACAATCTGAAAAGGATTTATCGTTCATAATATATAGGAAAAGGATTTAGTAGAATGGTTTTTTCAAGTATTGAATTTATGTTCCGCTTTTTACCAATCTTTCTGATTGTGTATTTTGCAGCGGCACCGAAATACAGAAATATAATATTGCTGATCGGCAGCTTAATCTTCTACGGCGTTGGAGAGCCTTCGTATATTATCCTGATGATTCTCTCCATCCTCGTCAATCATTTTGCAGCCGTCAACATCTACACCGCATGGAAACGCGAGGATGACACGCAGGCATCCACAGAGACAAACCGAAAGGTCTGGCTTATTGCTGCCATGGTCTTTAATTTCGGAATGTTATTTGTATTTAAGTATCTGAACTTTTTTATCGGCATCATCAATGGAATTGCAGGTACAACCGTATTAAAGCTTGTGTCACTTACCCTACCGCTTGGAATCAGCTTCTACACTTTTCAGGCTGCTTCCTATGTGATTGACATCTACCGCAGGAAATATGAGATTGCAAACGGACTACTGGATTTTGCAACGTATCTTTGCATGTTCCCTCAGTTAATTGCGGGGCCAATCGTCAGCTTCTCAGAAGTCAAAGATGATCTGCACAAGCAGCGCAAGATCAGTCTGCCAAAGATTGAATGGGGCACGACGATCTTTGTACTTGGACTTGCTTACAAGGTACTGCTGGCGAACAAGATAGCTTCCCTCTGGAATACGGTTATGACGGCTGGCGTTATGGGGATTCATCCACTAACCGCATGGCTTGGTTCATGGGGATTTTCGATGCAGCTCTTCTTCGACTTCTTCGGATATTCCCTGATGGCGATTGGACTTGGACGTATCCTTGGATTCAAATTCCCGACAAACTTCAAGAACCCATACTGTGCCACTTCCTCCACGGATTTCTGGCGCAGATGGCATATCACACTCAGCAGATGGTTCCGGGAATATGTCTATATCCCACTGGGTGGAAACCGCAAAGGGCAGAAACGTATGATTCTCAATACATTTATCGTGTGGTTACTCACCGGCCTGTGGCATGGCGCGGACTGGAACTTTATTATATGGGGCATGTTCTTCTTCGTGCTGCTGACCGTCGAGAAGTTATTTTTATTGGACAAGCTGGAACGGCATGCGATCTTATCCCATATTTATATGCTGATCGTGATTCCGGTTTCCTGGACAATCTTCAACATTTCCGATCTGCCAACGCTCGGAAATTATATCAAGCGGTTATTTTTCCTTCCAGTCAAGGGATCGGTCAAAATTGATACCTTCCCGAAGTTTCTGGAATTGTTCGGCACCTACTGGTGGCTGCTCGCAATCTGCGCCATCTGCTGTACGCCGATTCCAATCCGCCTGTTAAAACGGTTTTACAAGACATGGGTATGTAAGATTCTTATGCTGGCACTCTTCTGGCTTTCGGTTTATCAGATTGCCTCCGGTGCAAATAACCCATTCCTGTATTTCCGGTTCTGACGACTTTGGAATCTGATTTTCCCAAAATCATATATACAGGAACCGGACTATAGATGAAATAAGGATGATGATTATGAATAATAACAAAAAGCGAAGACAACCGAAAACAATTTGGGATTTCCTGCGGGAATGTCCGCTTGTATCCCTGATCCTGCTTTCCGTCATCGGCTATACTTTATATGCCCTTGTCGGTGCTATGGGTGGCGAATACAAGCTGCGGATTTCCAAGGATCATACGCTCTTTATGTCTGCCATGATTAAAGAAGATCCATTTGTGAAAAAAGATGACACAAAGAAACCTTCCGATGACACGACGGCAACCGGTACAGACGCAGATTCCAATCCTATTCCTGCCGCGACATCAACCGATGCACCGGCGACCTCTTCGGATGCAGTCAGCACCGATGGAAGCGAACCGATTCCAACGACCTATATCACAGTTCCAATGCGTAAGGCACGCTCTGCTTATTACGACGATAATGACCGTGTGGCACAGACAACCAACTACGATTATATCACTGTAAATACTGACTACTTTAACGATGCAGCCTTTATCGGGGATTCCCGTATTGAGGGACTACATGACTACGGTACGCTCCGCACCAAAACAACGGCTGATTTCTACTACAAAGATGGTGTTTCCATCTGGGATCTGATGGATAAAACAATGGCAAACGGCGAAACAATTCCAAATGTGCTTGCCACAAAACAGTACAAAAAAATCTTCCTCATGTGTGGTGTCAACGAGCTCGGAAGCGGCTACGCCAAGGATTATCAGGCGCAGTACAAGAAAGTATTAGATCAGATTCAGGAATTACAGCCAGACGCTGTAATCTTCGTCATGGGTATGATGCATGTTACACAGAGCTACGCAGATAACTCAGATGTGTACAACAACGACAATGTGGATTGCAGAAATGCTCTGGTTGCAGAATATGCAGATGGACAGCGCATCTTCTACCTCGATATGAACACCTGTGTCTGTGACATGGACGGCGATGTTCCAATGGGTGTTAAAGCCGATTATTCCAACGATGGTATCCATCTACAGGCACAATACTATTCCCTGTGGGAGGCATACCTGTTGAAACATGGTGTCAGTGACAGCGTATTTACAAACCTGCAAAACAAGTAGTAACTCATTTTAGATTATAAATGCTGTATTGTCAGATGCAACACCGCAAGAAAACCTCATTACCAGATATTTCTTCTCTGATAATGAGGTTTTCTCTTTTTATTTCATCTATGAAATTTTATCTTTCTATTTTGATTTCATTTTTATATGGCTTTCACGCCATCTTTGCACGTGGATGTGCTTTCTCATATTCTTCCTTCAACTTGCTCTGTCTGCTGCGCAGATAAATCTGCGTGGTCGAAATATCCGAATGTCCAAGCATCTCCTGTACCGCCTTCAAATCGGCACCATTTGATACCAGATGTGATGCAAAGGAATGACGGATCATATGCGGTGTGATATCCTTGTCGATACCAGCCTTTGCTGCATATGCCTTGATCAGTTTCCAAAAGCCCTGTCTCGTCATCGGCTGTCCCTTCATATTCGTAAAGAGGAACATACTTCCATGACTGATGGATTCCCGTACCGACTTGATATAGTTCTCCAGTGCCATCTTCGCTACATTCTCGATTGGAATGACACGCTCCTTCGATACATCCCGGCATAAAATATAATTCATCGTCAGATTTACATCTGTGATCTTTAAATTTATAAGTTCTGATACACGCATGCCAGTCGCATACAGAAGCTCCAGCATTGCCTTGTCCCGGATTTCCTTTGGTGTCAGGCGTGATGGCTGATCTAAGAGCAGATTGATTTCCTCAATGGAAAGCGTCTCAGGTGCTTTCTTCTCGATCTTTGGCGGCTTCAATGCATCCGCATAATCTTCTGTGATCTCCCCCTGCTTCAACAGATATAGAAAAAACGATTTCATACTTGCTATGCTTCTGGATATCGTCGCTGTGGACATGCCTTGACTTTCCATATCCAATACATACGAATTCAAATCCGTTCCCCGAAGGTCACGCACATCCGTACATTGTCTGTCCGCAAAAAAGCGGCTCATCTTCTTCAAATCTCTCCGATAGGATGCAATTGTATTCGCACTTGCATGCTTCACGCTATTCAAGTAATCAATGTAATTCTCAATCTGTGTTTCCATACCCAAAGTCCTTCCATTCCCTCGACAAAATGCAACCTTTTCCGACTGCTTTTCGCCTTTATCTATTACATTATAATTACTATTTCAGCTAAAATCAAACATAATTTTTTCACATTTTTTCAATATTTGTAACATTTTGTAACATTTCTACAATATGTTGAAATGCACGTTTTTACATACCTATATATTGGAGAAAATTTTTTAAAAAAATTTTTGAAAGAATACTCTCGGATAGAATTCCGACAAAAAACGTCAGAATTAGAATCATCGCCGCCATCCTCTTTTTATTCTTATCCTCTCCAACCTTGCGTGCCTCTGCCGCCAGATAATACAACATTCCAAGATAGATCAGATAATGCGGAAACAGGCATAACAGCAGAAACCATACACCCGAAAGTCCCAGATAAAACATCTGACAACTGATTACAAATCCAAATAAAAATAACAACGCACTCATCCCGATCGAGAAGACTGCCTTGGGCGGAAACACCTTATACAGCAGGTACACAACAGCCACCTGTTTCGTCCGCTGTAACAACACATAAAACAACGTCTGCTGCACGGATACCCCGGCTAACCGACCGCTGTCCGTAAATGGCAGTATAAACACCTGCAGATCCCAATCGCATCGCAGCACGATATTGGCTAATATACAACCTGCCAGCACCATGCACAGATAATAAAACACGCGGCTTTTCAGTTTTTCACTTTCATATGGCATTGCCTTATACTCCTACTGCATAAAAATTAGGGAATGATTGCTCACTCCCTAAAGCATATGTGCCTGTCTACTTAAATATTCCTCGACTCTTCTTATCATAATAAGCAAGAATCGCGACAATCGTCTTACTATCTACAATCTTACCCGAATAAATCATCTCGCGTGCTTCTTCCATAGGTACTCGAACAATCTCGATAAATTCCGTCGGATCTAAATGCCGCTTGCCTTTCTTCAGATTGCGTCCAATATAGACATCCGTCTTCTCATCAAAGGTTCCAACCGAAGAAATCATATTGCTCACATGATAGATATCCTGCGGAATCCATCCAGTCTCCTCCTCTGCTTCCCGTAACGCACATGTCTCACCGGATTCCCCGTGAAAACTATATCCACCTGCCGGAATCTCCAGATCCACTGCATCTAAGGAATTACGGTACTGACGCACCAGATATGTGTACTCTTCCTCGTCTACAAGCAGAATACCTGCTCCACCGCCAGATTTATGTTTAATCAGATCATATACAACCTCTCCACCATCCGGTGTCTCCAACACATCCTTATACAGCGCTACAATCTTCGCATCATATAATAATTCCAAGCTTTTTCTTTTAAATTCAACCATATTTATGTCCCTTCCTATCCACTCTATTCCGCATCGTCCATATAATCATAATAAATACATTTCATCATTCATAATTTGTTTCGCACGCGATTGCTTTATATCTCTATATATAATACAGGAAATAAACAAAAAAGGAAAGTATTGAAAACTTGTATTCTCAATACTTTCCACGAATTTCATTGATAACAAATAATTACTTTGCGTAATCGGTTACTCTCGACTCTCGGATCAAGTTTACCTTGATTGTGCCCGGATACTCAAGTTCTGATTCAATCTTCTTTGAGATATCCCGTGCGAGTAATACCATATCCGCATCTGTTACCTGCTCTGGAACTACCATTACTCGAATTTCTCGTCCCGCCTGAATAGCAAAAGTCTTATCAACACCCTTAAATCCATTGGCAATGTCTTCCAAGGACTTCAGACGTGTTGTATATGTCTCCAACGTCTCGCGTCTTGCACCTGGACGTGCAGCAGATATAGCATCTGCAGCCTGTACAATACATGCGATCAAACTCTGTGGTTCTACATCCCCATGGTGTGCCTCAACAGCGTTGATAATCGTTGCCGACTCCTTGTACTTTCTACAAAGATCAACACCAATAGATACGTGAGAACCTTCCATACCTGCATCATGATCAATAGATTTTCCGATATCATGTAACAAACCTGCACGCTTTGCTACACGAACATCAAGCCCAAGCTCTCCGGCAAGCAAACCGGACAAATGAGCTACCTCAATAGAATGCTTCAATGCATTCTGTCCATAACTTGTTCTGAACTTCATCTTACCAAGAAGACGTATCAGTTCAGGGTGTAAGCCATGTACACCGACTTCCAGGGTTGCAGCCTCTCCCTCTTCACGCATCATAGTCTCGACCTCTTTCTGAGCCTTCTCGACCATCTCTTCAATACGTGCCGGATGGATTCTTCCATCCACAATCAGCTTTTCAAGTGCGATTCTGGCTACTTCTCTACGAACCGGATCAAAACTTGAAAGCAAAACTGCTTCCGGTGTATCATCAATAATTAAATCAACACCTGTCATAGTCTCTAAAGTACGAATGTTTCGTCCTTCACGACCAATGATTCTTCCCTTCATCTCATCATTAGGCAGCTGTACTAAGGAAATCGTTGTCTCTGATACATGATCAACAGCACACTTCTGAATAGCTGTCACAACGTAATCCTTTGCCTTCTTATCTGCTTCTTCTTTTGCTCGTGTTTCTAATTCTTTGATCATGACTGCTGTTTCATGCTTTACTTCGTCTTCAACAGTCTTTAATAAGTATTCCTTTGCTTGTTCAGAGGTTAATCCGGAAATTCTTTCCAGTTCCTGAGTTCTTTTTGCTTCCAAATCTGAAACTTCCTGCTTCAGCTTCGTGAGTTCTGCCTCTTTACGTGATAATGAAGCTTCTTTCTTCTCTACGGCTTCGGTCTTCCGGTCGAGATTTTCCTCTCTGGAAAGAACACGCTTTTCCATGCGCTGAAGCTCATTCCGACGATCCTTGACTTCTTTGTCAATCTCATTCTTCGTCTTCATGGCTTCTTCCTTCGCCTCAAGAAGTGTCTCACGTTTCTTTGCCTCCGCAGCTTTCAGTGCTTCATCTATAATCTCTCTAGCCTTATCCTCTGCCTTACCAAGCTTTGCCTCTGCCACATTTTTACGATACGCAATAGCTAAAAACCAGGTAACGAGAATTGCAACCACGAGTATTACAGCGAAAATCACATACTTGATTGCTTCGTCTGACAACTCAGGAGCACCTCCTTATTTAGTTTTATTGCATAACTACAACACTTAAATATTATACTTTTTTTATACTAGTGTCAAGGAATACTTTACTTTTTTTATGCAAATTGTAAGAAAAAATAGATTACTTTTCTATATTTTTTCAATATTTTTTCTATATTCTGACACCGCTCTGCGAATATCCTCATACTTAAATCCCCGCCGTGCAAAAAAGGAATACATACGCCGCATCTGTCCTTCATCCGAAAAATCTAAGTTACCATAACGTCTTTCCAGTAAATCATAGATGGTTTCCGCTTCATCAGGCACCAGTTCCATGCATAATTCACGTGTCATCTCTGAATCTACACCTTTACCGGAAAGCTCCATTGTGATTCTTCGTCTGCCTTTGGCACGCATCTGATTCCGAATATACGATGAGGCATATCGTTCATCATCAATGTATCCATAGGACATCAGTTTCTCAACTGCCTCTGCAATCTCTGCTTCCTCATATCCTTTTTCTGTCAGCTTATCACAAAGCTCCTTCCGGGAGCGATCCCGGAAGGTAAGATAATAAATCGCTGTATCAAATGCACTGTATGTAGTTGGTTGCTTATGACTCTTCGCTCTCTGTCTGTTCTGCATCTACGCCAATCCCACACTTATTCCGTACCTGCTGCTCAATCTCTTCCATCACTTCTGGATTATTTGCAAGATAAAGCTTCGTATTCTCACGTCCCTGTCCGATCTTCTCACCATTGTAAGAGTACCATGCACCTGCTTTGTTGATGATATCGTGCAAAACAGCCAGATCCAGAATATCGCCTTCCTTGGAGATACCCTTACCAAACATAATATCAAACTCTGCTTCCTTGAATGGAGGTGCAACCTTATTCTTTACAACCTTGACTCTTGTACGGTTACCAACAACTTCTCCGCCAACCTTCAATGTCTCAATCCGGCGCACATCCAGACGGACAGATGCGTAGAACTTCAATGCACGACCACCGGTTGTCGTCTCCGGGTTACCAAACATCACACCTACTTTCTCACGAAGCTGGTTGATAAAGATAACCACACAATTAGACTTGCTGATAATACCAGTCAGTTTTCGGAGTGCCTGAGACATCAGTCTCGCATGTAATCCAACATGAGAATCTCCCATCTCGCCGTCAATCTCTGCCTTCGGTACAAGAGCCGCTACAGAGTCCACAATAATTACATCAACCGCACCGGAACGAACCATCGTCTCTGTAATCTCCAGTGCCTGCTCGCCATTATCCGGCTGTGAAATATACAGGTTATCAATATCGACACCTATATGCGCTGCATACGTTGGGTCGAGTGCATGCTCTGCATCAATAAAGCCTGCAATACCACCCATCTTCTGTACTTCAGCAACCACATGCAGTGCAACGGTTGTCTTACCACTTGATTCTGGACCATAAATCTCAATAATACGACCTCTTGGCATACCGCCAAGTCCGAGTGCCAGATCCAGACTCAGAGAGCCGGTCGGAACTACATCAATTCCCATATTTGCAGACTGATCTCCGAGCTTCATCACAGAACCCTTACCATACTGCTTCTCGATCTGCGCCAGCGCTGCATCTAATGCTTTCATCTTTTCTTCACTTGCCATACCATAAACCTCCATTATCTTCCATCTATGTTATCAAAACATATGTTCGTTTTTGTTTCTTCTACTATACTACACTTCTGTTCGAAAAGTCAACAAGGAATTCGAACATTTGTTCATTTTTATTTTCTAAATGTATTTGAAACAATGTGCTGTAAAAATTGTACCCTATACATAATGCAAAGTAAAGCAATTATTTGTTGCATTTTGTTCGATTGTTCTAAATCAGATTCTCTGCTATAATTACATTAAATATTTTCCAAAATCACTAAAAAAATAACGAACATATATCAATGGGGTGTTACCATGAAAATAAGCAATAAAATATACCGTGATTACGTATATAAGGACGAAGCTGTACTACGTGCACAGTACGATCCGGAATTAGAATTTTATACAACCATCAAATCCGGAAACATTGAGAAGGTAAATGAGCTTTGTCAGGCAAAGATCAGCCACAAAAAAGGATTGGGCGAGCTATCCGACACCCCTCTGCAAAGCCTGAAATATCATTTTGCAATCACAATGGCTATGCTTGCCCGCTACTGTATCGAAGGTGGTCTGGATTTGTCCACTTCCTACAGCCTGAGCGATTTTTATATCCACACAGCAGACCGTGCAAATTCGATGGATGAACTCGATGAACTGCACACAACCGCATGCCTGGACTACACCGGCCGCATGAAAAATCTGCGAAAGAAAAAGATTACATCAAAACCAGTAGCCAGATGTATTGATTATATTTATGACCACCTACATACAAAAATCACACTTGCAAATCTTTCAGAACTGACAGGATTAAATTCATCCTATCTTTCCCGCCTTTTCCACAAGGAAACCGGTATGACTGTCAGCGACTATATCCAGCAGACAAAGATTGAAACTGCCAAAAATATGCTGCTTCACTCTTCCTATTCCGCAGCCGAAATTGCTTCGATCCTTGCATTTTCAGATCAAAGTTACTTCACAGAAGTATTCAAAAAACAGACAGGACTGACACCAAAGCGGTACCAGTCCCTAAATCTGAATGCCTCCGGTCTGCCTGACCGGTAAAATCTATGACATATATAATATGATTATATTATCCCCGTTTGACATAAGCCACTCGTCTTTCACATAATTATTGAAGATAGTCTGACCATTGATTTCCATGCACTTAAATCCAGACTCTGCATGTCCCGGATTTTTCACCTCAATATGGAGATGCTTTCCGCGGAAATCCTTCTCCACTGTAAATCCGTCCCATTCTGCCGGGATGGATGGTGCTATCCGCAATCCATAGAAATCCGGGCGCATGCCCAGAATACCTTCGACACTGCCAACCATAACTGTTGATGCAGTTCCCGTCAGCCAGTGCACATGGGATCGTCCAAAATGAGGACTTGCCTTACCCTCTGTAAATTGACCATAGCAATAAGGTTCAAGCTTTCTCACTTCTGCTTTATCATTCTGAGCTGCCGGTGAATTCTCCATATAATACTCAAACGCACGGTTTCCATGTCCAAGTAATGCTTCTGCCAGAATCAGCCAGCCCTGTGACTGTGAAAAGATTCCCGCATTTTCCTTTACCCCCTGATTATAGATAACCGCCAGAGCGCCATCAAATGCATGCGCATGGTACGGTGGATCCATAAGTACGGCACCAAACGCTGTATTTAACTGCGCATACACATTCTCCATTGCAGCTTCCGCCTGTGCCTTAGATGCAAATCCGCTGATAACCGCCCAACTCTGTGGATTCAACCACATATTTGCCTCCGGATCTGTTCTTTTACCGATTACTTCTCCTTTTTCCGTAAAGCCCCTGATAAACCGGTCTTCATTCCAGCAGAGATTCTGAATCACATTCCAGAGATCTTTCTGGCTCTTATCCAGATAAGAAATGTACTCAGAATCATTTTTATACTCAGCGAATTTACGAAGAATCGTCATTGCATAATAAAACTGCAATGCAACAAAGGATGACTCCCCATCTTTTCCAAGCCGCAGGCAGTCATTCCAGTCTGCATAAAGTCCTGCCGGCATGCCATGTCTGCCAAGATGTTTCATAGAGAAATCAATCGCACGTTTCAGATGATCATACACCGTACCTTCATCTTTATTTGCGTAAGGAATCACTTCATCCATAAATGCCAGATTTCCGGTTTCTGTTACATATTTATAAATTGTTGGAAAGAGCCACAATGCATCGTCCGCACGATATGCCGGATGTCCTGTCTCCTTCACATAAGAAGCATCGTCCGGTGTATCCTCATGTCCGGCATTGTGTGTGAACTTCACAAGTGGAAGTCCACCACCATTGGCAACCTGTGCCGAAAGCATAAATCGAATCTTATCTGCTGCCATCTCCGGTGCCAGATGAATAATTCCCTGAATATCCTGCACTGTATCCCGATATCCGTATCCGTTCCGAAGTCCACAATAGATGAATGATGCTGCTCTTGACCAGATAAATGTCATGAAGCAGTTATAGGCATGCCAGGTATTAATCATCGAATCAAATTCCTTGCTTGGTGTCTGTACCTGGAAATGGGAGAATTTCTCACCCCAGTAAGTCTTTAACTCAGCCAGTTCCTTCTCACAGACATCCGCTGGATCCGTATAGCTGTTCATAATAGCTTCTGCCTCATCATTTTCCTTTAATCCAAGGATAAACGCAATATTCTTTGTCTCACCCGGCATAAGCTCAACAACTGTGGAAAGTGCACCACAAGAATTTTCATTATAGCTTAAAGCATTTCCAAGATCTCCGTTTACCACGCCATCCGGATTGCCATAGCCATTACATCTTCCAATAAATACTTCCTTATCTCCACAATAGGAAGAAACATCTGCTCCGGCAAGTCCGAAGATCCGGTCTGTCGGACGCTTATCATCGACTGTCTCACCAGCTCCGAGTACATCCAGATTCCCATGCACCGTCTGGCGAATCCGGTTTTCTACAAAGCTTGTCCTGGAAATAAATAATGAATACTGCAGATTCACCTGATCCTGCTCATAATTGCTGTTGTTTGTAAATTCTGCATATCCGGTCAGGGTGAGATTCCTCTTTTCAGAACTATTGTTTGTTACTTTCAGATTCCATACTTCATATGTCTTATTCAATGGCACATAATAGAGTGCCTCTGTGTGAATATCACTGTAATCTGCCATAATCTTCGTATACGAAATACCATGATGGCACTCACTCTTATACGTATCCAGGCTCTTTCCTACCGGCTGCCAGGATGCAGACCAGTAATCTTTGCTGTCATTGTCTCGAATGTAAATGTAACGTCCCGGCTGATCGAAATTATTGAATACATAGCGCAGGATTCTGCCATTCGCACCAGACTTTGCAAAACTGTAACCACCTGCATTGTTTGAAATCAAAGCACCATATTCCGGGGAGCCTAAGTAGTTCGCCCAAGGTGCCGGTGTCTTGGGATTTGTAATTACATACTCCCGATTCTCATTGTCAAAATAACCAAACTGCATACCGAATCTCCTTTTCTTTTTCGTTTTCCATGATATAGTCAATGCCCATATACTTTTACTTTGGTACCGTATCAAATAACCTGTAAATATGTTATATCAGATTCTTACATGCATTTGTATTGTTATCTTGATATTATTATGGTAATTTTTACGTGTGTAGAAATACATATATCTTTCAAAAATTTTGTAAGAAACCAGCAAAAGAAATGCCCCGCATGTTCTTTCAACATGCAGGGCATTTCTTATATCTCACTAATGTTTCTTCTTTGAAGAAGCTGCCATCTCCGGCTGATCTGCGTTATGATTTGCTGTTGCACAAACCTTCGGCATAACTTTCTTTTTCTTCAATGGATGTTTTGGATTCTTGTCCATATCTCACACTTCCTTCCCTTACTTTACGTTAAGTTCCAAAGTCGATTGTGTATATGGTGTAGATTTATATGCACCGCAGCTACATTCTCATAGATTATTCAATAGCAATGTAGTTATTCTGCGCAATGGCTTTTGCTTCCTTCTTCGGAATTGACAACTGCAGGATACCATTCTCAAACTTTGCATGGATATCTTCCTGCTTAATCTCATCACCAACATAGAAGCTTCGCATCATGCTGCCTGCATAACGCTCACGGCGGATATACTTGCCGGTCTTCTTGTCCTTCTCGTCCTTATCCAGACCCTTCGCAGCGGATATCGTAATGTATCCATCATGCAGCTGTGCATTGACTTCGTCTTTCTTGAATCCAGGTAAGTCAATATCAACTTCATAGGAATCCTCTGTCTCACGGACATCTGTCTTCATCATGTTCTTCGCATGCTTACCATACAGCGGATTCTTCGCTGGCCGGAGTTCCTTGTCAAACTCCTTCTCAAAATCGTCCATCCAATCGTCAAACAAACTTTCTCCAAAAATACTAGGTGTAAACATAAGTCATATCTCCTTTCATACTTAAACAACCAATGCCTACGGTATTCTTTAAGCACTATCAGAGAAATCTGAGGTGTCGTTTGAATATCACAACTTTGCAATCTCTAAGGGATTTTCTCTATTTCTTCTTTCCTTTTCTTTTCCCTTTCTTGATTGTGACTATACTATACACCCGGTTATTAGCACTGTCAAGAGGTGAGTGCTAATTTTATTGTGAACCTTTTGTGAAGTGTGTGCCCAATATGTTTACCATTATTGCCGGATCTGTTCGAGTATAAATGGATCCTTGATCTTCTTATCTTCGGCAAAGAATAATATCTTTGTCAGCACTTCCGATGTCTTCGGATCATCGTCCACAAATGGCAGGAAGATCCGTCCGCGCCGCTGCGAATGCACCGGAAGTACATTGATCATAGGTCCCGCCTCCTGATGGACTACGCCACTGCCAAGATGCACGGTATAGTTCGCACGTGCGCCCTGAATCACCGCATGATTCTTCGTAAATGTAACATTTGTAAGCTTGAAGAGCGGCATCGTGAACTCCGCGATTGCCTTCCGCATCTCCACAGTCGAATGTGATGTCTCCGGATCTACGCCACCTGCATGTGCCACGCTCACTGCCAGATCCACGTCACGCATAACTTCCGAGAATATGATATCCGGAATCTCACGAATCTTTAGATCTTTGCCTGTCTTTCGATCAGTGAACACGACCCATTCCAGCGTCGGGGATTCGATATCTGCCGGTGAGAACCAGTCCGCCAGTGCATAGATCCTCGCTACGATATTTTCCTTGTAATATACCTTCTGCAAGCCTTCCTCGATGTCGGCAACCCAGTGTCTTGTTCTCAGGCACGCAACCGTTTTCCGCGGCTGAATCTGATTGCCCGCATAACGTAAGGAGTGCTCCATATTAAGCTCTTCTTCCGTCTTTACATACAGCTCACGGAACACCTGCTTAAACGGCTGGATGATCTGGTTGTCAAACACATATTTCTGAATCGTATGCCACATGCCCTGCTTATACATCTGAAATGGATGCGCCACAGTCAGTAATGTATCGCCGGATGGCTCGATATGGTGTGAACCTATAATATCCATGCCTTTCGCTGTGACAAATCCAAATACAACCTGTTCCTCCTGCGTATGATCTGACACACCGCCACCATCCATTACACGGAACACAAGTGCCGCCACCAGATCGTGAATCACAGGATTTTCCAGCATGCCCTGAATCTCCGCATACGTGTATGTCTCCTGACTCTCCATCGCATCTTCCAACATCGCCCTCGTGCGGCGTGCCTGCTCTGCCATCTGCTTCTTCGCCTCAGTGATCGCCACAATATATTCATCCTTCTTAAGCTTCGCCGGAACAGACTTCAGCTGCTTGCCATTTTTCTCCACAAGCAGGGCACATTTGCCGCCATCTTCCATCTCAAGCCATACAGATACTTCTCCGACTTCATGCGGCTTGAAATAGTCCGCCATGCCCTGTGCCACCAGACTCTCCATCCGTAGGATCAGTCTCGTCACATCCTGATAGCCTGCATTGATTGCCATATTCTGTAATGCAATCTGCACGGCAGCCGCCTCGCTGGCTCTCCGCTGGGCACCAAACTGTTTGCTCTCCTTCTTGAACTTCTGCAGGAACATATACCGTTCTTTGATCTGCGTCTCATCGGCAATCGGCAGGATTCCGACTGCCATCAACAAGTCTTTATTCCGCTTTGCCTCGATCTCACTCATCAGCTCTGTCTCATTATATTTGCCGAGTGCCGCATCCGCGTATTTTCTCGCTCTTGCATGCTTGGCACCATCGGAGATATACTTCGCCGCCTTGTATATGAGCGTAAAATGCTTCTCTCCAAGCTTCTCGTAGACCTCCGTAAACCACGCCCGGTCAAATGCACCATCATTTAATTCCTCGACCGAAAGCGGCGTATAGCGCGCGATCATCGCCGTCCGCTTGTTGTCAAACGACTCATTCATATGTGCCATAAAATAATAACATCCGGCTGTAAATCCATCCCAGCCAAGATAATCACCCACAATATCAATCCACTCCGGCGAATACATTGCCGCCTCAACTAAACGTGCCTCGCTGATATCCGTTCCTTTCAGATGTGCGCCAAGCGTCTGCGCACTGTCATTGACATCCGGCAGACACGCCTGCAACAGATGCGACAGGCTGTTCTTCTTGCTCACACTTCGTCTGACACTGGAGCTGTAACTGCTGTTAAAATACGTCGACCGTTCCAGTGTCTCCTTGCCGAGTGCCGACAGAATCCGCACAAAATACGCCGCACCATAGATTCTCGTCAGCCCATATACATACTGGGAAAATGCGGTCTCGGTATCGCCACGTGTAAGCTCTGCCTCCATGACAAGCCCAGCCATCGCCTGATACAGTTCTTTCGCAGTATCCACGCTCGCCTGATCCGCCTCAGATAACACCTTCGCCGGATTATGCAGCAGCATCTTCCGCACATACTCCAGCCGATTGCCCGACAAAAAGCTCCACTCATAGCCTCTTGTCTGCACCTGTCTGTCCCGCTCGGTCATATACCGCACAATGTCAGACAGACACTTCAGGCTTACATCCATCCGGCTGCCCTCAAATGCCATCTTATACAGGTAGTCCCGGCTGATCAGCCCCTTCGTATATGCCGCAATATACGTTGAAAGCTCCGGCACGTGCATGATCTTACCGACATTTACCCAGTAATAGCCATTTCCATCATTCGCAACCTCATCTGGAATCTTGAAATTCAGGCATTTCGCAAGCGCATAATTGTATGGGAAGAGATGCAGAAACTCCGTATCATTTTCTGCCGCCTGTGCCGAATCTGCCTCCACATCATTTGCACTTCCATATTCCGCGTAGCCCGGCGTAATATACGCTGTGATAACCATGATCTGTTCCTGCGTAAGCACACTTCTATAACAAATGATTTCCTTCTTAGAAGCCGGATTTACAGTCTTCTTCTCCTGCACAAGCGCATCCTTGCGCGAAAGCAGATAATCTGCAGCCACAACCGCCAGCTTCCTTCTGTCACTTTCCGGCACATGTTTGTTATAAAGTTCTCGTAGGATCGTCTGCATCTGCGACATGTAACCGTAGGTCGGCAGTTCCTCGTTATACCGGCTTCCATACAGATCATCCACAAAGCTCTTGCAATACTGTTTAAAATACGCTTTATCGGAATTATAGCCATTCACATAAATATAGATCTGCATGCACGCTTCCGGCGTCTGTATCTCTTTCCTGTAGAAATCCTCCCAGAGCTCCGGAAATGGTATGTCCCCACTCCAATATCCGAACCGTTCGCCAAGCATACGTACTTCACCGTTTTCACTCTCATATTCATCGTTCTTATGTGCATCAAACAGTGCGTCCAGTTCCCGAAGCACATGATGGATGTCGACCGTATCCGGTTCCAAGTTCTTCCCGGAAGTAAATTTCGCCTTAATCTTCGCCAATACACCGGCACTCTTCCCGGCATTTCCTGTCGCAATCCCGCTCTCCGGAAAATAACGCCGGTATACATCCTTGCATACTTCCAGATACGAAGAATCGAATACCGGTTCATACGCCGCATTTACATCATAAAGCCCGTATCCTTCTTCCGCATCTGCCTGTTCTGCATGCGTATTCCGTATTCCGGATCTCCCGGATCAGGATATGCTCTTTCGTCGATATATTCGCTACTGTCTGCGCCATATAGTCGATCTGTGCCACACATTTTGCAAATGTCTGCTGTCTCTTCTCGTCCTTCTTCAACTGGAGCAGCAAATCCAAACCTGCCGTGCGCTTCTCTTCCTTCGCATCCGTAAGCAGCCTGCCGATCAGACCATCCAGCTTCTCCTCATCCATCTGATATCGCCATCATGCAGCCGATCTGGAAGTCCGGGTTGATCTTGTGGCCCTCGATGACGGCTTTTGCCGAAGCGAGGAACTCATGGTGGGCGACCTGATAGAGCACCTCGTGGCGGTCCTCACCCGGCTGATAGAGCACGCCGGAATTCGTGAAGGCCGTGAACGGCGTGTCGACGTCGCGCTGGTTGTTGATCTCGTTGAACGTCATCCAGTACTTGACCTTGTCCTTGTAGCGCTTGAAGACCGTGACGGCGAAGCGCACGAAGAAGTCGACGAGCTTGCGGTTGCGCCAACCGCCGTACGCCGTGACGAGATGGTACGGCATCTCGAAGTGCGAGAGCGTGATGACCGGCTCCATGCCGTAGGCATGCATCGTATCGAAGAGGTCGTCGTAGAACTTCAGGCCCGCTTCATTCGGCTCCAGCTCGTCGCCGTTCGGGAAGATGCGCGATGGAGAATCGTGTGAATTCTAACATTGAAAAGTTCAACAATATAGCTAAAAA
>OGYK01000700.1_pt1 | contig 27380 bp, 23 predicted proteins | sample 1576501 | NCBI WGS metagenome assembly OGYK01 (sample SAMEA3541530, study PRJEB24748) | human gut metagenome | biome: human gut; feature: human-associated habitat; material: faeces | place: China | collected 2012
GCGCGGTCTGAACGTCGGCAGTAAATTACTGGCATGGGCAGAAGAAGAAGCCCGCCAGGCCGGGGCCGAAATGACCGAGCTTTCCACCAACGTGAAGCGCCACGACGCACACCGTTTTTACCTGCGTGAAGGCTACGAGCAGAGCCACTTCCGCTTCACCAAGGCGCTGTAATATGAGCTTGACCCTCACGCTCACCGGCACCGGCGGCGCACAGGGCGTTCCGGCATGGGGCTGCGAGTGCGCGGCCTGCGCCAGAGCGCGACGCTCGCCGCAGTATCGCCGCCAGCCATGCAGCGGCGTCGTGAAGTTTAACGACGCGATCACCCTGATCGACGCCGGGCTGCACGATCTCGCCGATCGCTGGTCGCCCGGATCGTTCCAGCAGTTTTTGCTGACGCACTACCATATGGATCACGTCCAGGGGCTGTTCCCGCTGCGCTGGGGCGTGGGCGACACAATCCCGGTCTACGGTCCACCGGATGAGCAGGGCTGCGACGATCTGTTTAAACATCCGGGCCTGCTTGATTTCAGCCACACGGTGGAGCCGTTTGTGGTGTTTGATTTGCAGGGGTTGCAGGTCACGCCGCTGCCGCTTAACCATTCGAAACTCACTTTCGGCTATCTACTGGAAACGGCACATAGCCGGGTGGCGTGGCTGTCTGACACTGCAGGCCTGCCGGAAAAAACGCTGAAATTTTTACGCAATAATCAGCCACAGGTAATGGTGATTGATTGCAGCCACCCGCCGCGCGAGGATGCACCGCGTAATCACTGTGATTTAAATACCGTGCTTGCGCTGAATCAGGTTATCCGCTCGCCGCGGGTGATTCTGACCCATATCAGCCATCAGTTTGATGCGTGGCTGATGGAAAACGCACTGCCGTCGGGGTTTGAGGCGGGATTTGATGGGATGGAGATTGAGGTGGAGTGAGGGAAAATACCCGCGCCGGCCCCTACCTCAACGCCCATACTCATCTTCCATTCTCCGCTCTTCATCTTCCAGTTGCCGACGCTCCTGATCAAGCTGGCGCTGGCGATCGTCCAGCTGCCTGCGGCGATCTTCAAACTGGCGGCGGCGGTCATCATATTGTCTGCGCCGATCGTCGCTCACTTCACGCTGCCAGCCGTCGTCGCGCGAATCTTCATAGTCTCGCCCACGGTCAGGGTTATAAGCGTCGTTAATCGCCTGCTGAATATTGCCAATGGTGTCGTCGATAATATCGGCCTGGGCCGGAACGGTGGACAGCGTGAGCAGGGTGAATAAAAGAAATAGCGGAAAGCGTTTCATTAGCCAACCTCAAAAAGAAACTCTATCCACATTAGTCATTACTCATCCATGCAAGTAGTGGATGAATCTCAATTCCTTTGCTGCTCTATTGCCGTAATCGCCTCCACGCGTTGTTGATGACGACCGCCTTCGTACTGTGCGCCCAGCCACGCATCGACAATCATTTTTGCCAGTTCGAGGCCAACCACTCGTGAACCAAAAGCCAGCACGTTGGTGTCGTTATGCTGCCGCGAAAGTTGCGCGGAATAAGGTTCGCTACAAACGACCGCGCGAATTCCGGCAAACTTGTTCGCCGCTATCGAAATACCGACGCCAGTGCCACAAATCAAAATCCCGCCATCAGCCTCTCCGCCAGCAACGGCCAGTGCGACTTGGCTGGCGTAATGCGGATAATCAGTACGCTCTGACGACCAGGTTCCTTTATCAATCACTTCAACGTCACGCTCAACTAAATGTGCCACTATTTCATGTTTTAAAATGAAACCGACATGATCACAGCCAAATGCAATCTTTTTCATTCATCTTCCCCGCCCGCGCAAAACTTCACAATCAAAAAACATTTGTGATGTAAATGAATTAAAAACACCCAAAATCGATGAAATCCGCCTTCCCGATCTGTTTTACAGAGTTACATCTGGCAGCGCAATAGCGTTAAAGACACTCACTATCCAGCAACATCTATCATCTAATAAACCAGGAAAACAAATAACATCATGTTTTTAAAGTGATTAAATGAAACGAAATTTTAAGCCACTCTCCATTATTCACAACAAAACAAACTTTATAAATTTTATTTTTTTGTGAAGTTGCCAGCATCTTTTCTGTTCTTGCTGTGGTGATATAGTGGCGTCTTCAATTCAAGGACAAGAGAACGTGATGAGCCAGTCAGAGTTTGATTCAGCGCTTCCGAACGGTATCGGGTTAGCGCCTTACCTGCGAATGAAGCAGGAAGGAATGACAGAAAACGAAAGCCGCATCGTGGAGTGGTTACTCAAACCCGGTAACCTGAGTTGTGCACCCGCAATTAAAGATGTCGCAGAAGCTCTGGCGGTATCTGAAGCGATGATCGTTAAGGTATCAAAGCTGCTGGGGTTTAGCGGCTTTCGTAACTTACGCAGTGCGCTGGAAGATTATTTTTCTCAGTCAGAACAAGTATTGCCTTCCGAGTTGGCTTTTGATGAAGCGCCGCAGGATGTGGTGAATAAGGTATTTAACATCACTTTACGCACCATTATGGAAGGTCAGTCGATCGTCAACGTTGATGAGATCCACCGTGCCGCCCGCTTTTTCTATCAGGCCAGACAGCGGGATTTGTACGGTGCCGGAGGATCAAATGCTATCTGTGCTGATGTACAGCACAAGTTTTTGCGCATTGGCGTACGCTGCCAGGCCTATCCGGACGCTCACATCATGATGATGTCTGCTTCGTTGTTACAGGAAGGAGATGTGGTGCTGGTGGTGACTCATTCCGGGCGAACCAGTGATGTAAAAGCGGCTGTAGAACTGGCAAAAAAGAACGGGGCAAAGATTATTTGTATAACGCATAGCTATCATTCACCAATAGCGAAGCTGGCCGATTATATTATTTGCTCACCGGCCCCGGAAACACCGTTATTAGGTCGTAATGCCTCGGCAAGAATATTACAACTGACTTTGCTGGACGCGTTTTTTGTCTCTGTCGCCCAGCTCAACATTGAACAAGCTAATATTAATATGCAAAAAACCGGCGCAATTGTTGATTTCTTCTCACCAGGCGCGCTGAAATAAGAAAAAGGTAATTCCGCCATCGCGGAGTTACCTCTCCCCTTACCGTGAGAACATGATTATGAATAAATATCTGAAATATTTCAGCGGCACACTCGTGGGCTTAATGTTGTCAACCAGCGCTTTTGCTGCCGCCGAATATGCCGTCGTATTGAAAACACTCTCCAATCCATTTTGGGTAGATATGAAAAAAGGCATTGAAGATGAAGCAAAAACGCTGGGCGTCAGCGTTGATATTTTTGCCTCTCCTTCAGAAGGCGATTTTCAATCTCAATTGCAGTTATTTGAAGATCTCAGTAATAAAAATTACAAAGGTATCGCCTTCGCACCATTATCCTCAGTGAACCTGGTCATGCCTGTTGCCCGCGCATGGAAAAAAGGCATTTATCTGGTCAATCTCGATGAAAAAATCGACATGGATAATCTGAAAAAAGCAGGCGGTAATGTGGAAGGTTTTGTCACCACCGATAATGTTGCCGTCGGGGCGAAAGGCGCGTCATTCATTATTGACAAGCTGGGTGCCGAAGGGGGTGAAGTCGCAATCATTGAGGGTAAAGCCGGTAACGCCTCCGGTGAAGCGCGTCGTAATGGTGCCACCGAAGCCTTCAAAAAAGCAAGCCAGATCAAGCTTGTCACCAGCCAGCCTGCCGACTGGGACCGTATTAAAGCACTGGATGTCGCCACTAACGTGTTGCAACGTAATCCGAATATTAAAGCGATCTATTGCGCGAATGACACGATGGCAATGGGTGTTGCTCAGGCAGTCGCAAACGCTGGAAAAACGGGCAAAGTGTTGGTCGTCGGTACAGATGGCATTCCGGAAGCCCGCAAAATGGTGGAAGCCGGACAAATGACCGCGACGGTTGCCCAGAACCCGGCGGATATCGGTGCAACGGGTCTGAAGCTGATGGTTGACGCTGAGAAATCCGGCAAGGTTATCCCGCTGGATAAAGCACCGGAATTTAAACTGGTCGATTCAATCCTGGTCACTCAATAAAACTGAATGATGCCGGATGATGATGCTAATGAAGTGTCTTATCCGGCCAACAAAATAACCTGAACGTAGACCTGATAAACGTAGCCATCAGGCAATAATACGATATTTCGTGCAGAGAGGTTATTTATGGCCACGCCATATATATCGATGGCGGGGATCGGCAAGTCCTTTGGTCCGGTTCACGCATTAAAGTCGGTTAATTTAACGGTTTATCCTGGTGAAATACATGCATTACTAGGAGAAAATGGTGCGGGTAAATCTACGCTAATGAAAGTGTTATCCGGGATACATGAGCCGACCAAAGGCACCATTACCATTAATAACATTAACTATAACAAACTGGATCATAAATTAGCGGCACAACTCGGTATCGGGATTATTTATCAGGAACTCAGCGTTATTGATGAATTAACCGTACTGGAAAATTTATATATTGGTCGTCATCTGACGAAAAAGATCTGTGGCGTCAATATTATCGACTGGCGAGAAATGCGTGTCCGCGCCGCCATGATGTTATTACGCGTGGGCTTGAAAGTTGATTTAGATGAGAAAGTGGCGAATTTATCTATCAGCCACAAGCAGATGCTGGAAATTGCCAAAACGCTGATGCTCGATGCCAAAGTCATCATCATGGATGAACCCACCTCCTCACTCACCAATAAAGAGGTGGACTATCTGTTTCTGATCATGAATCAGTTGCGTAAGGAGGGTACGGCCATCGTCTATATCTCGCATAAATTGGCGGAAATTCGCCGTATTTGCGACCGCTATACGGTGATGAAAGACGGCAGCAGCGTTTGCAGCGGCATGGTGAGCGATGTGTCAAATGACGATATCGTCCGTCTGATGGTAGGCCGCGAATTGCAAAACCGTTTTAACGCGATGAAGGAGAATGTCAGCAACCTTGCGCACGATACGGTTTTTGAGGTGCGCAACGTCACCAGCCGTGACAGAAAAAAGGTCCGGGATATCTCATTTAGCGTCTGCCGGGGAGAAATATTAGGCTTTGCCGGACTGGTCGGTTCCGGACGTACTGAACTGATGAACTGCCTGTTTGGCGTTGATAAACGCGCTGGCGGAGAAATCCGTCTTAATGGCAAAGATATCTCTCCACGTTCTCCCCTGGATGCCGTGAAAAAAGGGATGGCTTACATCACTGAAAGCCGCCGGGATAACGGCTTTTTCCCCAACTTTTCTATCGCTCAGAACATGGCTATCAGCCGCAGTCTGAAAGACGGCGGCTATAAAGGCGCGATGGGGTTGTTTCATGAAGTTGACGAGCAACGTACCGCTGAAAATCAACGCGAACTGCTGGCGCTGAAATGTCATTCGGTAAACCAGAACATCACTGAACTCTCCGGCGGTAACCAGCAGAAAGTCCTGATCTCCAAATGGCTGTGCTGTCGCCCGGAAGTGATCATTTTCGATGAACCTACCCGTGGCATCGATGTTGGCGCGAAAGCCGAAATTTACAAAGTGATGCGCCAACTGGCGGACGACGGAAAAGTCATCCTGATGGTGTCATCTGAACTACCTGAAATTATCACCGTCTGCGACCGCATCGCCGTGTTCTGCGAAGGACGACTGACGCAAATCCTGACCAATCGCGATGACATGAGCGAAGAGGAGATTATGGCATGGGCTTTACCACAAGAGTAAAAAGCGAAGCGAGCGAGAAGAAACCGTTCAACTTTGCGCTGTTCTGGGATAAATACGGCACCTTTTTTATCCTGGCGATCATCGTCGCCATTTTTGGTTCGCTGTCGTCAGAATATTTTCTGACCACCAATAATATTACCCAGATTTTTGTGCAAAGCTCCGTGACGGTACTGATCGGCATGGGGGAATTCTTCGCTATCCTGGTCGCCGGTATCGACCTTTCGGTTGGCGCGATTCTGGCGCTTTCCGGTATGGTGACCGCTAAACTGATGTTGGCAGGTATTGATCCGTTTCTCGCGGCGCTAATTGGCGGTGTACTGGTTGGCGGCGCACTGGGGGCGATCAACGGCTGCCTGGTCAACTGGACGGGACTACACCCGTTCATTATCACCCTTGGCACCAACGCTATTTTCCGTGGGATCACGCTGGTGATCTCCGATGCCAACTCGGTATACGGCTTCTCATTTGACTTCGTGAACTTCTTTGCCGCCAGCGTAATTGGGATACCTGTCCCCGTTATCTTCTCGCTAATTGTCGCGCTCATCCTTTGGTTTCTGACAACGCGTATGCGGCTCGGACGCAACATCTACGCACTGGGCGGCAACAAAAACTCGGCGTTCTATTCCGGGATTGACGTGAAATTCCACATCCTGGTGGTGTTTATCATCTCCGGTGTTTGTGCAGGTCTGGCAGGCGTCGTCTCAACTGCACGACTCGGTGCCGCAGAACCGCTTGCCGGTATGGGTTTTGAAACCTATGCCATTGCCAGCGCCATCATTGGCGGCACCAGTTTCTTCGGCGGCAAGGGGCGCATTTTCTCTGTGGTGATTGGCGGGTTGATCATCGGCACCATCAACAACGGTCTGAATATTTTGCAGGTACAAACCTATTACCAACTGGTGGTGATGGGCGGATTAATTATCGCGGCTGTCGCCCTTGACCGTCTTATCAGTAAGTAAGGAATTGAACATGAAAATCTCCCCCTCGTTAATGTGTATGGATCTGCTGAAATTTAAAGAACAGATCGAATTTATCGACAGCCATGCCGATTACTTTCACATCGATATCATGGACGGCCACTTTGTGCCGAATCTGACGCTCTCACCGTTCTTCGTAAGCCAGGTAAAAAAACTGGCGAGTAAACCGCTCGACTGCCATCTGATGGTAACGCGTCCGCAGGATTACATTGCTCAACTGGCACGTGCGGGAGCTGATTTCATCACTTTGCATCCGGAAACTATCAACGGTCAGGCATTCCGCCTGATTGATGAAATCCGCCGTCATGGCATGAAAGTGGGGCTGATTCTTAATCCGGAAACGCCGGTTGAGGCCATGAAATACTATATCCATAAGGCTGATAAAATTACGGTCATGACTGTCGATCCCGGTTTTGCCGGACAACCCTTCATTCCTGAAATGCTGGATAAAGTTGCCGAACTGAAGGCATGGCGTGAACGAGAAGGTCTGGAGTACGAAATTGAGGTGGACGGTTCCTGCAACCAGGCAACTTACGAAAAACTAATGGCGGCAGGGGCGGATGTCTTTATCGTCGGCACTTCCGGCCTGTTTAATCATGCGGAAAATATCGACGAAGCATGGAGAATTATGACCGCGCAGATTCTGGCTGCAAAAAGCGAGGTACAGCCTCATGCAAAAACAGCATAACGTCGTAGCGGGCGTGGATATGGGGGCAACGCATATCCGCTTTTGTCTGCGGACAGCAGAAGGTGAAACGCTACACTGCGAAAAAAAGCGGACCGCAGAAGTTATTGATCCCGACCTGGTGTCGGGTATCGGCGAAATGATTGACGAGCAACTCAGGCGCTTTAACGCTCGCTGTCATGGTCTGGTGATGGGATTTCCGGCGCTGGTCAGTAAAGATAAACGCACCATTATTTCTACGCCTAACCTGCCGTTAACAGCGGCAGATTTATATGATCTCGCCGATAAGCTCGAAAATACGCTGAATTGTCCGGTTGAGTTTTCCCGCGACGTTAACCTGCAACTCTCCTGGGACGTAGTAGAAAACCGCCTTACGCAACAACTGGTTCTGGCAGCCTATCTCGGTACGGGGATGGGGTTCGCAGTGTGGATGAACGGTGCGCCGTGGACGGGTGCACACGGTGTGGCAGGCGAACTGGGCCATATCCCCCTGGGAGATATGACCCAACACTGCGCGTGTGGTAATCCTGGGTGCCTGGAAACCAATTGCTCTGGAATGGCGCTAAGACGCTGGTACGAACAACAGCCCCGAAATTACCCATTGAGCGATCTTTTCGTCCATGCGGAAAACGCCCCTTTCGTCCAGAGTCTGCTTGAAAACGCGGCACGAGCCATTGCCACCAGCATTAATCTGTTCGATCCCGATGGGGTGATTCTGGGTGGTGGCGTGATGGATATGCCCGCCTTCCCACGCGAGACTCTCATTGCCATGACCCAAAAGTACCTGCGCCGTCCACTGCCGTATCAGGTTGTGCGCTTTATTGCCGCCTCATCTTCTGACTTTAATGGCGCTCAGGGTGCAGCAATATTGGCGCATCAACGTTTTTTGCCACAGTCCTGTGCTAAAGTCCCATGAGTAAAGCGTTGGCACAGTAGCGCAATGTCCCGCTGTGCCAACGACAGGTACAATATATATAATAATTACATAAAACAGCCCATATTATTCCCAGCAATGATAGTTCTACTGTAATTTTCCCTCTTCAGCACAAATGCCTAATAAAATGGCTCGTTCCGCTCACACTTCCACTTATTAAAGTCGCAATTTCAGAATTATGATAACGCCAGCTTTAAATGACGTATTTTGCATGGATTACATATTTACGACATAAATGATAAATGGAGATTTATATGAATAACTCTCGGTTATTCCGTTTGAGCAGGATTGTTATTGCGTTCACTGCCGCCAGCAGCATGATGATAAATACCGCTTACGCAACAGATGAAGTGAAAGCCGCCACTCAATATACCCAACAGGTTAATCAGAATTACGCCAAATCATTACCGTTTAGCGATCGTCAGGATTTTGACGATGCTCAGCGTGGATTTATCGCTCCGCTGCTGGATGAAGGTATTCTGCGTGATGCGAACGGTAAAATTTACTACCGCGCGAATGATTACAAATTTGATATTAATGCCGCTGCGCCGGAAACCGTAAACCCCAGCCTGTGGCGTCAGTCGCAGATCAACGGCATTTCAGGCCTGTTCAAAGTCACCGATAAAATGTATCAGGTGCGCGGCCAGGATATCTCTAACATTACGTTCGTTGAGGGCGAGAAAGGCATTATTGTTATTGACCCACTGGTGACGCCACCTGCCGCAAAAGCCGCACTTGACCTTTACTTCCAGCATCGTCCGCAAAAACCGATTGTTGCCGTTATCTACACTCACAGCCACGCCGACCACTATGGCGGCGTGAAAGGCATCATCTCTGAAGCCGATGTTAAATCCGGAAAAGTTCAGGTGATTGCTCCAGCTGGCTTTATGGACGAAGCCATCAGCGAAAACGTGCTGGCGGGTAACATCATGAGCCGCCGTGCGCTCTACTCTTACGGTCTGTTACTGCCGCACAACGCGCAAGGCAATGTGGGTAATGGCCTTGGCGTGACGCTGGCAACGGGCGACCCGAGCATTATTGCACCGACTAAAACTATCGTGAGAACTGGCGAGAAGATGATTATCGACGGCCTGGAGTTTGACTTCCTGATGACCCCAGGTAGCGAAGCGCCAGCGGAAATGCACTTCTATATTCCGGCCCTGAAAGCCCTGTGTACCGCCGAGAATGCCACGCATACCCTGCACAACTTCTACACCCTGCGCGGCGCGAAAACCCGCGACACCAGCAAGTGGACCGAGTATCTGAACGAAACATTGGATATGTGGGGTAACGACGCGGAAGTACTGTTTATGCCGCACACCTGGCCGGTTTGGGGCAATAAGCATATCAATGATTATATTGGTAAATATCGCGATACTATCAAGTACATTCACGACCAGACCCTGCACCTGGCGAACCAGGGCTACACCATGAATGAAATCGGCGACATGATTAAGCTGCCGCCTGCGCTTGCCAATAACTGGGCCAGCCGCGGCTATTACGGTTCTGTCAGCCACAACGCCCGCGCGGTATATAACTTCTATCTTGGCTATTACGACGGTAACCCGGCTAACCTGCATCCGTATGGTCAGGTGGAGATGGGTAAACGTTACGTGCAGGCGCTGGGCGGTTCTGCCCGCGTCATCAACCTGGCGCAAGAAGCGAACAAGCAAGGTGATTATCGCTGGTCGGCAGAACTGCTGAAACAGGTGATTGCCGCCAACCCGGGTGACCAGGTCGCGAAGAATCTGCAAGCGAATAACTTTGAACAGCTGGGCTATCAGGCCGAGTCCGCCACATGGCGCGGTTTCTACCTGACCGGCGCGAAAGAGCTGCGCGAAGGGGTGCATAAGTTCAGCCACGGCACCACCGGTTCCCCGGACACCATTCGCGGGATGTCGGTCGAAATGCTGTTCGACTTTATGTCCGTTCGCCTCGATAGCGTGAAAGCCGCGGGTAAAAATATCAGCCTGAACTTCAATATGAGCAACGGCGATAACCTCAACCTGACGCTGAACGATAGCGTGCTTAACTACCGTAAAACACTGCAACCGCAAGCTGACGCCTCTTTCTACATCAGCCGTGAAGATCTGCACGCCGTGCTGACCGGACAGGCAAAAATGGCCGATCTGGTAAAAGCGAAGAAAGCCAAAATTATTGGCAATGGCGCGAAACTGGAAGAAATTATCGCCTGTCTGGATAATTTCGATTTGTGGGTGAATATCGTAACCCCAAATTAATGTCACTCGCTTTTGGGGGCACTGAAGCCCCCAAAAGCATTTACTTTAAAAATATATACAGACAATTAATAAATAAAATATATAAGTTATGAATGCGGTGGCTGAATAAAGCTATTTTTATTCATCGAGAAAATAGCCATACTGACGCCTTCAATGGATATTGATATTCACTACAGATATTGTTCGCAGCAGACAGGATGTATTTAATATGCCAACAGTTCTCTCTCGCATGGCGATGCAACTCAAAAAAACAGCGTGGATAATTCCCGTTTTCATGGTATCGGGATGCTCATTATCTCCGGCAATCCCGGTGATCGGCGCTTATTATCCCGGCTGGTTTTTCTGCGCCATTGCCAGCCTTATTTTGACGCTCATCACGAGGCGAATTATTCAGCGGACAAATATCAATCTGGCATTTGTCGGAATTATTTATACCGCCCTTTTTGCTCTCTACGCCATGCTGTTCTGGCTGGCATTTTTCTAATCTATTTGAGACGCGCTCATGGAAAGTACGCCGAAAAAAGCTCCTCGCAGTAAATTCCCTGCTCTGTTAGTGGTTGCGTTGGCGCTGGTTGCCCTTGTTTTCGTTATCTGGCGCGTAGACAGTGCGCCATCAACTAATGACGCTTACGCGTCAGCAGATACCATTGATGTGGTGCCGGAAGTCAGCGGTCGCATTGTAGAACTGGCGGTCACCGACAACCAGGCGGTGAAACAGGGCGATTTGCTGTTCCGCATTGACCCGCGCCCGTACGAAGCCAATCTGGCGAAAGCTGAAGCCTCCCTCGCGGCGCTGGATAAGCAAATTATGCTCACCCAGCGTAGCGTTGACGCACAACAGTTTGGTGCCGACTCGGTTAATGCCACGGTAGAAAAAGCCCGTGCCGCCGCGAAACAAGCCAGCGATACGTTACGCCGTACCGAACCGCTACTGCGAGAAGGTTTTGTTTCTGCGGAAGAGGTTGACCGTGCAAGAACCGCACAGCGTGCGGCAGAAGCGGACCTTAATGCCGTATTGTTGCAGGCGCAGTCAGCCGCCAGCTCCGTCAGCGGCGTGGATGCGCTGGTGGCGCAACGTGCGGCAGTCGAAGCGGATATTGCGTTGACGAAACTGCATCTGGAAATGGCGACCGTTCGCGCGCCGTTTGATGGCCGGGTCATTTCCCTCAAAACCTCCGTCGGGCAGTTTGCATCTGCGATGCGCCCTATTTTCACTCTAATCGACACTCGTCACTGGTACGTGATTGCCAACTTCCGCGAAACCGATCTGAAAAATATTCGCTCGGGTACACTCGCAACCATTCGCCTGATGAGCGACAGCGGCAAAACCTTCGAGGGTAAAGTGGATTCGATTGGCTACGGCGTGCTACCGGATGACGGCGGCCTGGTGCTGGGCGGCCTGCCGAAAGTGTCACGGTCTATTAACTGGGTCCGCGTTGCCCAGCGTTTTCCGGTCAAAATCATGGTTGATAAACCTGACCCGGAAATGTTCCGCATCGGCGCTTCGGCAGTCGCTAATCTTGAGCCACAATAATGAGCGCGCTCAACTCCCTGCCATTACCGGTGGTCAGGCTGCTGGCGTTCTTTCATGAAGAGTTAAGCGAGCGGCGACCAGGGCGCGTGCCACAGACTATGCAACTCTGGGTAGGCTGCCTGCTGGTGATTCTGATCTCGATGACTTTTGAGATCCCTTTTGTGGCGTTATCACTGGCAGTGCTGTTTTACGGTATTCAGTCGAACGCGTTTTACACCAAATTTGTCGCGATCTTGTTTGTGGTTGCCACGGTGCTGGAGATCGGCAGCCTGTTTTTGATCTACAAATGGTCATATGGCGAACCGTTGATCCGATTGATCATCTCCGGGCCGATCCTGATGGGCTGCATGTTTTTGATGCGCACCCATCGGCTGGGACTGGTCTTTTTCGCCGTCGCCATTGTCGCTATTTACGGGCAAACCTTCCCCGCCATGCTCGACTATCCGGAAGTGGTCGTGCGCTTAACGCTGTGGTGTATCGTTGTTGGCCTCTATCCAACCTTGCTGATGACGTTAATCGGCGTGCTGTGGTTTCCCAGTCGTGCCATTACGCAGATGCATCAGGCGCTTAATGATCGGCTTGATGATGCCATTAGCCACCTGACGGACAGCCTCGCACCGCTACCCGAAACGCGGATTGAAAGAGAGGCGCTGGCGCTGCAAAAACTCAATGTCTTTTGCCTCGCGGATGATGCCAACTGGCGAACCCAGAGCGCATGGTGGCAAAGCTGCGTGGCAACGGTAACCTACATTTACTCGACGCTGAATCGCTACGATCCCACCTCTTTTGCTGATTCTCAGGCAATTATTGAATTTCGGCAAAAATTAGTCTCAGAAATCAACAAGCTGCAACATACCATTGCCGAAGGTCAGTGCTGGCAAAGCGACTGGCGGCTTAGTGAAGATGAAGCGGTGGCGGCACGAGAATGTAACCTGGAGAATATCTGCCAGACGTTATTGCAACTGGGTCAGATGGACCCGAATACGCCGCCTACGCCTGCAGCCAAGCCGCCATCAATGGTCGCCGATGCCTTTACCAATCCAGACTATATGCGCTACGCGGTAAAAACGCTGCTCGCCTGTTTGATCTGTTACACCTTCTACAGCGGCGTGGACTGGGAAGGCATTCACACCTGTATGCTGACCTGCGTGATCGTCGCTAATCCCAATGTCGGTTCGTCGTACCAGAAGATGGTGCTGCGTTTTGGCGGGGCCTTTTGCGGCGCGATTCTGGCGCTGTTATTCACGTTATTGGTCATGCCCTGGCTGGACAATATTGTCGAATTGCTGTTTGTGCTGGCACCGATTTTCCTGTTGGGCGCATGGATTGCCACCAGCTCTGAACGCTCTTCTTATATCGGCACACAGATGGTGGTCACCTTCGCGCTCGCCACGCTCGAAAACGTTTTTGGCCCGGTGTACGACCTGGTGGAAATTCGCGATCGCGCCCTGGGTATCATCATTGGTACCGTGGTGTCCGCGGTGATTTACACCTTTGTCTGGCCTGAAAGCGAAGCGCGCACGCTGCCGCAAAAACTGGCTGGAGCGCTGGGTATGTTGAGTAAAGTAATGCGGATCCCACGCCAGCAGGAAGTCACGGCTCTGCGCACTTATCTGCAAATTCGCATAGGTCTGCATGCGGCGTTTAATGCCTGTGAAGAGATGTGCCAACGCGTGGTGCTGGAGCGTCAACTGGACAGCGAAGAACGCGCATTACTGATTGAACGTTCGCAAACGGTTATTCGTCAGGGCCGCGATATTCTTCACGCCTGGGATGCCACCTGGAACTCGGCGCAGGCGCTGGATAACGCACTACAGCCGGACAGAGCAGGTCAGTTTGCCGATGCCCTGGAGAAATACGCCGCCGGTGTGGCTACCGCACTCAGTCATTCTCCTCAAATAACGCTTGAAGAAACACCCGCCTCGCAGGCCATCCTGCCGACCTTATTAAAACAGGAGCAACACGTCTGCCAGCTTTTCGCCCGCTTGCCAGACTGGACAGCCCCGGCATTAACGCCCACCACGGAACAGGCACAAGGAGCCACGCAATGATCAATCGTCAACTTTCACGCCTGCTGTTGTGCAGCATTCTCGGCAGCACGACGCTGATTTCCGGCTGTGCCCTGGTACGTAAGGATTCTGCGCCTCATCAACAGCTCAAACCGGAACAAATCAAACTGGCCGATGATATTCATCTTGCCAGCTCCGGCTAGCCGCAGGCGCAGTGGTGGAAACAACTCAATGACCCGCAGCTGGATGCGCTGATCCAACGGACGCTAAGTGGTTCACACACCCTCGCCGAAGCGAAACTGCGGGAAGAAAAAGCGCAGTCCCAGGCCGATTTGTTAGATGCCGGTTCACAATTACAGGTCGCAGCGTTAGGGATGCTCAACCGCCAACGCGTCTCGGCGAACGGCTTTTTAAGCCCTTATGCGATGGATGCGCCAGCACTGGGTATGGACGGGCCGTACTATACGGAAGCCACAGTCGGTTTGTTTGCCGGACTGGATCTCGATTTGTGGGGTGTGCATCGCTCAGCGGTTGCTGCCGCCATTGGCGCGCATAATGCCGCGCTGGCAGAAACCGCAGCAGTAGAGCTATCGCTGACCACGGGCGTAGCGCAGCTTTATTACAGTATGCAGGCCAGCTATCAGATGCTCGATCTGTTAGAACAAACTCGCGATGTGATTGATTACGCGGTGAAAGCGCACCAGAGTAAAGTGGCGCACGGTCTGGAAGCGCAAGTGCCTTTCCACGGCGCGCGGGCACAGATTCTGGCGGTCGATAAACAAATTGCTGCCGTCAAAGGGCAAATCACTGAAACGCGAGAATCTCTGCGTGCATTGATTGGCGCGGGAGCCAGCGATATGCCGGAGATCAAACCGGTGGCATTACCACGAGTACAGACCGGCATTCCGGCAACGCTCTCTTATGAGTTGCTCGCCAGACGCCCGGATCTGCAAGCCATGCGCTGGTATGTTCAGGCGTCATTAGATCAGGTGGATTCCGCGCGGGCGCTGTTCTACCCGAGCTTTGATATCAAAGCGTTTTTCGGTCTGGACTCCATCCACCTGGATACCTTATTCAAAAAAACCAGTCGCCAGTTCAACTTCATCCCGGGTCTGAAATTGCCGCTGTTTGACGGTGGACGGTTGAATGCCAATCTCGAAGGCACTCGCGCCGCCAGCAACATGATGATTGAACGTTACAACCAGTCAGTACTGAACGCGGTGCGTGACGTTGCCGTCAACGGCACACGTCTGCAAACGCTCAACGACGAGCGAGAGATGCAGGCTGAACGCGTAGAAGCAACGCGCTTCACCCAGCGCGCAGCCGAGGCCGCCTATCAGCGCGGCTTAACCAGCCGCTTACAGGCCACCGAAGCCCGGTTGCCAGTGCTTGCCGAGGAGATGTCATTACTGATGCTGGACAGCCGCCGGGTGATCCAAAGCATTCAGTTGATGAAATCGCTGGGCGGCGGGTATCAGACGGCTCCCGTCGTCGAGAAAAAATAAAATGTCTACCGCGTGATGGCTGTCACGCGGTATTTCGTTTCGTCACGTCAAAACTGACGACAGCCTGTTTTTCGTCAGAGTTTTGAATAAATAGTGCCCGTAATATCAGGGAATGACCCCAAATAAAATGTGGCATAAAAGATGCATACTGTAGTCGAGAGCGCGTATGCGTGATTTGATTAACTGGAGCGAGACCGATGAAAAAAGTCGTCACGGTTTGCCCCTATTGCGCATCAGGTTGCAAAATCAACCTGGTCGTCGATAACGGCAAAATCGTCCGGGCGGAGGCAGCGCAGGGGAAAACCAACCAGGGTACCCTGTGTCTGAAGGGTTATTATGGCTGGGACTTCATTAACGATACCCAGATCCTGACCCCGCGCCTGAAAACCCCCATGATCCGTCGCCAGCGTGGCGGCAAACTCGAACCTGTTTCCTGGGATGAGGCACTGAATTACGTTGCCGAGCGCCTGAGCGCCATCAAAGAGAAGTACGGTCCGGATGCCATCCAGACGACCGGCTCCTCGCGCGGTACGGGTAACGAAACCAACTATGTAATGCAAAAATTTGCGCGCGCCGTTATTGGTACCAATAACGTTGACTGCTGCGCTCGTGTCTGACACGGCCCATCGGTTGCAGGTCTGCACCAATCGGTCGGTAATGGCGCAATGAGCAATGCTATTAACGAAATTGATAATACCGATTTAGTGTTCGTTTTCGGGTATAACCCGGCGGATTCCCACCCAATCGTGGCGAATCACGTAATTAACGCTAAACGTAACGGGGCGAAAATTATCGTCTGCGATCCGCGTAAAATTGAAACCGCGCGCATTGCTGACATGCACATTGCATTGAAAAACGGCTCGAACATCGCGCTGTTGAATGCGATGGGCCATGTCATTATTGAAGAAAATCTGTACGACAAAGCGTTCGTCGCTTCCCGTACAGAAGGCTTTGAAGAGTATCGTAAAATCGTTGAAGGCTACACGCCGGAGTCGGTTGAAGATATCACCGGCGTCAGCGCCAGTGAGATTCGTCAGGCGGCGCGGATGTATGCCCAGGCGGAAAGCGCCGCCATCCTGTGGGGCATGGGGGTAACCCAGTTCTATCAGGGCGTGGAAACCGTGCGTTCTCTGACCAGCCTCGCGATGCTGACCGGTAACCTCGGTAAGCCACATGCGGGTGTAAACCCGGTTCGTGGTCAGAACAACGTGCAGGGTGCCTGCGATATGGGCGCGCTGCCGGATACGTATCCGGGCTATCAGTACGTGAAAGATCCGGCTAACCGCGAGAAATTTGCCAAAGCCTGGGGCGTAGAAAGCCTGCCTGCTCATACCGGTTATCGTATCAGCGAGCTGCCGCACCGCGTGGCGCATGGTGAAGTGAGAGCGGCGTACATTATGGGCGAAGATCCGCTGCAAACTGACGCGGAACTGTCGGCAGTACGTAAAGCCTTTGAAGATCTGGAACTGGTTATCGTTCAGGACATCTTTATGACCAAAACCGCGTCGGCGGCGGATGTCATTTTACCGTCAACGTCGTGGGGCGAGCATGAAGGCGTGTTTACTGCGGCTGACCGTGGCTTCCAGCGTTTCTTCAAGGCGGTTGAGCCGAAGTGGGATCTGAAAACGGACTGGCAAATCATCAGTGAAATTGCCACTCGTATGGGTTATCCGATGCACTACAACAACACCCAGGAGATCTGGGACGAGTTGCGTCATCTGTGCCCGGATTTCTACGGTGCGACTTACGAGAAAATGGGCGAACTGGGCTTCATTCAGTGGCCTTGCCGCGATACTTCAGATGCCGATCAGGGGACTTCTTATCTGTTTAAAGAGAAGTTTGATACCCCGAACGGTCTGGCGCAGTTCTTCACCTGCGACTGGGTAGCGCCAATCGACAAACTCACCGACGAGTACCCGATGGTACTGTCAACGGTGCGTGAAGTTGGTCACTACTCTTGCCGTTCGATGACCGGTAACTGTGCGGCACTGGCGGCGCTGGCTGATGAACCTGGCTACGCACAAATCAATACCGAAGACGCCAAACGTCTGGGTATTGAAGATGAGGCATTGGTTTGGGTGCACTCGCGTAAAGGCAAAATTATCACCCGTGCGCAGGTCAGCGATCGTCCGAACAAAGGGGCGATTTACATGACCTACCAGTGGTGGATTGGTGCCTGTAACGAGCTGGTGACCGAAAACTTAAGCCCGATTACGAAAACGCCGGAATACAAATACTGCGCCGTGCGCGTCGAGCCGATCGCCGATCAGCGCGCCGCCGAGCAGTACGTGATTGACGAGTACAACAAGTTGAAAACTCGCCTGCGCGAAGCGGCACTGGCGTAATACCGCGTAAACTCACGTTAAAAGCGGCGATATTACCCAACGCCTTTGTATCAATCCGGAAACGACTCTCTGTTTCCGGATTTTTTTATACATACCTGCGCAGTCAAACCAGCCCATCCTGGTTATTAGCGACGTCTTCTCGGTTGTTCTTCTATTCCAGTCACGATTGCAAATGAGAATTATCTTTACTCAATTCTCATCGCGGCCTAACGTAATAATACTTTACATTTGATAAACAAAATTTCGGTAAGGTGAGAAATCATCGACCGTTTAACTCGTTCTATTAACGGGATATTCTGGCGCGATTAATGCAGCGAAACCCCGTCTGATAGCATATTAATAACCTCAAAGTAATTTCAGGGATTGGGAAGCATATGATTAAAAAACTATTACCTTTACTGGTTTTAAGCACAATTTCCGCCACAACCGTTGCCGCTACACCGCCTAATACGTTGGTTGTAGCCCAGGGACTGGATGATATTGTGAGTCTGGACCCGGCAGAAGCTAATGAACTCTCAAGTATTCAGACTGTACCAAGTCTGTATCAACGCGTAGTACAACCGGACCGTAATGATCCGACGAAAATCACTCTGATTCTGGCGGAAAGTTGGCAGGCTGACCCCGCAGCCAAAACGCTAACCATAAAACTGAAAAGCGATGCGAAATTTGCCTCTGGTAATCCGGTACGCCCGGAAGATGTGATTTACTCTTATGTCCGGGCTGTCACACTGAATAAATCCGGTGCGTTTATTCTCAATGTGCTGGGATGGCAGCCGGAAAATATCGCCAGCCAGTTGAAGAAAATCGATGACCATACCGTCCAGGTGCAATGGAGTGCCGACGTCAGCCCGGCGCTGGCACTGAATATTCTCTCCACACCAATCGCCTCAATTGTTGACGAGAAGCTGGTTGCGCCAAACGCCAAAAATAACGACTTTGGTAATGAATGGCTGAAGATGCATTCCGCTGGCAGCGGCGCGTTTAAAATGCGTACTTACCAACCGCATCAGGCCATCGTGATGGAAGCCAACGCCAGCTCACCAACCGGCGCCCCGAAACTGAAAAACGTCATCATCAAAAATGTTCCCGATCCGGCAACGCGTCGCCTGCTGATCCAACAAGGTGATGCTGATATGGCTCGTGATCTGGGAGCCGATCAAATCGATGCATTACAGGGTAAACCTGGCGTAAAAGTGATGAGCATTGCCTCCGCCGAACAGAACTACCTGGCCTTCAATACCGGTAACAAGGATAACCCGCTGATGAGTAATCCTGCGTTCTGGGAGGCCGCTCGCTGGTTGGTCGATTACGACGGCATCACCAAAAATCTCTTAAAAGGACAATATTTTACCCATCAAAGTTTCCTGCCCGTGGGCTTTCCTGGAGCACTGGAAGAAACACCGTTTACCTTTAATCCAGCCAAAGCAAAAGAGATCCTCGCTAAAGCCGGAATCAAAGACCCGCACTTCACGCTTGATGTCGAAAATAAACCGCCATTTATTACCATCGCGCAGTCAATTCAGGCCAGCTTTGCTCAGGGCGGTGTAAAAGTTGATTTGCTGCCAGCCGCAGGGAGTCAGGTCTACTCTCGCGTTCGCGCCCACCAGCATCAGGGGGCCATTCGTATGTGGTTGCCTGATTATTTTGACGCACATTCCAACGCCAGCTCTTTCGCCTATAACGATGGCAAATCCAGCACCGTTGCCGGGTTAAACGGCTGGAAAATCCCGGAACTGAACAAAGAAACGCTGGCGGCCATCGCTGAACCTGATAGCACTAAACGTCTTGATTTGTATAAGAAAATGCAACAAGAACTACAACGTAGTTCCCCGTATGTCTTTATTGATCAAGGCAAAACGCAAATTGTCATGCGTGATAATGTGCAGGGGTATCAACAAGGGTTGAATGCCGATATGGTCTGGTTTGATCAGGTAACCAAATAACCCTGTATGCAACTCGCGTCCAGCCATGTTACCGGGCGCGGTACCAGGGCTGGCCTGTATTGCAGGCCAGCCGCTGATTTATCACTGTATGGAAAGATCATGTCTGTCGTTTTTTCCACTCGCGCGAGATGGCGAGGCAAGCGCCCTCTGCTCGCGCTGTTGCAAGGGCTGTTTACCGTTGCTCTGACGCTACTCGGCCTGCTGCTGATTACCTTTGCGCTTTCGGCTCTCTCACCGGTCGATCGCGTACTACAAATCGTTGGCGATCACGCCAGCCAGTCCACCTATGATCAGGTACGCCACCAGTTAGGATTGGATCAGCCGTTAGCCGTCCAGTTCTGGCATTACCTGATGAATCTGGCACACGGCGATCTGGGCATCGCCAGCTCCACCGGGCAACCAGTACTCCAGGACTTGCTATCAGCATTCCCGGCGACCATTGAACTGGCAACGTTGGCGCTTATTGTCGGTGCTGTTGTCGGCGTCATTGCGGGTGTACTTTGCGCCCGTTATGTCGGTTCTCCGCTGGATTTCACCGTGCGAACATTAACTCTACTGGGAAATTCCGTCCCTGTTTTTTGGCTTGGTCTGCTGATGCTGGCGCTGTTCTACGCCAGACTGCAATGGAGTGCCGGGCCGGGCAGGCTGGATGATATTTATCAATTCACCATAGAACCCCGCAGCGGATTTGCGCTGATTGATACGTGGCTTTCTGGCGATCGCGAGGCATTTACCAATGCAATCAACCATTTGATACTTCCGGTTTTATTACTGGCGTACTTCTCGCTCGCCAGTATTACGCGCCTGACTCGTTCCGCCTGTCTTGGCGAAATGAATAAAGAATATATTCTGCTGGCGCGCGCCAAAGGGGCCAGCGAGATGACAATTTTGCTACGTCATGTTTTACCCAACATTCGCGGCACCTTGCTCACCGTTATCGCCCTCGCCTATACATCAATGCTGGAAGGCGCGGTACTGACAGAAACCGTCTTTTCATGGCCAGGTATTGGGCGCTACCTCACTACAGCGCTCTTCGCGGGTGATACCACAGCAATCATGGGAGGAACGCTGCTGATTGGCGTCTGCTTTGTGTTGATAAATAACTTAACCGACCTGCTGGTCCGGCTGACCGATCCGAGGTTACGCTGATGCCGATGTTTCTCTTTTTACGCCGTTTACGCCATTCACCCGCCGCGTTTTGCGGGTTGATAATTATCCTGTTATTGATGCTAATTGCGCTCTTCGCGCCGTGGCTGGCACCTCACGATCCTAACTGGCAGGATGCGGCGGCCCGGTTACAAGCACCGAGTCGTCAGCACTGGCTCGGCACTGACAGTTACGGGCGAGACCTACTTTCACGTTTAATCTACGGCAGCCGCCCGGCACTGGGGCTGGTGGCATTGGTGACAATCATTACACTCCCGGTCGGTCTGCTGATTGGCATTTTAGCCGGGTACTACGGCGGCTGGCTGGAACGCGTGCTGATGCGTTTTACTGACGTAGTAATGTCAATGCCGCGTTTAATTCTGGCTTTTGCTTTTGTTGCCATGCTGGGGCCGGGGCTGGTTAACGGCGCACTGGCCCTGGCATTAACCACCTGGCCTGCTTATGCGCGTCAGGCACGGAGTGAGATCCAACGTCTGCGACACAGTGATTATCTTGCCGCCGCAGAAATGATGGGCATCCGCGGCAGGCGTCTGCTGGCTGGTCATATTTTACCATTGTGCCTGCCATCTGCCATTGTCCGTCTGGCGCTGGATTTAGCGGGTATCATTCTGGCGGCTGCTGGCCTGGGTTTTCTTGGGCTTGGTGCTCGCCCGCCAATGGCGGAATGGGGAGCCATGATCGCCGACGGTATGCAGGTCATTTTTGATCAATGGTGGATTGCCGCCGCTCCCGGCGCAATTATCTTAATTGCCAGTCTGGCCTTTAATCTGCTGGGTGATGGCTTGCGCGATGTTCTGGAGCCTCAACATGACTGACTCACGTCTTAGTATCAACAATCTCTGCGTCGATTATCCGGAGTCCCGGGTCGTCAACAATGTCAGTTTTACATTAGGCAATGAACGTCTGGCGCTGGTCGGTGAGTCGGGTTCAGGTAAGTCCATGACCGCCCGCGCCCTGATGGGGCTGGTGCGTAAACCGGGTGTAGTAACCGCGGACACACTTAACATTCTGGGGCGTGATGCACTCACCCTTAACGCGCGTGGATGGCAACAGTTGCGCGGTAACGATATCGCGATGGTATTGCAAGATCCGCGTTACGCGCTTAATCCAGTAAAGACAGTAAAAGCGCAACTGGAAGAGGCGCTTACGCTCCATCAACGTCTGAACCGCCGCGAGAAAGAAGAGAAAATAAACACCGCAATTCAGGCTGTCGGCCTCAATACGCGAGTACTGCAAAGCTATCCTCGTGAACTTTCTGGCGGCATGGGGCAGCGAGTGATGATTGCAATTGCGCTCATCAACGATCCCCGGGTATTGATTGCCGATGAGCCAACATCAGCACTGGATGTGCGCCTGCGTAATCAGATTCTGGAACTGCTGGTTACCCAGTGTGAACAACGTCAGATGGCAATGTTGCTGATCAGTCACGACCTGCCATTAGTTGCCCAATTTTGCCATCGGGTGCTGGTGATGTATCAGGGAAATAAGGTGGATGAAATGCACGCTGCTGCGCTACCTACAGCAACGCATCCTTACACGCGCACACTGTGGACTTGCCGCCCAAATGCACAAACTTACGGGCAGATGCTGCCGACGCTGGACAGGACGGCAATGACGCCGGAGAAATACCATGACGATTGTTGAAATTAATCACTTACAGGTGACTTTTGCTGAGAAAACCGCAGTTTCTGCCGCCAGTTTTTCGGTTAATGCCGGAGAGACATTTAGTTTAATTGGCGAATCAGGCTGCGGAAAATCCACGATTTTGCGTGTAATTGCTGGATTACAGCGCGACTGGCACGGTCAGGTGTCACTGTTTGGGCACACCATCAAACCAGGAATGCGTTTTCAGGGCGATCTCCGCCGCAATGTGCAAATGGTGTTTCAGGATCCCTATGCCTCGTTGCATCCCAATCATACTCTGTGGCGAACGCTGGCTGAACCACTCAAAATTCGTGGCGAAAGAGAAATAGAAAAACGCGTCCAGACTGCACTGGAACAGGTTGGCTTGCCTTTCGACGCCGCTCGTCGCTACCCACACCAGCTTTCCGGTGGTCAACGGCAACGTGTGGTTATTGCTCGCGCCCTGTTGTTACGACCACAACTTCTTCTGCTGGATGAACCCACCTCGGCGTTGGATATGTCGGTACAAGCGGAAATCCTTAATTTGTTGAATCAACTTAAGCTGGAACACCAAATGACATATCTGCTGGTCAGTCACGATGCCGATGTCATCGCGCATATGTCTGATCGAGCGGCATTGATGTCCGAGGGAAAAATTCAGCGATTTTTTGATCGCGACGCCATGGAAAAGGGGGAACATCGGATGGATTAAAAAACCTGACATTGCATTAATTCATTCTGCTTTCAGGTCTTTTTACAGTTGTTTTTTTGTCCACCCGAACACTTTATACTGTCTCTCCCCTACCAAACTTCATTATCAAAATGAAAAAAATTATCACTTTGATGTTGTTTTTGACATTCTTTGCCCACGCGAACGACTCCGAGCCTGGCAGCCAGTATTTAAAGGCAGCAGAGGCCGGAGACCGACGCGCACAATATTTTCTTGCCGACAGCTGGTTTAGCTCCGGCGATTTGAGCAAAGCCGAATATTGGGCACAGAAAGCCGCCGACAGCGGTGATGCCGATGCCTGCGCGCTGTTGGCGCAGATCAAAATCACCAATCCGGTCAGTCTGGACTATCCACAAGCAAAAGTGCTTGCCGAGAAAGCAGCGCAAGCGGGCAGTAAAGAAGGTGAAGTAACGCTGGCGCATATTCTGGTAAATACGCAAGCGGGTAAACCGGATTATCCAAAGGCGATTTCGCTGTTAGAAAACGCCTCGGAAGATCTGGAGAACGACTCTGCCGTCGATGCCCAAATGCTGCTTGGTTTGATTTACGCCAACGGCGTGGGCATTAAGGCCGACGATGACAAAGCAACCTGGTATTTCAAACGTAGCTCCGCGATTTCCCGAACCGGTTATTCCGAATACTGGGCGGGAATGATGTTCTTAAATCGACGCTTCGGCCGATGTCGAACTCATCAAACGTATTCAGCAGCATACGGCTCTGATCCAGCAACTGACCCACGATATGATCGAAGCCCGCAAGGTGGCCAACAAGATCGAGGATCAGCGGGAGAAGGCGCTCGCGTACCACGATACGGTGGCGGTCTATTTCGACCAGATCCGCAAACACGTGGATCGCCTGGAGGAGATCGTGGACGACCAGATGTGGCCGCTGCCCAAGTACCGGGAGCTGCTGTTCCTGCGGTAGTTGCTTCGGCTTGCCGCTTCTGCGGGCGGAAACGATAATCGGGATAATCCGGCGGATTTGCCGGATTATTTTTTAACTTTGTATGCCTCGAAAACTTCGGGGCAGAATCAATGTAGGGATTTATGTATCGCAACCTGAGTGAATTTATCGCCCGCCTGGAGCGGGAAGGCGAATTGCAGCGCGTGAGCGTGCCGGTGGATCCGGTGTATGAGATCGCCGAGATTACCGACCGCATGTCCAAGCAGCCGGACGGCGGCAAGGCGCTGTTGTTCGAGCAGACGGGGACGCCGTTTCCCGTGCTGACCAATATGATGGGTTCCGATCGTCGGATGGCGATGGCGCTCGGCGTGGAGTCGCTCGACGAACTGACGCGACGGCTCGATGATTTGTTGCAGCAGGCCGTCACGCCGAAAAATTCGCTCCTGGATAAACTGCGGATGTTGCCTTTGCTGGCCGAGATGTCGCGCTGGCTGCCGCGTACCTCGTCGTCGCGGGGCGAATGTCAGCAGGTCGTGCTGCAGGGGGAGGAGGCGTCGCTCGATGCGCTGCCGGTGCTCAAGTGCTGGCCGTGCGACGGCGGACGCTTCGTGACGCTGCCGCTGGTGCATACCCTCGATCCCGAAACGGGAATCCGCAACGTGGGCATGTACCGGCTGCAACTGTTCGACGCCCGCACGACGGGCATGCACTGGCACCTGCACAAGACCGGAGCCCGTCATTACGAAGGTTACAGGCGTGCCGGGCGGCGGATGCCCGTGTCGGTAGCGTTGGGCGGCGATCCGGCTTATACGTATGCTGCGACGGCTCCGATGCCGGACAACATGGACGAATACCTGCTGGCGGGGTTCCTGCGCCGGCGCCCGGTGAAACTGGTGAAATGTATCACCAACGATATTTATGTGCCGGCCGACTGCGATTTCGTGATCGAAGGGTATGTCGATCCGTCGGAGCCGAAGATGCCAAGCCAAGCATAAACAACAAACAATGTCCCCAATATTTCATATTCATGTTTCTATTTTCTTTCAACCGAGTCTTTATTTCTCTAAAATCACACTGACCGGATAATGGTCTGAAATCCCCTCATTCTCTCTTCCATTATGTACAGCAGCACTCTTACATTTCTCCATCAATGAGGGAGAAAGCAATATATAATCCAACCGTTCACGACGTTGCGGCAAACGCTTGTCATCCCACTGCCAATCATAAAGGAAAGCAGCCGGAAAACTCATGCGCGCACTTGCCGGATGTACCATCCGTCCGATCGCATCTTCCATTCCTGCCGCAAGAAAAGTAGAAATAACAGAAAAGTCATATCGTCCTTCTCTCAAATTACGATATTTTTTTTGTGATAAATCCCAACGTTGCATATTTGCCAACAATGTATCATGTTTAGCAATCTCATCGGCATCCAATGGGGAATGAGCATTCAAATCACCCGCCACATAATAGTCTTTCAAATGATTTGCCTGAATATAATCCACAATTTGTTGCGCTTCATTCAAGCGGTATTTCCACTCAAAAGGACTAAGATGAGTAGCAATGACATCGACACCGGCTGTCTTAACATGCATCATGCCATGCCAAAATCCTTCTACTTGTTTCTTAATCACTTCTATCGGCTGCTTGGAAAGCACTCCGACAGGATACCCCTCTTCCTTCACAATGGCAGCATACGGATACCCACACACCTGCCCCAATGTTTTCAAATCCTTTTCCTTAAAGCCGACTAATTCTGTCAACACAAAGATATCAGCAGCCTGTTTTCGAGTCCATTCGATAAAACGCGCACGCCTCAACGAGTCTCCTTCAAAACCATTCCAAATATTATAAGAAATAAGTTTCATTTGTTGTCCGGTCTGTCCCCACATGGAAAGAGCAGAGCAAGGAAGCAACATCAAGAGGATTAATCCTAAAAACTTTTTCATTTATTCAAATATGTTTCGTTTTTATCAATCAGATTATTAATCGCATCTACGGATGTTGCCGAACGTAATCCGTCTGCCGGTGTATGCATACAGTAATCTACCAGTTTATCAATAGTAGAAGTCACCACATGCATACGAGTATCACTGGATGCATAATAGATATATACAGTACCGTCCTCATCTGCAATCCAACCATTAGAGAATAACACATTGGATACATCTCCCACTCTTTCGCTGCCCAGTGGAGCCAAGAAATAACCTGCCGGTTCTGCTGTCAGCTTCCAAGGTTCATCCAATGCCGTCATATAAAGATAAAGTACATAGCGCAATCCGGCAGCACAGGCACGCACCCCATGTGCCAAATGCAACCATCCGGCAGATGTTTTGATGGGATGTGGTCCCTCCCCATTCTTTACCTCTTTTATTGTATGATAATAACGATGATTTATAATGATTTCCTCTTTCACTTCTGCTTGTGTTATATCATCTATAAGTGCCCAACCGATACCTCCTCCGTTGCCGGCATTGATAAAATCATCTTGCGGACGGGTATAGAGTGCATATTTTCCATTAACAAACTCAGGATGAAGCACTACGTTCCGCTGCTGACTGTAAGACTTCAGGTCCGGCAAACGTTCCCATTCCACCAAATCCTTGGTACGGACAATACCTGCCTTTGCCACTGCTGACGAAAGGTCGCCGGCCGGTGCACTGTCGTCATGGCATTCACTGCAAAATATTCCATATATCCAGCCGTCTTCATGGGCAGTGAGACGCATATCATATACATTTGTTTCTGCAGGATTAATATCAGGCAATGTTATGGGACGCTTCCAAAAGCGAAAATTATCAATGCCGTTCGGACTCTCTGCTACAGCAAAAAAAGATTTCCGGTCTGCACCTTCCACACGGACAACCAATACGTATTTACCATTCCATTTTATGGCTCCGCTATTCATGGTTGCGTTAAAACCGATACGCTCCATACAATATGGATTGGTAGCCGGATTAAAATCATAGCGCCACTCCAACGGTATATGTTCCCGCGTAACTATCGGATACGTATAACGACAAACAATACCATTCGTTTCTTCCACCGGAAGATTTGACCGCTGCAACAATGCTTCATG
>OGYK01000727.1_pt1 | contig 26786 bp, 19 predicted proteins | sample 1576501 | NCBI WGS metagenome assembly OGYK01 (sample SAMEA3541530, study PRJEB24748) | human gut metagenome | biome: human gut; feature: human-associated habitat; material: faeces | place: China | collected 2012
GCAAAGCTACAACCAAACCTCAAAGTGTAAAAGGTGCATTTCTTCGAATGCTTACATTCAGTTTCCATAACCTTACTTTATTCTTGTACTCATATATACGGACATTAATATAAAACTAAACAAAGGAGAGAAAAAAAATAATTATATTCCCCCTTTGTTCTGCAAAGTGATATACGTGAAACTCTCTAGCATTTAGTTGACAAACTTAGCGAAAAACTCACGTATTATTTGTAATTTTGTAATAGATAGAAAACATGTGGATTCAGTCGGAAAATCTAGATTTTTTCACGGTCCTAATTTTATGTAGAAATATAAATGTAGGAACAGTAGATTCAGGTTCATAAACAACCCATTATGGCCTAAAAAAAATACTTTTCTATCGTTTTAATATATAAGTTTTTGATTATCTGTTATATCTATATATTGCATCGTCAATTAAATTACACCACAAACAGATATTATTTAATTTAACGGTCAAGTTTTTTTATTACTAAAATAAAGTCATGAAATTTACATGGATTCAATATTATAAGGAGTTTGCAGAAAAACTCCTTCGTTTTCGCAATGACAGAAAGCCACTGCTAAAATTGATATATGATAATAAAGATACCTTATTTGTGAACTATCTGCATGATGAAAAGGGTTCTGACGATTTACTTACAGATATAGATCCATTTACCACCTTTGGATTATTCAATAGGAATATTAAACTTCAAAATCGTTTTATATCTACAAAAATTTTCAAGGAGTTACTTGATATAGAAAGTGAAATTCCTAAAGACTTTGATGGAATTCCAGTCCTTAATAATCAAAAATCACATTTCTTTGGATTTAGAAGTCATAGACATAATAATGATATTGAAAATCTTTGGGATTTATTTGTAAAAGTTATTAACGGTGAAGACTATGAGGATGCATACAATAAGGTCATTACACAGTTCATTATAAATATAAACATCACGATGGCTTTATTTTGGATTCGTCCTGATGATTTTCTTGCTCTTGACAGTACTAACAGGAAATATCTCAAAGAACAATATGGAGTTGAACTGCCAAAGAAAGTACCTCAATATTCTGAGTATATGAAGCTTTTAAATGAAATTAAGCAAATGATGTCAAACAATAAAATAAAAGAAAAAACTTTCTATGAATTATCAGCCAATGCTAATAGTAATAGTGGCTCAAATAATAATATTGAAAACTATACATGGTATGATGATGTTGCCCAGACATTAAAAAGACGCAAGAATATAATTTTATATGGTGCACCTGGTACAGGTAAAACCTACTCCATTCCAGAAATAGCAGTAAGACTTTGTGATCAATCAGACTGCTCAGAATATGATGATAGAGAAGAACTAATTAAACGATACGAGCAGTTAAAGCAAGAAAAACGAATTTCATTCACGACTTTCCACCAGTCTATGGACTACGAGGACTGGATAGAAGGTTTGAAACCTGTAGCTGAGAATAATCAAATTACTTATGAGATTGAGAAAGGAATATTCAAGCTACTTTGTGAAGAAGCCGAACGTCCAATTATTAGAGATAAACATATCGGCTTAGCTGAAGATGCTGTAGTATGGAAGGTCTCTCTTAGTGGTACAGGAGACAATCCAGTAAGGAAAGAATGTATGGACAATGGACATATAAGAATAGGATGGGATGATTATGGACCTATAATCTCTGACGAAACAGATTGGAGCATATATAATGGTGAAGGAAAACGTATCTTACAGGCTTTTGTATATGAGATGAAAATTGGTGATATCGTTATGAGTTGCTATTCAAACCAAACTATCGATGCTATAGGAATAGTAACTAGTGATTATGAGTTTATTGAGACTTATTCAGATTATAAAAGGGTCAGAAAGGTCAATTGGATATTAAAAGGAATAAATGAAAATATCGTTACTCTTAATGATGGAAAGACAATGACTTTAGGCACAGTATATCGTTTAAATGCTATAACTTTGGATAAGGTAAAGTCTGTCTTGGAAAAGTATAAAAAGCCTACTACTATGGTAGATAATACTCTGCCATATATAATGGTTATTGATGAACTTAACAGAGGAAATGTATCAAAGATATTTGGAGAGTTAATCACTCTTTTAGAAACAGACAAACGAAAAGGGAAGAAAAATGAAGAAAGCGTTATATTACCTTTTTCTAAAAAAATGTTTGCAGTTCCTGATAATGTGTATATTATAGCAACAATGAATACGGCAGACCGTTCATTAGGAACATTAGACTATGCTATCAGAAGAAGATTTGCTTTTATTGCTTGTAAACCTTACTCTTTGGCTGAAGACGAAGTAGAAGGTTTCGATGAAGATTTATTCAAAGAAGTAAGTTCATTGTTTATATCTAACTATGACGAATATCAACAAAGCGGATGGGAACAAAGTTTTAAACTTATACCAGCCGAAACATTATCCTCTGAATATTCCCCTGAAGATGTTTGGATAGGACAAAGCTATTTCATCATGACAAATGACGAAGGAGAGGATATTACAAGCGACAGACTTTTATACGAAATAATTCCTCTACTTGAAGAGTATGTTAGAGATGGAGTACTTACAGAAGATGCAAACGAAACTATTGAGTTGTTGTACCAAAAGGCTTTAGAATAATGAAAGTTATTCAACTTCAAGAACAAATACTGGATAATTCTCTTCTTCGGAATGATATATCATCCACCCTCCTTTCATATATTGAGGATGGAGAAGAAGTTGTATTCTCAGTAAAGAGAGGGAAGGAAGAAAAGGAACTCTGCTTGAGATTACAACGTAAATGCAGTGATGTATTGGCCACTGGTTCTTATTTTGTTGGTATAGACTGGATTAAGGAAAATGAACTGGCTTTACAGGTTAGTCCAAAAATGAATGATACTTTTGAAATCGATTATGTACGAATGCTTAACGATGCAATGTGTGAAGAAGAAAACCATCAGCATCTGAAAGATTTAATAACTATAAAGTTTGACAAGCCATCGATAAAAATAAATCAGAAGCAAGATCTGCTAAGTATATTCCTCATAACTGAATATCTTAATCTACTACAACAGATTGTAAAGAAAGGTTTAAAGAAGAGCTATTATATAGTAGAGGAAAATCTTTCCAATAAGGTTAAAGGAAGAATTGTAATAGAAAAAAATATTCACAAAAACCTTATGAGAGGCAATATAACTGACAATGTCTGTTCGTATCAAGTATATGATATAGATTCACCTGAAAATCAGATACTGAAGAAGGCATTATGCTTTTGCATTAAGCAACTTGATATATACAGTTTTTCTGTAGATATAAGCTGTCTAAAAGAAAAAGTACGTATAGTGTCACCGTATTTCAAAAACGTAAGTGATAATGTAAGCATAAAAAAAATAAAGTCATTCAAGACCAATCCTATATATAAAGATTATATGCGAGCAGTTGAAATTGCTAAATTATTGCTTAAACGATACAGTTATAATATTACTAATATTGGGAAAACTGAGATTTTTATTCCTCCGTTCTGGATTGATATGAGTAAACTTTTTGAATTGTATGTTTTCCACCATCTGCGTAGAGTATTTACTGTTAAAAACGAAATAACATATCATGTAAAAGCTCATTATCAGGAGTTGGATTTTCTTCTTAAACCTGAAATATGGTCAGAACCTTATATTATAGATGCTAAGTACAAGCCACGATATAAATATTCCTGCGGTATTAATATGAATGATGCACGTGAAGTTTGTGGTTATGCTCGCTTAAGTAATATATATAAGCGTCTCGGACTGGATGAAGAAACAACATTGCCAATTAAATGCTTAATTATATATCCTGACCAAGAGCAAGAAGAAAGCTTTACTTTTACGCGTTATAAAGAACCAATCTTTGATAAAGTTGTAGGATATGTAAGATTATATAAATGTGGTATAAGACTACCTACTATTAGATAAACTATTTAAATATACAGAATATAATGGATTTATTTTATGGCTGCAGAAGAATTGATGTGGGTATAATGTAAGATAGTTTTTTCTGAAAACATTAAACAATAATTAAATATGAAATGGATTACATCTACAGATATCAAACAATGGGCAGATACAAGGGCTGCACAAGAATTGTTACCAGAATTAATATTACGATTGATAAGAGCTACCTCAATAAATATTAATAATATTAGATTCCCTAATGGAGATGCAATCCATTTAACAGGTTGGGACGGTGTAGTAGAATCGGCTGATGCAATTTTTAATATTTCTTCTGGTGTTTCGCTTTGGGAATGTGGAGTTAATGCAAATCCCCTTCATAAAGCGAATGAAGATTATAATAAACGGACAAAGGAGCCATTAAAATATAACAAATCATCTGCAACATTTGTATTCGTAACACCACGAATATGGGATAAAGCAACTGAATGGGCACTAGAAAAGAAACAATCAAAAGAATGGAAAGATGTCGTTGTAATTACTGCTGTAGAATTGGAAGATTGGCTTTCAATGTGCCCTGCTGTTTCGTTATGGTTGGCGGAAATCATATCTGGAAGGAGTATTAAAAAAGCTTATGATATAGAGTCGTATTGGAATAAATGGGCATCAGGATATAAATTTAAATTAAAACCTAAGATCTTATTAGGCGGTAGAGAAAACGAACAACAAACTATATACAGTCGTATCTCTACCCCATCTGTTACCCTTATTCAATCAATGGCACAAAGCGAGTCTTTAGCCTTTGCTGTGGCATGTATTCTTGAAAGTCCCGATAAATATAATCTTTTGCCCAAGTGTATTATCGTTGAAGACGAGAATACTCTGGAACAACTTATTGCTGAATACAGAGATATTATATTCATTGCTAAGGTAAAACATAAAAGCCACATTTATGCTACTCAATACGGTCATCATATAATATATGCTGCTAGTGCAGCAGAAGTATTCAATAACGCTTCAGACACAGAATTACTAAAGTTACCGTTATTGGATAGAGACAAATTTATTGATTCTCTTGTAGAAAGTGGAATAAATAAAAAACGAGCAGAACAACTGTCGCAAGAAACGGTACGAAACATAACTATATTAAGAAGAAGTCTAAAATTAGATTTTACGTGTCCGGAGTGGGCTAAGCCTGAAAATATCAAAGATTTAATTCCTGCTATTCTTGTAGAAAGATGGACAGACAATATCGAAGGTGACAAAGAAATAATTTCGCTAATAGCCAATGAGAAATATGATTCTTATATAAAGAAATTACAAAAATGGGCACATCAAGACGATTCTCCAATAATTAATATTGACGGGATATGGAGAATATATTCACCTTATGAAGCATTTGGTTATGCTGCAAGGTATATTACATCTAACGATTTTGAGAACTATAAAGAAGCCATAAATCGAATCACATCAGACAATGATCCTGATGCAATAGAGAAAATGAAAGCTACAGAACTACGTATATGGAAATCTAAACAAAGATATTCTAGCTGGATTAAAGAAGGAGTATTTCAAACTGCTATAATGATATCCTTATCAGAAAAGAAAGAATGTTTGAATCTCTCTACTTTACCATCACTGTGGATTGACTCTATCATTCATGACCTATTGAGTAACTCCTCTATTGAATGGTGGTTCTCTAATAAGAACATATTAGGGACAGTTGCAGAAGCTTCTCCTAAAAGTTATATTGAGTTTATTCAAAAAGATCTTCTTAAAGAAAATTCTATCATAAAACAATTGTTCACACCAAAAGGGGTTGTTGATTTTTTGGGTCCACATGAAAACTATATTGAGGTATTATTTTCTCTGCAAATGTTATCATGGAGTGAAGAATGGCTATTGCCAGTTAGCTGTATACTTGCAGAGTTATGTAAAATAAAGAATGAGACCAATATAGGAAATAAGCCTATAGAAGCATTATATGAAGCGTATGCATTGTGGTGTCCGCAAACTTATGCAAATACCCAACAAAGATTACTAATATTGCAAACATTATCAAGAAAATACCCAAATCAATCTTTTAGTTTATATTATAAACTTTTAAATAATAGAGAAAATTCAACCATAGTTTGTACCCATCCTATGAGATGGCGTTGCTATAATTATACAAAAGCTAATATCACATACGGAGAATTATATGATTCAATAAAATATGTATGCAAACTTATAGTTTCAGCTTCTAATAATTCAGAAGAACATATATGTAAAATCATTGAGTTAGCCCATCAAAAATCATTAGATAAAGAATGCAGAGCACTATTATTCAATCATGTATGCAAAAATAAATCTGCATTTAAAGGAAATTATGAGATTACAAACTCTCTTAGAGATATAGTATATAGACACAAAACTTATTCCGAACAAGAATGGGCTTTACCTAAAGAAGAAATTCATAATTGGGAGGTATTATTAACAGAATTAGAACCTGATAACTTATTGGAAAAATATCGATGGATATTTAAAGACTATCATATAGAAATTCCTGAGATCGATAGAAAAGAATTAAAATGGGAAGATTTTCTGGAACAAACTTATAAATACAAAAATAAAGCTTTAATGGAAATTGAAAAGGCTTATGGATTTAATGGTATTTATAGTTTTGTCCAAACCGTTGGATGTCCCTATGAGGTAGGTGAATCATACGCTTATACAGCGAATAATAAAACATATAAAGAAGTACTGAATCTATTATTAACAGAGCAAGGAAATCCCATTATAGACTTTTCAAAAGGTTTCTTTAGCTATTATACATTTCATCATGGAGTAAAGAATGTAATATCAATTATAAAATCTTTAGACATAAACTATTATGAATCAATACTTATTATTCCATTAACTGTAGCATCCTGTAATTGTCGTGAAATATGGAATTTTATTAAAACATTATCTGTCAGTTTTCAAGATGAATATTGGACCAAAATATCGATAATGGGAGTTACACAGAATGAGGATGCTATATTTCTAATCGAAAAATTAAATGAATATAAGCGATATGACCATGCGATAGAAATAAGTTCTCGCTCCCTTAAAAAAATTTCCATTCCAACTAACCTAATAGAAAAAACAATAATAGGATATCTATCTTTTACTAATAAAAATGGTATATATAGAACCAAATATGATTTAGCTCAAATTGTATTGTTTTTAGACAAGCAGGAAGATGCTAATTTGCAGACCTTACTTTATATTGAATTAATACTTTATAGATTAATAGAACAATACGGCAATATAAATGAGACCCAATTTGTTAAAGAAATAATGTCTAATCCTTATAGCATGATGAATATAATTGATGAAATATATTTGTCATCTGACGAAAACATATGCAAAAAAGAATTGGAACATATAGAAAAACGCCCGGAATTTTGGGCATTATATTATCATATTTTATCAGAACTTAGACAAGTTCCATTTGTGGATAAAAATAATCATATAGATGTTGATAAATTAAACAATTACATTCATCAATTACAAGAGCTAGGCAATGCAAAAAATAAAATTAAAGGTGTAAATACTGTGATAGGTGAACTGTTAGGTAATTATCCTGAAACAGAAGACTATCCTCCATTGCCTATATGTGACATTATAGAAAATCAGAATAATACAGATATTATTAGTGGATTTAAGACTAGAATTTATAATAAAAGAGGCGTGACTAGTCGACCAGCCCTAGAAGGAGGATCACTAGAACATAGAGAATCACAAAAATATAAGAAATACGCTGATAGAGTACGATACACACATCCTATTGTATGTCGTATTTTTGATGATTTAAGTAATAATTATCGCTATATGGCAGAGGCCGAAGATAAAAGAGTGAAAATAGAAAAAATGGAATATTAAAAGATATTATTACATTATACTCTACGGATAGAGTAAAGTTAAAATGTATATACCCGAAGAATATGAATCTAGATATTTTAGAAAGGAAAATGCCTGAGGCAATCAAATATGCTTCAAACATTATTACAGAGACTTCCGATTTTATAGAATTTGCAATAGCTCTCACAGACTATATGGGTACAGATTTTATCCCATATTGTAAATCGGTATATATGATGTTGGTGAACTCCCCAGAATTTTCTAATATAGTATTCAACTATGAAAATTTAAAGAAAATTACTTCACAAATAATTGAATCTGAATATAATGCTTTTGTTTCCAAACAGCGAGAAAAGCTAAGAGAATTAGAATTTAAAGAAAATATTGACGAATTACAATTTTTAGTTAGAAGTTATCGTAACAGTCAAGAATTTAAGAAGCTTCTTGAATTTGTAGGACGTTTCAATTATCTTGCTCCATATAACGCTATGCTTGTACAAATGCAAAAACCTGGGGCAACATTTGTTTTTAATGGCAAGAAATGGAAAGAATATGGTCGTCAACCCAGAATTAATGCTCAGAAATTAATTATATTAAAACCGTTTGGACCAGTACAATGCGTCTTTGATTATGGTGACACTGAAGAAATCCCAGGAACTTTAAATGTATTAGATGAAGCTGATATAATGAAACTATGGGATGAAAGTCTCAAACAAACTAAGGGAGAAATTAAAAAAGAGAAATGGGATATACTAATAAAAAACCTGCCAATCTATGGAATATATCTAGATGATAATTTTCAAGCTGCAAATACTTATGGAGGATATATTATGCCATATAAAGAAAAACAATTATCGATTATGGTGAATAAGGAATCTGCTAGAGTAAATTCTCGTTTCATAATAAGTGTCAATAGAAATCAGGAAAAGATTGTGCAATTTCATACTATATGCCATGAATTAGCGCATTTATTTTGTTATCATCAATTCTATACTGAATCTAAAAGACGGAAATTAACCATAAAAGAACGAGAATTTGAGGCTGAAACTGTAGCATGGCTCGTATGTAAACGACATGGAATATATAATCCTTCAGAAGGATACCTTGCCTATTACGCCCCTAACGGAGAGATTCCTATATGTAGTACAGACTTAATTATGAAAGCTGTAACTGAAATAGAAAAAATGCTGGAGAACCCAATAAAGATAAAAGAATCATTATGGTATAAAGAAGATAAAGAACTTAAAGAACAAATCAAAGTAATAGAAAAACAACAAAAAGGAGCCACTTTATTTGGATATTAATTAGTTATTAGTCATGGGTATAATATCAGATAAATTTAGAAGAACACGTTTGGATCAAACTCCATATCTCTTCCATTTCACAAAAGGAACTAAAAAGGAAGGCAAAGAATCTCTTTATTCCATATTAAATCAAGAGAAATTAATCTCAAAGAAGGATGATTTTGTATGCTTTTCTGCATCTCCAATTACAAGTATTCATAAATTCTTTGAGACCAAAGTAAATTCAACAAATTTACCTATGTATCAACCTTTTGGAATAGGATTTTCTAGAGACCTACTAATAAAAGAATATGGAGCTAGAAATGTAATATATTGCAATGATCAAGAATTAAAATCAATTCCTAATGATTTAAAGTGGAGGACCCAAAATTTAAATATTGACACTTATGATTTTGAGTATTTAAGAGAGTGGCGCATTAAAGGAAAAATTTTCGATTTTAAAGACTTTCCCAAAGAACAAATTATAATAATTGCCCCATATTTAGATGATGTTAATGATCTTGTTACAATACATGATCTTGTTATTGAACCATATTTTAATGAACTTACAGGAGATTTAAAGCCAGATGTTCAGGAAGTATTTAACCGTGGATATAAAGGTTTATCTTTAGATGAAATAAATAAAATATGCAATAATGATTATGAGGTTCTTAACGCAGTAAGTAATCAAATTATAGACCAAGATATGGCAGAATATATCAAGGAAGGTTTTAAGAGTTATTTAAGCAGAATAAAGTAAAGCATAAATAACTAATGTAGAGATTTTTAATAGGTATATTATTTTCACTTAAACAATTTAAAGCATAATTCTATGTATCAAAAATCGTATAAAACTACACCGTTCTATAATAAATTCAATAGTGATATATCAAATATTGTGAAAAGCGTTGAACAATATAAGAATAACTCAAAGGATAAGCTCTCCAAACTAGAAGAAGAACATACTAAACTAAAGCAAAACGCTTCAAATGAAGAAGAAATCCTTATTTATTTTCAAAATGATTATGAGCCTAGAAGAATAGAGATTTATGAAGAGTTAAATATTGAGTTATCAAAAACATTAAAACAATTATATACAATTTTCGAAGCAACTCTTAAAGATTTATTCTGTAAATACGATATTAAGAATAAAGGTATAAAACCTATGTATCAACCTTATTTTGAGTTTATAAAGAGTGACCTAGGAATAGAACTTTCACCCGATTTTGAGAATGATATTAATGAACTAAGAATAAAAAGGAATGAATATACACATAATAATATTGATATGACTATTTCTAATGAAGAAATGGAAAGAAATATTTTAGATATGGCAAAAAAGATACAGTATTTTTTTGAAAAAATCATGGCAATCGTATACAATTAAATTATCAATAAATTCAATATGGCCCAGCCAAAAAATCTCATATAAATAATGAAGCTATTATCATTACTTAAGAAGTTTTGGCTGCGCTATACATAATTTATTTTTTCCAATGATTATAACGTTTCTTTATTTTGTCAGGGACCTCATTATAGTCCTCGACATCATGTCCATGATATTCCCAATTTCCACTATGCAGAAATCTAACATAAGTTTCATTTTTAGAGTCCCAAATATATATAGAAGAAGGTGGCAAAACATTAGAATCAGAATCTTTGAAAGCTTTTTTTAACAGTTCTTCAGCATAGCTCTCATCACGTGGATCCCATGCTTTGAAAGTAGATGCAACTTTACGTTTACCCAAATACCTCGTTTGTTGCGCTATATGTTTTGCTTGTTCTAGTTTGGGGCTGTTTTTTTCAATATGTTTTACAATGTCTTCTCCATCTGTCTCTATAATTAAGCTAATATTTTTCCTTAATTTTCCACTCGATATAGATAAAAAATCAGACACTGTTCCTGTATTTACTCTTAGTTTAGATATATCATATAATTTATGTGGAGGTTCATTTCTTTTTAAAATAGAGTACCCAATATTTTTTGTTATAGATTTTTCATCTTCTTTCAGTCCATTTAATATGTTAGGAGAGAATATTACATTAGCACTAGGCGGTCTATCTTCAAAAGGATCCAAATCAATCTCACTTAACATTTTATAAATAAGCCAATTTTCGGGAAGTTTATTAATTTTATCATATAAATTATCATTGAAAAGAACCCCAATCATTTTTTCTTCTTTAGCACATGAAAGGATTTTATTAAGCATAGAAAAATCCTCCCAAATTTTTATATCAATCGCAACTAGCCAATACATATTTATTATTTTAGCTGAAATTTAATAATCTCCTTAAAATCATTCTCTTGAGTATCCAAAAAACCTATAGGTAATGACTCAGAAAACAGACCTTTTTTAGATAATTTACATGATAAATATTCACTATTCCCACTATCATTACTTACAAAACAAACATTTACATCCTCAGTTTTTATTTCTTCATGCTTGGCCAATAGCAAACGCATTCTAGTAACCATATGATCGCTATGTGACTCTACAATTATTTTTCTTCCATGCGCTATCAGATCAGCAAAGAAATTAATAAGTTCAGCTTGTACACTTGGATGCATGTGTGCATCGGGATCCTCAACTACCAATATACCTCCAACAGGCGTAAGTAATCCTTGAGTAATAATTGGAAGAATTTGACTAAGTCCAAACCCAGTTTGGTCTAAATCTACTTTTACCATGGATTCATTCCGCACAATGACTCGATAAAGTTTGTTAGCATCACGAACTACATTAATTTCCTGTGCTAAATGCATACGTTCAACAATCCAATAAGTAATTAAGGACAATAAATTATCCTTATATCCTTGAATAATTGTATCTCTATGTTCGTTTATAAGAAATCTAGTATATTCTCCATCAACGCCAACATTAGTATATTCTAATTTATTGTATGATCTTGCTAAAATAGGCTTAACCCTCTGAGGTCCTATATAAATAATTTTTTTAAAAAAAGTCTCTAAAGTATCACTTAAATCCTTGATTATAGTAAATGAAATAAATTCGGAATCTCGTTCTCCATAAAATGGCAAAAAACCATATTTATAAGATAAAGAATATCCTGTAGCAATATTTTTATTTGTTATCCCATTTTGATTAATCATTGAAACTTTTGAAACTTTAACACTATGCGTATTCTTGGTTGAAGGACTATACACACGGAAAATTTCTTTTTTCTCACCAGTTCCATAAAATAAATCCAATTGAAGGCTATCCAATTTAAAATTTTTATTAACAGAAAAGTCAAGAATTATATTTAATTCCTTAAGCTTTTCACCTTTAGGTAGATATTCATCATAAGAATCAATATTAAAAATCTCACTTTTATCTAAACTCAAGACATAATGAAGTTTCTTACTTTTATCTTTATTATGTATTAAATCTATAGGTTCATTTACATTCACAAAATCACCAGAACTGTTAATTACATCTATCGAATTTGATTCAAAGGTTTGTTTAAGTAAAAGTAATGATTGAATAAGCGAAGACTTACCACTACTATTAGTCCCTGCCAAAAGTGTCAATCTTCTAAACGAAAATTTATCAACACGATTTATTGATTTAAATCCTGATACTGTAAGTTTCATATTTCTTCAACATTAATATTATTAAAAAATGTCAGCATATACTGTTTAAAAAGAGATAATACTCATTTAGCAAACAATGATTAATATTTTCATTATTAGACAAAAAATAAAATATTACAATCCTATTTTTTCGTATTACGATTAGTTATTATCATAGCACATAAAAATCAAAAAATATATTTATTTTTCGTATGGAAAATTTCCATCTTTATCAACAAATACATTAGCTATATTTTCTGCAGTCGTCGAATCTCCTTTCTTATAAAAAAAACGATATGCCGCTGATATTGTCCTAAAAACACCTCGTCCAACTCTACCAATAGATTTTGCAAGTTCTGCTCCTTTAATCTTTTCACCATTGGAATTATTTGCAATTTCTCCTATCTTTTCATATATTCGCTCATTATCCATAAAATTTATCTTAAATATTATTTAGTTCATTAATAATTGCCTTGTTAATAAAATCATTGATTGTTATTCCCGTACTTGCTGCAAATGCCGCAACACGAGCATGTAAATCAGAGCTCATACGTAAATTGAGTTTCCCACTAAATGGTTTTACTGGTTCAATTCCATTAGCTTTGCAACCCTCAAGATAGCTATCTATTCCATCTTCAAAATCTTTTCGAAGTTCATCAATGGTAGTTCCCTCATAAAGAATCAAGGCCTTATTACCCATTCCTTGCACCTTACCGCAAAGACAATTATCTTCTTTGCTGTATTCTACAGAACCCTTGTAACCTTTGTATTCCAAATAATCCATAATCCCTTATATTAAACTGTTATTTTTCAAATATTGATAAACCGCTTTCATCATCCACGCTTTCATTATACTGCAAAGAAGTGGACGATGTATATCTATAATATTGCCCTGTTTACTCATTTTTAAAGCGAATACTTTAACCAGAAGTAGCACCATTGTATGCTTGGTATAACCAAAGTTCAAAAGTGAAATCCTTAGGCAACTTATTAAATCGTTCTATCAGTTTTTCTTATGATCCCATTACATTTATATTTTACACAAAAGTACTAAATTTGGTACTAAAAACAAAGGAAATATAAAAAATACTGATACCATTTTATAATCATGCTTAGAAATAAACAAATACAAAATAAAATAAATATATGAATACGATACATTAATATGCATAAACGGGTTATACATAATATGAATACACCACTTTTTGTACCTTGTAGAAAATATTGAAAAAGCTTGGGAAATATACCATTTTTTCATACATTTGTATAGAGTCAAAGGCTTTCGGAAATTGCGAAACATTTCTAATACTTTGATTATCAGATTTTTAAATACTACAATATTGTATCTTACGTGTATCTGAGTTTTTCAAACAAGTTTTGAACTCATTGAATACCAATGTTTGTCGAGATTTTCTAAATAACTGCATCGGAATAAAAACAAATTCTAAGGTATAATTTAAGGATGTGAAAGGGCAGAAAAAAATTACTTATGATAATCTTCCTTGAAAAATTCTCTATTCAATAAGTTGCATCAAATTATTGCATCTGGAATATATTGGCTTTGAGTCAACTTTGGATTTATAACTAATACATCTTCCGTTGATGATGATACTAAATAGGACGTTGTAATAGAGAACATTCCAGATAAAATATCTGTAAGTAACCTATATAGTAGCTTGTAACTTACTGAAAGCAAAATCTGTCATATTCTTCTTTATTCTATATTCCACTCCATAAGTCCTCCCACGATTTGTTGCTAATTGTCGTCAATCAAACACAGCCTTCCCTACTTGAGACACAGAGCAGACTGCAATAAAGACATCTTATTTTAATTCCCTCCATTGAAAAACTGGATAGAAAAGAAAACTAAAAGGAGAACGAAAAATATCGCATTTTTATTATTCATTAAATTAACATCTAATAAACAACTAAATTTTTATATTTTAACATTATCCAATAGGAGAATTAATAATATTATACGTTATACATAAAACACAGATTACAATAACTATTTTAACTATATTATGAAATATATCTATTTACTTTTTATTGGTTCACTGTTTATGATAACAGAAACAAAAGCGAGTGTGCTAGAAGCTACTCCAGTTAAACCATTTGAATTTGAAATATCAATAGGTGGAACCTACGGCATCGACAAATATGTAGGTAAAAAACAAATTGGTCCAGCTTTTGCCATTGAAGGGAGATATAATTTTCCCCAATATCCAATGGACTTAAGCTTAGAATTATATGGTGGTAGTACAGCAAGAAAGTATGAAGATTCAAATCTTTCAAACAGAATCTTATCACTATCAGCTTATTCGGATTATAATTTTATGAGAGGAAAAAAGTTTTCACCGTTTATCGGAGTTGGTATTGGTATTGCATCTTGTAAAGTAGTTCAAGGCTACTATGGAAATGATGCGGTTAAAGCAATCTTTACACCGCGTATTGGCATTGAAATATTTAATCATTTTAGGATAACAGCCTATTCTAAATTAGGCTACAGAGGTTATAATAATTGGGGATTTTCTGTAGGATACACATTTGGTGGTAGTCGAAAATAGATATTATTATAATAACATAAATTTGAATATGATGAAAAAATTTTTACTGATAATTTCTTTATGTACATTTATATTCTCATGCTCTAAAAATGTTCCAGAAAATCAAACTCTGCAAGATACAACAAAGATTATAGGAAAAACCTTTAGTACTCAGTCCCTCTCTCTCACTTTTATAAGCAGTGACTCAGTTTCTTTCCTAACCCAAAATACTCTCTATATATTGAAAGGAAAATCAAAATATGAAATTAATAATGATATAATTACAATAAAAAATCCTTATGGGAAAAGACTCAACCCAAATGAAACTACAGACAGTTATATTTATAGTTTTATTGGTTATCTAAGAAATGACAAAATTAATAAAGCTACATTTTTTATCATTGGTCCGGAAGAAAAAGAGCAATTTTGTGGAGATGAAATCACTTTATATATGGAATAAAAACATGTAGATGAATAAAACTACTGGAATCACATATATTCTCAAACAACTGGAATATAATTATGTGAGTTCGGCATAAAAATCAAAAGACGGCAAGTTACTCGTCATTGATTAAGTTCACATCAATGACGAGCTTCTTTCCCAAGAAACAATATGTTATAATAACAGTCAATGAAATTACCGAAAAGACAATATCTAAAGTTTTTCATGTTATTTTTGGCATAATACTCTTCGAGAACTTATCCTGCCTTAACACTCAAATCATCCGTATTTTGGGGAATAAACATACAATTAAGGACTCCTCCCCTCATCATTAATTATCAAATACGAATCACTTCCATGAAACATTTTCTATGCTTGATAAGCCCAGCCCTCTTATGAATCTAAATTGATACCATCCAAATATACAGATTTAATACTTTTTATTTCCCCTTTATTCAAATTAACACATTACAACTAGATCAAGTAACCTGTTGACAGGACTTATTGTATTTAATAAAATAGTATCTTTGTATCTAATAAAGATGTATAAAAATCAATCAATATATGGTACAAATTCTAGTAATAGATGATGAAGAACCTATTCGTAAATTATTAGCGCGGATTATAGAATTAGAAGGTTATAAAGTATCCACAGCGAGTTGTTGTAGCGATGCATTGCAACAATTGCGCAAGCAACAGTATGACGTGATTCTTTGCGACGTATTCTTACCTGATGGAAATGGAGTCGATTTTATTTTTGAAATCAAAAAATATTCCAGCGATGCCGCCATAATACTATTAACCGCGCATGGAAATATTGAAGATGGTGTACAAGCTATCAAGAATGGAGCGTTTGACTACATCACAAAGGGAGATGATAACCGTAAAATTATCCCTACGATAAATCGTGCAGTCGATGAAACTGAAAAAAAGAAAGGTAAAAAAACGACCTCTATAGCATACTCTTTTGACTCTATTGTTGGAAAATCAAAAGAACTTAAACAGGCTATAACATTGGCACAGAAAGTTTCCAAAACAGATGCAGCTGTATTGCTGACCGGAGAAACAGGAACAGGAAAAGAGGTCTTTGCGCATGCCATTCATCAGGCCAGCGAAAGAGCTGCACTACCAATTGTAGATATAAACTGTTCGGCTTTTAGTAAAGACTTGCTGGAAAGCGAACTATTTGGCTATAAAGCCGGCGCTTTTACAGGTGCCTTAAAGGATAAAAAAGGACTATTTGAAGTAGCTAATCATGGGACCATTTTTTTAGATGAAATAGGAGAAATGGCTTTTGACCTCCAGGCAAGGCTTCTACGTGTTCTGGAAACTGGAGAGTATATAAAAATAGGTGACACTAAACCAACAAAAGTAGATGTCAGAATTATATCAGCCACAAACAGGGACTTAAAGAAAGAAATAGAAAATGGTAATTTCCGTGAAGATTTATATTTCCGATTATCCGTTTTTCAAATAAATTTACCTCCGCTACGAGAGAGAAAAGAAGACATTGAAAGTCTGTCATATATGTTCTTGGAGAAATTTGCCAATAAACTTAAAAAGAGAATTACAGGAATAACCCCAGAAGTGCTTAATATATTAAAAAATGCAGAGTGGAAAGGAAATGTCAGGGAACTTAGAAATGTTATAGAAAGATGTTCAATCGTATGCGAAGAGCAAATAACATTCGAAGATTTGCCACTCGACTTACAGAAACGTAAGTCAGATGTTTCACCGATGAAAGATAGTTTTGAACTGGCGGAAATCGAACGAATGCATATTATCAAAGTATTGCAATATACCAATGGCAACAAAACAGAAACCGCGCGTCTTTTAAAAATAGGACTAGCGACTCTTTATCGTAAAATTGAAGCATATAAAATAAGTGTATAATATAAAATTAACCGTTTATAAGCATTCGTCTGATATGCTTATAAACGGTTTTATAAGAAACCATTGTTGTCCGATAAAACTTTTTAAGTCATTAATAACTTATTGATATACATAAAATTAAACATCAACTTTAACAAGGAGGCTTATCCATAAAGATAATACTGATAATAAGAAATAAGAATTGACAGATCTAATGATTATGCTTTCAATCGTAATGTAAAGCAACTTCCTTTTCCAACTTCACTCTCTACGGTTAAAGTACCACCATGCGCTTCTACAAAATCCTTCGAAATTGATAATCCCAGTCCACTACCTTGAACCTTTGTACCAGGTACTCGGAAATAATGATCAAAAATACTCTGATGATAACGTGGATCTATGCCCTTACCAAAATCACGAACATACATTTCAATATAATTATCATCAGTTTGACGGGCACCGATAATTATACGGCCATTTTCTGGAGAATAACGAATCGCATTCGAAAGCAGATTGGTTAATACCCAAGCTATTTTTTCGCTGTCTACAAATAATTTTCCTATTTTATTTTCCGGATATTGTACTTCTATTTGTATGTTGAACTTTTCAGCTTGCACCCGATTGGCTTTTATGGCATATTCTATCAATTCTATTGGTTTTGTTATACGGGGCTTGAGCTGTAGTTTTCCAGACTCAACTTGCGTCATATTAAGCAGTTCGCCAGTAATATTAAGCAAACGTTCACTGTTGTCCTGAATGCTTTGTGCCAATTCTTTTTGCTCATCATTCAAATCACCTACCCTACTGTCTTCGAGCAATTGCAAACTCATCATAATCGCCGAAATAGGTGTCTTCAGTTCGTGTGATATTGTCGAAATGAAAGTGGTCTTGGCAGAATCCAGCTCCTTGAACTCTGTGATATTTTTAAGCATAATAACGTATCCCTCGTTTATAGAACCGGAATTATTGTTTCCTGGTTTATTAATTTGCATATATTTCATCTGAAAATAGCTTTCCTTGTTGTCGGCATATATTTTTAAAGGCTCCGTTTTACCAACTTTGTTTTCTTTTTGTGAGTCCATAAGCTCACGTATGAGTCTTCTCAACAAATCATTTCTCAAGGAAATATCCTGAGCCGGTTTTTGTAAAACTTCTTCACGCTTTAGATTCAGGACATTCAAGGCCTCATCATTTATAAACAAAATAGTCAGTTCATTATTCAAGCCTATAATAGGTTCTTTTACACTATTAATAATGGCTTCCATATAATTTTTTGCAGCCTTTATTTGCGCCAGGGTACTCGAATGGTAATCGGACAATCGCTTTGCCATTCTATTGAAATTCTCAGAAACTTCCGTAAATTCATGACTTTCCAGATTTAGTCTACAATCATAATTATGATTGGCTATATCTTTTATCCCGTCGATAATCTTTTTGATCGGCTTATTGAAATAAGAAGGAAGGACTGCCAGCATGAAAATACCGATTACAATACAAAAACCTCCAATAGTCGAAATCCAAAGTAATGCACGTTGCAACCCGGGACCTGCAGCAGGACTATTGGGCTCTGTAGCCGTTAAGATTTGCAAGTTTACAATAGAAAGTGAAACCAGAAGCACAATCATAGCAACAAGTGCTCCTATTACCAGTGTCAATTTTGTCTTAATATTCATAACACATTTTTTATTGCGGAAAGATAATCAATTTTATATCCATTTCTGAAAGATTTCTAAGAAAATATCCATAACGATGCATCTTAAAGATCTTACTCCAAGTTAAAGTCGGCTGTCCCATGCAAACTGTTGTAATATGGCGTTCATGACATACATCAATAATAGCCTGTATAATATCGGGTGATGCAACTTGTACCAATTCACCACCCAGTTCGGTTACTAGTTTAAAATGGTTTAGTAAATGCCTCTGAACAGACAAATTTATCCTGTCCGGACTTTCAGAAGGTGTTTGAACATATAAAGCTATAAAATCGGTATTGTACCGGGATGCGAGCCTTGCGGTACGACGTATGATATGTCTCGGCGTTTTCTCGTTACTGCTTATACATGCAAGGTACAATTCCCTGTGAATCGCTTTTTCTTCCGGGATTACCTCTGTTTCAACTTTCTTCTCAACCCTGAATGCAACTTCCTTAAGAGCTAATTCTCGTAATTGAAGAATATTTTCAGTCTTAAAAAAATTACTAAGAGCGGTTTGTATTTTCTCTGCCTTATATATTTTCCCGGCTTTTAAGCGATTGATAAGTTCCTCAGCTGTCAAGTCAATATTGACAACCTCATCCGCTTCCTCTAAAACCTTATCAGGAATACGTTCCTTTACTTCAATTCCGGCTATACCTTTAATATCCTCATTCAGGCTCTCAATATGTTGAATATTAACAGCAGATATAACATTAATACCAGCCTCTAAAAGATCCATTACGTCTTGCCAGCGCTTCTCATTTCGGCAACCATCTACGTTGGTATGTGCAAGTTCATCAACTATTACCAACTCTGGATGCAACTGAAGGATAACATCCAAATCCATTTCTTCAAGCTCTTTTCCCTTGTAAAATATCTTCTTACGAGGAATAACAGGCAATCCCTTTAACTGTGCTTCTGTACCGGCACGTCCATGTGTTTCAACATAACCTATTTGTACATCAATTCCATTGTCTAACATTTCATGAGCCTCCTGCAACATTTTATATGTTTTACCAACACCGGCAATCATCCCGATATAGATTTTAAAAGCACCTCTTTGTGAACGTTTTATAAGACTCAAGAAATGACGTACATTTTCTTCTTTAGTTGCCATTTTATTTGTGTAAGATTTAGTATTCAGCACCAAGTTTACAAATTTAAAATGATTTTATTGCTTTGTATTAATAGTCAGTCCAGAAACGCTTATCAAACAAAAGCAACACGCCAAAAATTTCCAGTCGCCCAACAAGCATGAGAGCCGAAAGAATCCATTTTGCCGCATCTGGCAGAGCAGCCCATGAAAAGACCGGTCCAAAAGCTCCCAGTCCTGGTCCGACATTACCTATTGCAGATATAACAGTACTAAATGATTCCGTCAAACCAACTCCAAAGCACATCAGCAATGTCCAGCCTATAAATATGCATATTAAGTATGTAACAAAAAATGTATATACTAATGCCGATGTTTGTACTGGAACTTGACCGTTATTAATATGAACTGGCAGAACAGCTCTCGAATGCAACATTTGCCTGAACTGGTTCCTTATATTCTGAAACATAATTAATAAACGTAAATTTTTAACACCACCACTGGTTGAACCAGTACAGCCACCGGATATCATAGCCCAGATAAGAAGCATCCATGTAAATGGTGGCCATAAATTATAATCATCTGTTGCAAACCCACACGATGTATGAGTAGTAGCTACCTGAAATAAAGCCTTACGAAATGCAGTTTCGATATCATAATAATCTGTTATAACTAATGCAAATGCTATTATTACAGTAAGAATTGCTATAGACGCCAGAAACCAGTGTAATTCTCCATCCTTTAATAATTTCTTATATTTCCCATTCAAAGCAAAATAATATAAAGAAAAATTTATACCTGATAAAATCATAAATATAGATATAACATACTCTATATACGGTGAGTTCCAATAAGATATGCTATCTTGTTTGGTAGAGAAACCACCTGTTGCCGTAGTAGCAAACGCCTGGCACAATGCGTCAAACAAATTCATTCCACCCAACATCAATAATACAACCTCCAATAAAGTTAGTCCGATATAAATAAGCCACAGGTAGCGTGCCATAACCTTAATTTTAGGATGGATTTTATCATGCGTCACTCCTGTTGCCTCAGACAAGAAAAGCTGCTGGCTACTACCACTAAATAATGGAAGCAATGCTATGGTAAAAAGAACTATACCAAGACCTCCGATCCATTGCGTAAAACTGCGCCAAAAAAGTAATCCATGAGGTAATGATTCTATATCATTTAATATTGTAGCTCCTGTTGTTGTGAAACCTGACATGGTTTCGAAGAAAGCATCGGTAACCGAGGGTATATATCCACTTAAATAGAAAGGTAACATACCTAGAAGCGTAAATAATATCCAGGAGATACTTACGATGCAATATCCATCACGTCTGGAAACTATGTTACTTTTACGGTTGCCAGCAAGTATCATCACTCCACCAATACCTATATTTATTAATATTGCCCAAACAAAACAGATATAGCTACTTTCATGATAAATAGCTGATATACCAGCGCAGATCGCAAATAATCCGGCTTCAACTAAAACTAGTATCCCTAAAACATAAGAAACCGTTCTAAAATTAATCAGACCATCTTTCTTATTTTTGAATGATAACGAATTTGTTTGATAAATATCTTCCATATATAACATCTTTTACAGCCTTACAGACAAAACAGATGCCACAGAAACGAGCAAGAAGCAACATGTTAATTTACAGAATATTACACAAGCATATATTTATTTTAAAGAACATTACCCTTCTCATTATGATATACTTACAACTCCATAATGAGAAAGTAAACGCTGAAAGATTTTATTTATATATAGTCGGATTAGCTTCTTCCATTGCTATATTAAGTTTTAAAACATTAATTTTAGCCGGACCGAATATGCCTAACAATGGTTTTTCTACCATTTTATCTACGATAGCTTTAACATCCGATTCATTCATCCCTCTGGCCTCTGCAACACGCTTTACCTGTACATACGCACATTCAGGTGTTATGTCTGGATCCAGACCAGAAGCGCTTGCTGTAACCATTTCTGCAGGAACATCCTCACGCTTCAAATAGGGATGATGAATCAGAAATGTATCAATTCGTGCTTCTACCTCTGCAAGATATTCCTCGTTGATAACTCCCTTATTACTACCAGCAGAGCTTGTGCCGTCATATCCGTCACCGGCACATGAGGGTCTGCCCCAGAAGAACACATCTTTAGTAAAGACTTGTCCTACGTTTGCTGCCCCAACAACTTTACCGTTAAGTTTTATCGTTTCAGCATTGCCGCCCTCTCCAGGAGCAGCAAACTGTGCGAAAATCCATAATACCAATATATAACATACCGAAAAGAACACACAAAACACCAAGGTAATCCGAATTGATTTCATTAAATTTTTCATAATTGTCTTTTTTATTATTAGAAGAATAATCCTACAAATAAATCTATAAGTTTAATCCCCACGAAGGGCGCAATAATACCACCTACCCCATAAATAAGAAGGTTCCTGCGAAGTAAGGCACTAGCTCCTATCGGCTTATATTCAACACCCTTAAGAGCCAATGGTATCAGAATAGGGATAATGACCGCATTGAATATGATAGCAGAAAGGATAGCACTTTCAGGACTATGCAATCCCATAATATTAAGTGCACCCAGCTGTGGAACAGAAACCATAAACAATGCAGGGATGATAGCAAAGTACTTGGCTACATCATTTGCAATAGAAAATGTAGTAAGCGTACCACGAGTCATAAGCAACTGTTTGCCTATTTCTACAATCTCGATAAGCTTTGTCGGATCATTATCAAGGTCGACCATATTACCGGCTTCTTTGGCAGCCTGAGTACCGCTATTCATAGCCACACCTACATTAGCCTGTGCAAGAGCCGGTGCATCGTTTGTTCCGTCACCCATCATAGCGACCAGTTTACCGGCAGCCTGTTCCTTCTTAATATAGTTCATTTTGTCTTCCGGTTTAGCTTCTGCTATAAAATCGTCCACGCCAGCCTTCCCTGCTATATACTTTGCAGTCAGTGGATTGTCACCTGTTACCATTACCGTCTTTACACCCATCTTACGCAAGCGTTCAAAACGTTCCTCTATACCAGGTTTGATAATGTCTTGCAATTCGATAACTCCTGCGATTTTCTTGTCAATGCACACTACCAGCGGAGTACCGCCATTGCCGGTAATTCGCTTGATGATTTCTTCTATTTCTTCAGGAAATTCATTTCCTGCTTCGCTTACAATATTACGAATGGCATCAAATGCTCCTTTCCTTATTTGCGTTCCATCCTTTAAATTTATTCCTGAACATTTTGTTTCAGCCGTAAATTTGATCATGTGAGCTCCTTCTGTGTTCAGATTACGCATACGCAATCCTTGTTCACGGCCTAACTCTATGATAGATTTTCCTTCCGGTGTATCATCGGAAGCAGAAGACAACATACACGCTTCTATAAAACTACGTTTATCAAAGCCTTCAACTGGGAAAAAATCTGAGGCTTTACGGTTACCGATTGTAATGGTTCCAGTCTTATCAAGCAGAAGTGTATCAACATCACCGGCCGTTTCAACAGCTTTACCTGATTTAGTAATTACATTTGCCCGGAGTGCACGGTCCATCCCGGCAATACCAATTGCAGAAAGCAAGCCACCGATCGTAGTAGGTATCAGACAAACGAAAAGTGAAAGGAATGCTGCAATGGTAATAACGGTATTAGAATAGTCTGCCATTGGCTTAAGCGTGATACAAACAACAAGGAACACCAATGTAAATACGGCCAGAAGAATAGTAAGCGCAATCTCATTCGGTGTTTTCTGACGACTCGCTCCCTCCACCAGCGCAATCATCTTATCCAGAAAACTTTCACCGGGTTGCGTGGTTACAACTACCTTAATATGGTCTGAAAGGACTTTCGTTCCCCCTGTTACAGAACTCTTGTCGCCACCAGCTTCACGAATTACAGGAGCAGATTCACCAGTGATGGCACTCTCATCGATAGATGCCAGACCCTCTATTATTTCACCGTCAGCAGGAATAACATCACCAGCTTCACACTCAAATATATCACCTTTTTTAAGCTGTGAGCTGCTTACAGTTTTTACTTTATCGTTTACAATAAGTTTTGCAGGAGTTTCTTCACGAGTCTTACGCAAACTGTCAGCCTGAGCTTTGCCTCGAGCTTCTGCAATTGCTTCTGCAAAATTAGCGAATAACAAGGTCAGGAAAAGTATTATAAATACCCACAGGTTGTAAACAAATAAACCTTGTGATGTGCTGAATGCAGAATATCCAGTAACGAACAACATAATTACAGTCGACACTTCCACTGTAAACATAATAGGATTCTTTATCATTATATTCGGATTCAGCTTGACAAACGACTGCTTCAAACTATCTATAACCTGCTCCTTTTGAAACAATGACGTATTTTGATTCTTTGAATTCATATCTTACAATTTTTATTTATAAGTTGACAAGAATACAAGCTTTTTTAGCGCAAAAGCTCTACTTGCCAGCTCACATTTTGTTGTTTAAATTACAATGAAAAATGTTCTGCAATTGTACTTAATGCTTGTGCGGGAAAAAACGACAAAGCTGCGACAATGAATATAACTGCAAATGTCATAACCCCGAATGTTACAGTATCCGTTTTAAGAGTTCCGGTACTTTCCGGTATATATTTCTTTTGCCCCAGAAGACCTGCTATTGCAACCTGCCCGATAATAGGGACGAACCGGCTCAATATTAATACAATACCACATGATACATTCCAGAACCAGGTATTATCACCAAGTCCCTCAAACCCAGAGCCATTATTGGCTGCACAAGACGTAAACTCATACAACATTTCTCCCAATCCATGAAAGCCAGGATTATTCAGCCACCCACCCTCACTTTCTACAAATGCGGGAGCATGAACATAGAGATATGCAGCAAGAGCAGTACCGACAAGTATAACGAACGGATGAAGAAGTGCAACTATCGAAGCTATTTTCATTTCTTTTGCTTCAACTTTATGACACATAAACTCCGGAGTACGTCCTACCATCAATCCACTTATGAATACTGCTATGATAATGAATGTAAAATAGTTCATCCAACCTACTCCTACCCCACCAAACCATGTATTAATTTGCATATTAAGCATTTCAATCATACCAGACAGCGGCATTGTAGAATCGTGCATACCGTTTACAGAGCCATTAGATGTAACAGTCGTAACGACACTCCAGAGACCAGTTGCACCGGCGCCAAGACGAATCTCTTTACCTTCCATAGCTCCGCCGTCCTGCACTATACCCATTGCATCAAGTCTTGGGTTACCTCCCATCTCCTGAGATACATTGATACATACACCTATAAGGAATGCAACAAGCATCACACCATATATGCTATAACCTAATTTTTTACGCTCCACATAGAAACCAAATGCAAATACCATTGCCATAGGAATAATAAGAATGGAGCAACACTCTGTCATGTTAGATAAATAAGTAGGATTTTCCAACGGATGTGAAGAGTTGACACCATAATATCCCCCACCATTCGTTCCGAGCTGCTTGATAGGAACAACAGCTGCAGCAGGTCCCTGCGATATAGTCTGAGAATTACCTTCGAGAGTAGTTATTTCCATTTTGCCATCAAATCCCATAGGAATACCCTGTGTTATAAGGATAAAACCAACCACAAGCGATAATGGAAGAAGGATACGCGTACAACTCAGCACAAGATACTTCCAAAAGTTACCTATTGTTTGGGTTGTTTTTTCACCGAGAGCTTTCATGATGCCTGCCATCGCAGCCATGCCAGTAGCTGCTGTAATAAATTGGAACAACATAATGACAAACAATTGGGTGAAGTATGTAAGATTGGTTTCACCACTATAATGTTGTTCATTACAGTTTACCATAAAAGAAATGCAAGTATTGAAAGCCTGATGTGCCGTTTGTCCGATGTTTCCATCCGGATTTAAAGACAAGTAACCTTGCACGACAAGTAAAATTATACCCCATACAAACCAAAATGCATTAACTACAAGCAAAGCTCTCAAAAATTGTTTCCAGTTCATTTCTTCTTCCGGATTGATCCCTGAAAGCCGGAAGATTAAATTTTCTACTGGTTTCATGAAATCACTCCAAACCTTTTTTCCCTTGTAAACTTTTGCAATATATTTTCCTAATGGATAGCTTAATGCCACCATTAAAACGATTTGCGCTATGACACCTAATATTTCTGTATTCATACTTTAATTATTTTTTAGTAGACAGTTGCAATACATTGTCAATTCATTATCTAGAAATTTTCCGGTTTAACCAAGACATACATCAAATAGCCAAACATGATAAAGCTCACAATAAATAATACCATGTACATAAATCTTTTCTCCTTTTCATCCTAAATGTTTTCAAACCAATCAATACATTTCTCAAATAACCAAAAGCAGCTCATACCTATCAGCATGCAGACTACAAAACCAATTGTAAATAGTTCCATCATTTTTTATGTTTAAAATT
>OGYK01000733.1_pt1 | contig 26677 bp, 18 predicted proteins | sample 1576501 | NCBI WGS metagenome assembly OGYK01 (sample SAMEA3541530, study PRJEB24748) | human gut metagenome | biome: human gut; feature: human-associated habitat; material: faeces | place: China | collected 2012
AGCGTCCTAGTGTTCGCTTCTAATAAAGAAGGCCAAGATTCGGGACGCAGTTCAATTTAAGTCTGTCCCCAATGAGTGCCGGGACTGTCCCCAAGTGCCAGCAGGAAAGGAACGTCCCCAAGTGACGGGTTACGGCTAGGCGTGGGATTTGGCGTGTGCGAGGGCTAGGCCTACGGCGGCGATGGCGGCGGCGAAGAGCACGGTGACGCCCAGGTCACAGACGATGTCGCCCAACACGGCAGACGTCAGGTCCGAGGCAAGCGCCTTGCCGATCGCGTCGTTCACCCAATACGTCGGCACAAAGTGCGCCACCGTCTGCACGGCCGAGCCCATGAGCGACAGCGGCATCCAGGCGCCGCCCAAAAACGTCATGAGCATGCCGAGCAGGTTGCCCACACCGTTGAGCAGCTCCTCGCGCGCGCCCAGGCTCGACAGCGTAAAGCCAACGGCCAGCGGCGTGCACGCCAGGGCAAACGTTGCCGCCAGCGCCAGGCACACGCGACCCACGCCGACCTCGGCAACCGCGCTGGCAAAGCCCACGACGCCCATCATGCTCGACACGAGCCAGATGCAGACGGTGAGCACGGCGGCGGCCGCGAACACAGCGAGCGAACGCTGGCGCTCAGAGACCGGGCTGGCATCCATGCGGCGCACGCGCTCGGGCTCGTTCATGCCCGAAAACACCAGTCCCACCGACACGATGACCGACGAGATGATCGCGTACGCGCCAAAGTTGAAGTACGACTCGAGCGTGGTAGCAGCAGTCGAGTCGACCTTGACCTGCTCGATCTGGACCTCCGCGCGCTTTGCGGCCGCGTGCTCGGCGGCCCGTGCGACGTCACCGTTGGAGGCAGCGGGTTCAAGCGCCGCCGCAGCGCCCGCGAGCGAGATCCAGCGCGAGGCCTCGGCGGACGAAAGCGCCGCCGCCATGGTGCCGGAACCATAGGTCACGTCGAGCTTGGGCAGGGCCTCCCCCGCACGGGCGGCTGCAACAAGATCGTCCTCAAACCCCTCCGGGATAAAGAACACGCAATCGGCACTGCCCTTGGCGCTGTTGCTCTTGGAGAGCGCGTCGGCAAGGTCGTATGTGTCGTCGCCGACGCCCGTGACCAGGTCAAAGCGTGAGCCCAGGTGCTTGGTAAGCGCCCGCGAAAGGTCGCTATTGTCGCGGTCGACCACGATCACGTTGGTGTCGTAGGGCTTGTACTCGGTAAGCTGCGACGAGTTCCAGCTCACCGAAGCCGCGATGAATACGCCCATGAGCGAGATGAACACCGTATAGATGAGCAGGTAGAACGGGTGCGCCAGCGCCATGCGAAGCGCGGTCTTAAAGGTGCTCATAGCGGCTCCTTCCAAAGATCAGCGTAGCGGCGGCGACAAACACCAGGGCCATCAGGACGAGCGCGCCGGCGCGAACAGCGAAGGGCCCCAGGTCCTCAAAGAAATACAGGCGATTGAACATGTCGCAGATGAGCTTGACGGGGTTGAGCCAGCACTCGACCGGACAAGCGCGGGCGACGTCGTCGGCAAGCGCCATCGCCGGCTCGCCGTAGAGGCCGGCGAACAGGGCGCACGTGGTGGCAAAGCCCGTGAGGATGCCCGACTTGGATGCCTTGCCGCCCTTAACGGGAAGCGTGCCCACAAAAAGCCCCAGGCCCGTGGCGGCAAGCGCGGATGCAGCCCCGCCCAGCAGGCACAACCCCTCGCGCCCGCCAAAGTCGACGCCCACGACCAGGCGCACGTAGCCGATCGCAACCGCCATCGATGCAAAGGAAACCAGCCACGAGCCGACAAAAATGCCGGCCAGCGACGCCGTCTTGGAAAGACCGCCCACGCAGCGGCGCGCGCCAAGGCCCGACAGATTAGGCTGCAAATCGACGACGCTCAAGGCGGCAAACTCGGCAGACATCATCGCGACCAGGCCAAAGAGCGCGTAGTAGTAGATGACCGTGCCATCGGGCGTGGCACGAGTCAGGCTCACGCGGCGGGTTCCGCCCTCGAGCGACAGGGCGTGCGCAACCGCCGCCGGATCGGCGAGCGCCGCCGGGTTGTCCTGGGCAATCTGGCGCATGAGCTCGACATTTTGCGTATACGAGCTTGCCACCGTTTCAAGGATGCTGCGGTCGGTGAGCACCGACGAGGCGCGCGAGCTGTCGTAACTCGACAGCAGCGTGAGCCTGGGCGTGCCCGCGGCATCAACCGTATAGATGCCCGCGACCTCGCCGGCCTTGAGCGCTTTGCGCGCGACAGCCAAGTCTTCGTACTCGCTCACATCGAGCAGCTGATCGTCGCCTGCCTTGGCAAGCGAAGCTGCCACATCCTTAAAGGTCGAGGCATCCCAGGCCTCGTCCGCCACGACGGCAACCGGCACCGGGTCGACCGTGCCGTCGGAGCTGAGGTTCGCAAACATAAACATGAACATCGTGGAAAGCGCGATAGGAAAGAGAGCGCCCCAGACCCACGTGCTCGGCCGGCGCAGCAGCGTCTTGACCGTGGTGATGATGGTGTTGAACATGGCCGCCCCCTAGTCGCGCAGCTCGCGGCCGGTGATCTCGAGGAACACGTCGTTGAGGGTCGGCGGTTCGGAATAGATGCGGCCGAGCGGCACGTCATGCGAGCGCAGCGCATCGAGAATGTCCGTCAGGTTGTGCGGGCTCGCTTCGCACGAAAACGTGAGTTGTCCCGCCGTTGCCGAAAGGTCCAGAACGTGCGGCAGGCTTGCGACGGCACCGAGCGCCGCACTCGGAACCTCGCCGACCTCGATTACAATCTTCTCGCCCATCTGGATCATGCGCTTGAGCTCGTCGTTGGTGCCCTGCGCCAGCACGCGGCCGCCGTCCATGATCATGATGCGGCTGCAAATCTGCTCGACTTCCTCCATGTAATGGCTGGTATACACCACTGTGGCGCCCTCGTCGCGCAGGCGGCAGATGCCCTCCAGGATGGCGTTGCGGCTCTGCGGGTCGACCGCCACCGTGGGCTCGTCAAAAAAGATGAGCTCGGGCTTGTGCGCGATGCCGCAGGCAATGTTGAGGCGGCGCGCCAGGCCGCCCGAGAGCTTACCGGGGCGGAACTTGGTAAAGTCGCCCAGGCCGACAAAGTCGATCGCCTCGTCCACGAGCGCGCGGCGGCGCTTGCGGTCGTTGATGTAAAGGCTGCAAAAATAGTCGATGTTCTCGCGCACCGTGAGCTCGTCGAACACCGCCACCTGCTGCGGCACCACGCCGATGCGGCGCTTGAGGTCGTAGCGGGCGGGCGTCATGGGCTCGCCGAACAGCTCGATGGTGCCTTTGTCGTAGGCAAGCAGCTGCAGAATACAGTTGATGGACGTGGTTTTGCCCGAGCCGTTGGGGCCCAGCAGGCCAAAGATCTCGCCGGGGGCGATATGCAGGTTAAAGTGGTCGAGCGCGATAAGGTCATCGTAGCGCTTGACGAGGTTTTCGACATGGACGATGTCTGTCATGAGGCGGCCCTTCTGTTGCTTGCGGCCCGGTACGATTTCATCATCGCAGGAGCGGGCGGCGCGCACCAGTGAGCTTTGTCACGAGTGTGGGGCTGGGCGCGCGGCCCGGGCGCGGGACCTGACAGCGCCTTCGCTTTGCCGCGCGGGCGCGCGGGAGGAATGTCACGGTTGCGCGGGCAGCCGTGCCCACGCGCGTAGCTTCGCGTACAATACCCGTATGAACAGGCTTTTCGACAAATCGATCGTGCTGGCGTGCTGCATTGCGGCCGCCATGGGTCTTGCTGTGGACGCTCGCTTAGTCGCAGCGTTTTGCCTTGGCATCATAGCCACCTCGCTGGCGGAAGTCGCGCGGGGGAAACGCGCCCGACGCGCAAGCGAGGCCGTAAGCTACGCCTACATCATCGCGGCCGTCTTCGTGCCGCCGTTTGTGCCGCTGGCGCCCCTCGCCCTCTACGATATCGCGCGGCGTGTGCGGCGCGAGCGCGCCTGGATCGCGCTGGGCATTGGCGCCGCCTTTGCCTTCGCGCTCGCCGCAGACCTTCGCCCCGGCGCCCTCTCCACCCAAACGCTCCTACTGACCGCCATCCTTTCGGTTGCCGCCACCCTGCTGTCGCTCCGTACCGCCCAGCTGGAGCACGAACAAGAACGCATGCATCGCACCCGCGACGAGCTGCAAGAACGAGCCTTGGCGCTCGAGGCGCGCAACCGCGACCTCGCCGATCGCCAGGACTACGAAGTCGAGCTCGCGACACTTGCCGAGCGTGCCCGCATCGCGCGCGAGATTCACGACAACGTCGGCCACCAACTTACACGCGCCTCGCTGCAGACCGAGGCCCTGCGCATAGTCCACGCCGATGAACCCGGCGTCGCCGCCGATTTCGCCGACGTCAAGCACACCGTTGACGAGGCGCTTCAACTTGTGCGCGCCAGCGTCCACGCGCTCAACGACAACGCCGTCGACCTCTCCGTACAGCTCGAGCGCATCGTGGAAGGCGCGTGCTCAGATGGCGGCCCGCAGATTGAGCTTGAGGTTTTGGCCGAGCATGCGCCCGCCAACATCACCAACTGCTTTGCGGCGGTCCTGCGCGAGGCGCTATCCAACACCATGCGCCACGCTTGCGCCCAGACCGTCACCGTACGATGCATGGAGCATCCGTCGTTTTACCAGCTCATCGTTACCGACGACGGCACGGGCGGGGCCCAAGCAAGCGGCCGCGGCGCCGCGGAGGGCATGGGGCTCGCCTCCATGCGCGAGCGCATCGAGGCGCTTGGCGGCACTTTCACCGCCGGCCCGCGTGCCGGCGCCGGCGGCTGGCGTGTGTTTGCCACCGTTCCCAAACCGCAAGGAGATGAGGGCCGATGAGGCTCATCGTTGTCGACGACGACCGCCTAGTGGTCGATTCGCTCAAGATTATCCTGGGCGCCCAGCCGCAAATCAAGGTAGTGGGCACCGGCGCCAATGGCGACGACGCGGTCGCGCTCTACGCCGAGCACGCGCCCGACATCGCGCTGCTCGACATCCAGATGCCGGGACGCGACGGCCTTTCGGCCGCGCGCGAGATCCTCGAGCACGACCCTGCGGCGCGGGTGGTGTTTCTGACGACATTCTCGGATGACGAGTACATTGTGTCGGCGCTCAAACTGGGCGCCCGCGGCTACCTGATCAAAACCGATGTCGCCGCCATTCCTCCAGCGTTGGCGCAGGTCATGGACGGCAAACGCGTGCTCGAGGGCAAGGCGATCGAAGACATCGACTTTGACGGAACGGGCGTTGAGGCCGGCACGACCCGCCGGCCCGCAGCCTTTGCCGGCCTGACCGATCGCGAGTTCGAAGTCGCCGAGCTTATCGCCCGCGGCCTCGACAACAAGGAGATTGCCGCCACGGCCTACATGGGCGAAGGCACCGTACGCAACCACATCAGCTCGATCCTAGCCAAAATGGGCCTGCGCAACCGCACGCAGATCGCCATCGCCTACCTGCGAGGGTAATTACCCAACGGCCGACCGCTTTGGCATAGCAAAATGGCTGCCATCGATTTAATGCCATTTCAAAACTAAGCCGGTTTACGGGGCTAAACTCAGGACCCCCATCCATACCCGCGTTTTCTGCAAAATGACGGCTCGTCTACCTGCAGTTTTATTTTCACGAATATCGGCATGGTTGGGGACTCGTGACTCAGCCCCGTAAACCGGCATAGTTTTGTTTGAACGGTCCTGCGCGAACGCACCCACCAGCCGCGTGGGGCCAAAAATGATCCGTTTTCCTCCGTCCCCGGGGGATCATTTGGCGGCGCCAACCACGAAATCGGCCCATCTACTACGTTTGACTCGATACCCCTGACCATGCCTTCGTTTTGAACAAAACCGCAGGCGTTCTACCTGCGGTTTTGTTTTCGCGTTTTTTGGCATGGTTGGGGGTAAGGGGATAAACGTAGTAGATGGGCCGATTTCGTGGCGGCCCTTCCTCCCCTGCGCACAAAAGTGCCGCCACGGAGAAGGGAGACGTCTCCGTGGCGGCTGGGGGTGGGGGTGGGGGCTATGTTCTGGCTCCCCGCCGGCCGCCCGGGGCCTTTTGGCCCCGGGCGCTGCCAGCGTGCCTAGCGCTTACGGATACCCCAGACCAGGGCTCCGACGCCGGCCATGGCGATGACAAATGCCATGAGCAGTGCGGCGGCCTGCTGGTCACCCGTAGTGGGCAGGAAGCCCTTAACCGTCTTGACGATGTTCGTCACGGTCTTGGACGTACCGGGGTCGGGCGTCGGCACGGGCGTCTCGGGCTTCTTGTACATGTTGTTGAACACGATACCCTCGACACTCTTGTCGCCCTTGGTAAAGGTGACGTTCGCCTTGAGGCTGCCCTCGCCGTCGTCGACCACGTTGACGGTCGCGGTAAAGACGGACTTGTCATAGGTCATACTGGCCTCGTCGCCCTTGACCTCGCTGATGGTGTAGACGTACGTACCGGGCTCGTCGTACTCGAACTTGTCGAAGTTGATCTTGCCGTCGGCATCGTTGGTGACGGTGGACTCGATGTCCTCGCCAACGAGCTTAAAGCTAAACTCGTCCTTCTTGAGCTCGCGTCCCTCGAGCACCTTGATGGCGCCGATGGAAACCTGCGTGGGCATGGCGTGATACTTGTTAGTAAAGCCAGCCGACTCGGTGGTTCCCTCGAGCTTGTGCGTCGCGGTCAGCGTGCCGTCGCCGTTGTCGGAGACGGTGGTCACGACGGTATAGGTCGCGCCGTCATAGGTGACGCCCTTGTACAGGCCGAGCGCGTTGGGGCAAGCCTCGCGCAGCGTGTACGTGTGCGTGCCGGGCGCCTCATAGTGGATCGGGCTCAGCGTAACGGTGCCGTTGGCGTCGTTGGTGCCGCTAGCGACAACCACGCCGTCCTCGAGCAGATCAAACGTGAACTCGCCGGCTGCAAGGTCGCGTCCGGTCAGACGCTTGACCGTCTTGACCTGATCGGTCACGGAAGAATCGGTGGGTGCCACGCTGTACGTGTTGGTGAACGTAAAGTCCGCACCGTCGCCGCCGTCTCGCTTGACGCTCAGATGTCCAGCGCCGTCATCGGTCACGGTGTAGGAGACCTTGCGCGTTACGTTAGCGTCGTTGGTCACGCCAGGGGCGCTACCGGACTCGGTCACCGTATAGGTAAAGGTGTGCGAGCGCGGGGCGGTGGGGGCTGCGGGCTCGGACTCGTCCTTGGTCTCGTCACCGCTGGCGTCAGCGTCAACCTCGGCCTCGTCGGCGTTGGCTTCAGCGTTGTTCGATGCATCGCCAGAAGCGTTGTCCGTCACGCCCAGGGCGCGGTTGAGGTCATCGAGCGTAAAGTGGATCTTGCCAAAGTCCACGTTGCCGGCCGCGTCGTTGGTTGCGGTCGTGCGCTCGGGCATCGGGGCACCCGCCTCATCGGCGGCCACGGTAAAGATGAACTTACCCGTGATGTCTGCCGGGGTCAGGCCCTCGGCAGCCTGGAGCTTCTTGGTGCCGGCGAGCGCGGCGTCAACGGCATCGGCGCCGTAGACGTTCTCGAACAAGGGCTCGATGCCACCGTAGTCGACCGTTGCCGTCAGGGTACCGTCACCGTTATCGACGACGATAACCTTAAAGCCAAAGTACCACGTTGTAGCAGAAACGCCGTTCGGCAGCCCGTGTATAGCTTCGTAGGCCGTGTAGTTAATGGTCCAAGCGAGCTTACCGTCCTTGTCGGTACGATGGGCAAGCCCAGCAGACTCAAGATCGGCAAGCATCTTGGTGTCGTAGTGCAGCGCATCAAAGCTCACGTGCCCGCCGATATTGGGCTTGAGATTTTCATAACCCACAAGCTCACCCTGATAGGCAATGCCGAACCAGAACTCGCCGTCGGCCATCGGGCGACCGGTCAGGGTCTTGGCGGCAACGACCTGAGCAACGGTGCCACCAGGTGCATCGGTCGTAGCGCTATAGCTGTTGACGAACGGGACCACGGCGCTCTCGACCGCAGCCGCGCCGGTCTTGTACTCGGTCACCAGCGTGCCCTCGGGACCGCCGGAGACGGTCGTCGTGGCGGTGAGCGTACCGGCGGTGTCGTCGGCGATAGCGATCGTCACGGTGCGCTCGGCATCGTCGTAGGTGTAACCGGGCTGGCCGTCATTCTTCTCGGCAACGGTGTATGTAAAGGTCTTACCCGCGTCAGCCTGCGTAAACTTGACCTCATGGCCCGCCAGAATGTCAATCCGACCGACCGTTGCCTCTGCCGTCGCAGGGGACTTGTACACGTTGGCGCCCTCGTGCAGGCCGAGCGCGGTGGCAGAAGCCGCATCGGCGGGCGTCACGGTAAAGGTGAACTGGCCCTCGGTCATGGGGCGTCCGTAGAGGGTCTTGCTGAGCTTGAGACCGCCGGCCGCGGCGTAATCGAGCTCAGTGCGGTACGTGTTGGTAAAGCGTCCGTTTTCCTTCTTAGTGACGTTGGCGGTCAGGGTGCCATCGCTGTCCTCGGTCACGGTCACTTCGGCGGTTGCGACATGCGCGTCATACGTCATGCCGACCGTGCTGCCCGCGTTCTCGCGAATCTCGTACTTATAGGTTCCGGCGGCAGCGTAGTGGATCTTGCCGAACTTGATGGCGGCGATGCCGTCCTTCGCGTCCCTCTTGTTCACGGTTACGGTTGCGGGATCGGGCAGCGGGGCGCCCTCGGGAGCGGTGATGGTAAAGCTAAACTCGTCCCCATCTGTCCAGTCGCGACCGTCGATAGCCTTGCTCAGACCAAAGTCGAGCTCGGTCTCGAGCGGGGTCACGTTGTAGGTGTTCTTGAAGATCGCGGCCTCGGCATTCTTCAGAACATGCTGGGCACTGAGCGTGCCGTCGCCGTTATCGGTGATGGTCGTCACGATGGTGAACTTGGCATCGCTGTAGGTGACGCCCTTGCTGGTGGTTCCGCCGTTGACCTCGCGCAGTGTGTAAGCGTGCGTTCCGGCCTTGTCGTACTTCACGGCGCTCATCGTGATCTTGCCATCGGCGGCGTTCTTGCCGGTGGCGACGACCTTGGCGTCCTTGTCCCCGCCCTCGACGAGCTCGAAGGAGAACTCGCCCTCAGCCATGTCGCGGCCGGTCAGGAACTTGGTCGCGGTAATCTGTTCGGTGACGCTCGTCTCGACAGGCTTCACGTTATAGGTATTGGTGAACGCAAATGCCGCATCGCCGTCCGGCTTGTGGGATACGCTCAGATTACCCTTGCCGTCATCGGTCACGGTGTAGGAAACCTTGCGCGTGGCGTTAGCGTCGTTGGTCACGCCAGCGACCTCGCCAGACTCGGTCACGGTGTAGGTAAAGGTGTGCTCGCGCTTCTCGGGCTTCTCGCCCAGGGCCTTGTTAAGGTCGTCGAGCGTAAAGGTGATCTTGCCAAAGTCGACCTTGCCCTTGGCATCATTGGTCACGCTCGCGTTCGCGGGCATGGGTGCGCCCTCTTCACCGGTCACGGTAAAGGTGAACTTGCCGGCAATATCGGCCGGGGTCAAGCCATCAGGAACCTGCAGGTTCTTCTTACCCACGAGCGATGCCGCGACGGGCGTGGCGGTGTAGGAGTTCTCGAACTTAATGCTCTTAACGTCCTCGGCGGCGCCCTGCAGCTCGTGCGTAGCCACCAGCTGGCCCTTGTTGTTATCGCTGATGGTCGTCACGATGGTGTAGGTCGTGCCATCGTAGGTGATGCCGCCGGCATTGCCCTTGACCTCGTGCAGCGTGTAGATGTGCTGACCGATCTCGGTGTACTTGATAGCCTTGAACGTAACGTTGCCGTTGGCGTCATTCTTGACGGTCTCGATAACCTTCGCGTCTTCGCCGAGACCCTCGCGCAGCTCAAAGCTGAACTCGCCGGCCTTGAGGTCGCGTCCGGTCAGGACCTTGGTCACCTTGATCTTGTCGGTGACGCTTGAATCGACGGAATTTGCAGCGTAGGTGTTCTTGAACTCAGTCTCGCCCGAAGTCACCTGTACGTCAGCGCTGAGCTCACCCTTCTTGTTGGGCGTTACCGTCACGGTAATCTCCGCGACATTCCCACTGTAAGTGATGCCATCGATAGTTTGGCCGGCGTTCTTCTCGCTGACCTTATAAACGTACGTGCCGGGCTCGGTGTAGGTAATCTCGCCGAAATCGATGGCTTTGTTGCCCTGGGTCGCGACCGCGGTCGTGGACTTCGGCATCGGGGCACCGTTCTCGGACGTCAGACCAAACTCAAACTTGTCCTCTTTCGTCCACTCGCGACCCTCGAGCACCTTGGTCAGGCCAAAGCTAGCCTTGGTGTCAACCTTTGCCGGCGTCATGTCGTACTTATAGCTGATCTTGCCGTTGTTGCCCAAGTAGGAATTGACATGCGTAGCACCCGCCTTGGCGGACACGTTGTTCCACATGGGGTTGAGAACGTCGGTCGCGGTACTGGTCTTGTTGCCGCCCACGCTGTCCTTGGTAGTGTGGAGCTCGTCGATAAAGGCCAGGCGCGCGGTCCCCACGCTAAACGAAAGGTTGCCGTCCTTGTCGGCAATAATAGCGCCGTCAAACTTCGCAGCGTCGCCGCCGATAAACTCGATGACGGCAGTGGCGGACTTGGCCTCGTTGTTCTCGCCCTGCTCCTCAAACTCATCCTTGTAGTAATAGGTGCCTTTTTCTGCCAGTGAAATCTTTGCAGGCTGTGTGCATTCCTTATCGGTGTAAATTGGAGTCTGCTTCTGGAAGTAGTAGTAGCGGTTGGTATCGGCCGGCTCAAAGTTCGCAACCGTATCACCCAACGCACCGGTCTTCCACTTGTTTGCGTAGAAGTTAACGGTCTTGGTGCCGTCATCGGCAACGGTCGTATTCTTTTCGATGTAAGCCTTGAGCCCCGTGACCTTCTCAGGCGTAAATAGGTTGTCGAGCGCAACACTCTTCACGCTCGAGGCATACTTCACTTGGATGGGCTTAACGCTGTCGACCGAAAGCTTGCCGTCTACGGTCTTAAAGTGGCTCAGCGGAATCAACGACGCGGGAATGTTGACCGTTACGATATCGCCCTTCTGGGGATTATCATCGCCGGCACGCTGCACGGTGATAAGCAGGTCTTTTGCCTTGTCGGCGAACTCGTAGGTGTCGGTATTGGTTTCTTTGTTGACCGTCTTGCTCGCCTCGGTAAACGGCGTGCCGTTGATGACGACTTCGGTAAATCCGTCGACCTGCATAAAGTCGCCCAGCTCGTCGGTAAACGTGATGTAGCCGGACTTGGTCTTGTCGTAGCCCTTATGGATTTCGGTCGGATAAGGCGCCTCCGATGTGATGGCCTGTGAGATGTCGTCGAAGACCTTCTTGAGCTCTTCGGCATTGGTCGCCGACTTGTAGTAGTCGGAGTTTTCCGCGCGTGTGCCGTGAGCGTTCCATGCCGTGGCATTGGGGTAGTTGCTCGATACGGCCTGCATGAACTTGTTCTCTTTTTGGCTTTTTCCCGAATCCTGGATACCAACGCTGGGGTCCGCGCCATCAAAGATGCCGATAGTATAAACGGTGGCCTTGCTGTCCTTCATGTTCTTGGCAGCCTTCACAGCAGCGTTGGCGACGCCAGAGTCGAACGTGTTGCCACTCGTTGGAGTGCCGTCAGTAAAGAACACAACGACCTTCTTGGCGCCCGCGCGACCAGAAGTGATGCCCTCAGCCAGCTGCAGACCATAGTCGGCGCGCGTGGCGCCGGCGGGCTGAATGTTCTTAATGGTGCTCTGGAGAATGGTCACATTACCGCCAGAGCAATCGGTCAGGCCCTTCATTACCTGTGTGCAATTGTAGTCGTACCATCCATACGTATCGTTGCCGATATTGTTGGACCTCTCGCCCGCAAACTTAACAATGGCAACCCTATGCTGCCTATCGACACCCTCGATACTCTCGTTTTGCTTGGCGATGGTATCGATAAAGCTGTTGGCAGCGCTCTTGAGCGCATCGATACGCTTGGTGCGATCTCCGCCACCCATAGGATCATCCATCGAGCCAGAAGCATCCAGCACCATCACGATGTCGAGCGGCGCGGTAACCGTCACGGTTGAATTAGACGTCGAGGACATGGCCGAAAGTGTAGTCAGGAAATCCGATTTTTCGTTTTCCTCGGTTGCCTTGACCGTCTTGTCGGTCCAGATTCGGCCGACGTGTTGGGTCGTTACTATATTGCCGCCATGGCCAGCCGCCCAGATTTCCCAGCGACCGCTCGTATCGGGGTCGACGACCGTTTTTCCGGTCATTGTCGGTCCATCCATTCCGGTGCTGGACCTGGCGTTGGCCTCGGGCAGCATGGCAAATGCTGCAGCCGGCAACACCAGCACTACGGCCAGTATCACCGCCAAGAGACCCCTCGTGTACTTACTCATCGCGTCTCCCTTCTCGCGGGCTCAGACCTTGCATCAGCCTAAAGTTACGGAATGAGACACAATTTGGGCAGGTGACACACGTTCCAGATTGTGTTTTGGGCGTGAGACAAATGTCTCACCAAAGTTGAGACACGGCGTTTTCGCAGGAAAACGGGTGTGACTCGAGCCATCAGGCAAAAATGACCCGTTTTCCTCCGTCCCCGGGGGATCAATTGGTGGTGCTCGCCTCAAAACTGGCCCATCTACTACGTTTGACCCGATACCCCTGACCATAGCCGCATTTCATGAAAAACCGCAGGCATTTTACCTGCGGTTTTGTTTTTGCGTTGTTCGTTATGGTTGAGGGTAGCGGCCTAAACGTAGTAGATGGGCCCATTTCGTGGCAGACGGGTCACGCGGCAGCCCTCGCAAGGCCAAAATGATCCGTTTCCCTCTGTCCACGGGAGATCAAGGGATGCTACGGATATGGTGGTATTTCAAAACTATGCCGGATTACGGGGCTAAAGTCGGGGCCCTCATCCATACCTTCATTTTTTGAAAAACGGCAGGCTAATTACCTGAGGTTTTGTTTTTGCGATTTTCTGTATGGTCGGAGGTTCGCTATCCAGCCCCGTAATCCGGCATAGTTTTGTTCGCGGCGGCTCCACCGCTCGTTTAAGCGCGGGGCCGGTGGGGCATTTGCCCCATCGGCCCCTATCCCAGCGCTACTCCGGCTTGGTTTCTACCGTGGGAGTCTTATCCGCCGCAACCGGAGTACGGGCGGTGTCCATAGTCAGGCAGTGCTTGGGGCAGCTTTCGATGCACTCGCCGCACACCACGCAGGCGTACGGGTCAATCAACCAGGTACCGCCCTTGCGATCGACCGCGAGCGCGCCCGCCGGGCAGCGACGCGCGCACATGCCGCAGCAGATGCACACATCCATGTCATTGACGATATGTCCGCGCAGGCGCTCTGGTGCCGTCAGCCCCTCCTGCGGATAGCACACCGTAACCGGCTGCTTGACCATAGAGCCCAAGGCCGTCTTGGCAAATGTCAGCAAACTCATGCCGCGCCTACCTTTCCGTGCAGCTAATGCAGGGGTCGATGGTCAGGATAATCATGGGCACGTTGGCAAGGAGCACGCCCTGCAGCGCATGTGTCAGACCCGCCAGGTTTTGCGACGTCGGCGTTCGCACGCGGAAACGGTCCAGGTTCTTGGTGCCGTTGCCGCGTACATAGTAGTACGCCTCGCCGCGCGGCTGTTCAATCACAACCTCGCCGCGCGCGCCGTCGGCCGGCGTAAGCTTGGTGCGCCCGCCGATGCCGTCGTGTGGAATCTTACCGGCAAGCTCCTTGATGATATCCATGGCCTGCGTGACCTCGGCGCAACGCACCTGGCAGCGGGCATAGCAGTCGCCGTCGGTCGCCACGATGGGCTCAAACGCGGCCAGATCCGCATAGGCGCCGTCGCCAAACATGCGCACGTCGTAATCCACGCCCGAGGCGCGCCCAAACGGACCGACCATCGAAAGCTCCAGCGCGTCTTTCTTGCTGATCACGCCCACGCCATGCAGACGCTCGCCACAGCTGTCGTCGTCCAAAAACGTATGCACCAGGGCCTCGTAGTCGGGGCGCATGGCGTCGAGCGTCTGGACAATGCCGGCCAGCTCGGAGTCCTCAATGTCGTGCTTAAGGCCGCCGATCTCGTTGATCGACAGAATCACGCGACCACCGCACGTGCTCTCAAAGATCTTGAGAATCTGCTCGCGCAGCGTCCACGAACGATAGAACAACGCCTCGAAGCCAAAGGCATCGGCGAGCAGGCCCAGCCACAGCAGGTGCGAGTGAATACGCGAAAGCTCATGCAGAATGGTGCGGATATACTGCACGCGGCCGGGCACCTCGATGTCGAGCATACGCTCGCAGGCGCTGGCATAGCCATAGCTGTGGCCCACGGCGCAGATGCCGCAGATGCGCTCGGCGATGTAGCCAAACTGGTGCATGTCGCGCTTTTCGGTGAGCTTCTCGAGTCCGCGGTGCACAAAGCCGATCTGCGGAATTGCCTCGATGACGCGGTCGTCCTCGATCACCAGGTCCAGATGAAGCGGCTCGGGCAGCACCGGGTGCTGCGGGCCAAACGGAATAACGGAGCGATGTGCCATGGACTTTACGCCTCCTCTTTCTGCTTGTCGCGGGCGGCCTTGGCGGCAAGCGCCGCGCGGACCTTGGCCGCTTTCTCGGGATCCATGGCGGCGAGCTTTGCCTCCATCTCGGCGGCCTTGAGCGCGGCCTTCGCAGCAGCCTCATCGTGCTGAGCATCGGAGCCGGTTGCCGCAGCGGGCTGAGCAGAGGCGCCCGCAGCATCGCCAGCGCCCACAACGCCCTCCCCCGCAGCGGCCGCAGCCGCGGCGGCCTTCTCGGCCGCGGCTTTGCGCGCCTTGGCCTCGGCAGCCGCGCGGACCTTCATGGCCTTCTCGCGCGCAGCCTTCACCTCGGGCGTGATAACGCTCATGGGCTCGGCAGTCGAAACCTGGTAGAAAAAGCCTTTAAAGTCGATCTGCATGTCGGTGATGGCAAGCCCAAACAGGTCGTGCGCTTCGTTCTCAAACGGAAATACCGCCGGATAGTACGAGCTGATGGACGGAATCTCCTGGTACTGATCGATGCCCTTGACCACCAGGCTCTCAATCGCATAGCTGCCGTCCTGCGCAATATGCTTCTGAGCAGCACGAACGTTGATAAACGTATAGACCAAGCGATACGAGCCGTCGTCGACGCTGCGCTCGGCGTGCATTTGCACAAAGCGTGCACCGACGCCCTTAAGCGCCTGGACATGCGACAGGAGCTCGTCGATCCCGACGGTGGTATAGATAGCCTTTTGCATTACTCGGCCTCCTTTGCAGCGGCGGGCGTGGCGGACTTCCCGGCGGTCGCGTCGCCGGCCCCCGCAGCTGCCACAAACCCGTCCTCGCCCAGCTCAACACCACCGTCCCAGGTAGCGGCACCGCCCACGGTAAGCGGATCGCCGCCGGCGCGCATCACGGCCTCCTTCTGGTCCAGGATGCCGCACGCCTCCACGATGGCATCGATCATGGTCTCGGGGCGAATGGCACACCCGGGCGCGTACACGTCCACGGGGATTGCGCGGTCCACGCCGCCGATCACGTTATAGGCATCGCGGAATACGCCGCCCGAACACGCGCAGATGCCGCAGGCCACCACGCACTTGGGCTCGAGCATCTGGTTGTAGATCTGGCGCACGACGGGCAGGTTCTGGGCATTGACCGACCCCGTCACCAAAAAGATATCCGCATGCTTGGGGTTGCCGGTGTTGACCACGCCAAAGCGCTCCGCGTCGAACAGTGGCGTGAGCGAAGCAAGCACCTCGATATCGCATCCGTTGCAGCTCGAGCCGTCGTAATGAATAACCCACGGCGAGCGCGACATTTTATGATCCATGGATGCCGCCTCCTAAATAAACACGTCGACGAGGATGGGCATAAGGTTGAGCAGGCCAAACACCAGCGCCACGCCCCAGCCGAGCTTAAAGCAGCTGCGCCAGGTGCTACGGGCGAAGGTGTTGTCGATCAGCACCTCGACAAAATACGTCGCGGCCATGACGACCAGGGCGACCACCCAGCTCACCGGGTTGTCCCAAACAAAGAACATGCCCACCCACATCAAAAACAGCACGGTCTCGCACCAGTGCATAAGGGTCATCTTGGCCAGCGTGCTGCCGCTCATCTCGGTGGCGACGCCCTGGACAATCTCCTGATGCGCGTGATGCGAGTACGAAAGGTCAAACGGCGACTTACGCAGCTTGATGGTGAGCACCGCGAGCAGCGCAAGGAAAATGGGCGCACTGTACACGATGATGGGCGCCGACTGCCCGGTCACGGCGATGGAATCAAAGCTATCGGTGGCGAGATACAGGCCCACGCTCATCAGCAGAACGGCGGGCTCGTAGCTCATAACCTGCAGCAACTCGCGATCGGCGCCGACCTGCGCAAACGGGCTTTGCGTCGAGGCGGACGCCAGCACCACAAAGATCGCGGCGAGCGTCACCATAAAAGCGCACAGCAGCGTGTTGGAGCCCGACACAAAGATGCCGCCGCCCACGACGGTAAAGATGAGCGCGCACGCCATGTAGGTATCGTCCATGGTGTTTACGCTGGCAGGAGCCTTGCGCAGCAGCTTGGCAACGTCGTAGAACGGTTGCAGCAGGCGCGGGCCCACACGGCCCTGCATGCGGGCCGAAAGCTTGCGGTCAAGGCCGTCGATCAGGCCACCCACAAGCGGCGCAATCAAGGCAAACGCCACGGTACCAATAAATATGCCCACGACACCCGAGCCTTCGAAATACTTACCGCGCAGCACCGAGGGCGCACTCATGGCAAGTCTCTCGGGCCCAATCCACGCGCAACACAGCAGCGCAAACAAGATAATGCTGCAGCACACGACGCTACCCGCGGGGCCAATACGCTTCTCGCCAAGGGCGTCCTCCGAGTACCAATTGCGCTTTTCGGCCTTCACCTCGTGTCCCATCGAGCCGCGGAAATGGCGGTAATTGTCGGTTCCCACGCCCGAAAGATATACGTTTACGTGCGGTTTGTTGCTCACGCGGAATGAAGTCAGCAGCACCACGGCGATAAAAGCCACGATAACCACCATCAGATACATGGCATCCTTGCCAATAACGTACGGCACGCGGCCAAACACCATGGCCAAGTAAGGCGACACCAGACCGCTCGAGATAACCGGGAACGCCACGCAGCACAGAATCAGCAGCGCGGCGATGGTGTTGAGGGCCACCCATTCGGTCTTATGGACATTGACCTCAACGTTTTGAGCCGTGGGGTCGACGCCCGAAAGCTTGGCAAGCCACTTGCCCCAGAAGAAGAACGTCGCGGCCGAGCCAAAGGCAAGCACCATGATCATGAGCACGTTGCCGGTCTGGGCAAACGCCACCAGGGCGCCCCACTTGGACACGAGCATGCCAAACGGAGCCACGAACATGCCCATAATGCCCAGCATCATCAGGCGCGTCAGGTGCGGCATGCGGCTGAACATGCCGTCCATGTCCTCGATATTGCGGCTGCCGATATGATGCTCGGCCGTGCCCACGCACAGGAACAGCAGCGACTTTGCCACCGTATGGAACAGGATCAGGAAGATCGCGGCCCACACGGCCTCGGGCGCGCCGACGCCTAGGCAGGCGCTGATAAGGCCCAAGTTGGAAATGGTGGAGTACGCGAGCACGCGTTTGGCGTTGCTCTGCGAGATGGCCATGAGGGCAGCGAGCAAAAACGTGATGGCACCCACACTCGTGACCATAAAGCCAGTCACGGGATAGATGGCATAGAGCGGGCTGAGCTTGACCATCAGGAACACGCCGGCTTTGACCATGGTTGACGAGTGCAGCAGGGCGCTCGTGGGCGTGGGGGCAACCATGGCACCCAATAGCCAAGTGTGGAACGGCATCTGCGCGGCCTTGGTGAGTGCGGCGAGCGACAGCAGAACGACCGGCATCACCAGCAGCGCGGATTGCGCGGTTCCGGCACCGGAAAGCTCGATCATGCCCGAAATGGTCAGCGGCATGCCGTTAACGTGCAGGTACATGAGCCCGGCCAAAAACGCGATGCCGCCCAGCATGTTGAGGATGATCTGGGTGAAAGCGTTTTTTATGGCCTCGGGCGTGCGCGTGTAGCCAATCATGAGGAACGAGCACACGGTGGTGATTTCCCAGCCACAGAACAGCCACTCAAGGTTGTCGCTTGTCACGATGACGAACATGGCCGAGAGGAACAGGAACATAAGCGCCAGGAACTGCGGGCGTCGGTCAGGCGCCGTCTGCCCGCGCAGCGCTGCCTCGTGCTCGTCGTGGGCCTGGAAGTCCTTCATGTAGCCCAGGGCGTACACGCAGATAAGGCTGCCGACAATGCCGACGGCAAGCACCATGATCACGCTCATGTAGTCAAGGTAGAGTGGCGTTGCCGTGACGGCTTCGGTCGCGGGCAGCGTCATAGCTGCAAAGGTGAGCGAGCCCACCAGCTGCACCACGCCGAGCACCGTGGTGAGCGTGCTCTTATATTTACGCGCGTTGTACAGGATGACGGCGCACAGGATCACGTCGATGACGGAGCTGATGATCGAGAGCACATGCGAGGTGCCGGGGGCAACCTCGAAGCTCTGCGGGCCCGTGCCAAAAAACATGACGGCGACTACAACCGTCACCGCCATAATAATGCCGGAGCCTACAAGCCCTACCGCATCGCGGGCGCGGTCACCGCGCGCGAGCAGCATGCCCAGCGCCGGTACCAGCGGAAACAGGGTAAGGAAATACAGTAGCGTCATACCATCACTCCCCCATGCAAAAACGCTGCAATTGTTTAACGTTATAGCTCAGTTGAGGAGTAGCGGCGGCGGGTTTTCGGTCAACTGGGGAGTTTTAGGCGTACGGGGTAACGAGTCTGTCCGCTTTGGAGCAGAGAGGCGACGCTCCCCCTATCGCGGCGGCGGGCGCACGGGCCACTGCGCGCGGTTTATTAACCACTTTGGAGGATGTTCCAGTAGGCTCACGACGGTCCAAAAAGTTGGCGCGGCAAGAAAAATGCGCCCCTGTGGGCGCACCATCCCGTTCGCTATTCCGCCTTTTTAACGCGCGGCTTGCGACCGCGCGGCTTATCAACCAGCGCGGACTCACCGCTCTCGCGATACTGGCGGCACCAAGCCTTGACCGAAGACTCGCTGGGAATCTTGCGCTTGATCATGGCCTCGCGAACCGTTAAGCCGTTTTCCAAGCGGTCCTTGACCACGGCGAGCTTAACTTCGTACGAATAGGTGTGATGATGCGAACCGGCGTTGAGAATGGCGTCGGCACCGCCTACGGCATACGCGCGGGCCCACTGACGAGCCGTGGCCTGGGGAATGCCAAGCTCCGCGGCGAGGGCGCGATGACCGACCCCCTCTTGGAGGATCTCGACGGCGCGCTGCCTAACCTCGGGCGCATGCGTGCGAGTCCTAGTTGCTTCCGACATACCTGCCACTTCTTAGCCTTAACCGTTAATCTGCTTTCTTACGTGCAAGTTAGATAGTAGCATTTTACTGTTTGCTCAAAGCAGTTAATTAAAATAGACGCGGCGTTATCTGGGCATTTGGCACCAATTTACGACATTTCTTTATCGATTATTTACGCTGGTAGCTGACTCGCAGCCAATCGTCATTCGCCTGTCAACAAAATTGACACCTCTTTATGTCCTTTGGCATAGAGGATATAGTTATTAACCCCTCCCCCAATAATTTTGAGTAATCGGCAAGGCAGTAGACGTCCTTACTCCTCATGATTACCGCGCATTGCCATCCACCGGAGCAAAACAAAAAGGGCGGGGCCTGCTGCGCTTGCAGGCCCCGCACCGGTTGACACCCGACGGGACACAGCCGGGCGAGGCGGATCCGTGCTACCGCCCCGCCTGGCCGCGATGTTCAACTACAGCTCGTTGGCCGCGTGATACGCCGTGCGAATGGCGCTCGCAATGTCGGCGGTGCGCTCGCCCGAGCAGTCGCCCACGCAGGTCACGGGCACCGTTACGCCGTCCAGGTCAAACCCGTTGGCCTTGGAGCCCACGGCCATCACCACGTAATCGCAGGCGATCTTCACCGGCTCCTCGGCACCGTCCTCGGTGGTGTGCACGGCCTCCACGCCCTCGTCGGTAATGGCGGTCAGGCGGGTCTTAACATGCTGCTCAACGTTGTGGGCGGCAAAGTCGTTCATAATCAGCGGCAGAATGGTCTCGGACTCGCCTGCGGCAGTCTTGTCGAGCATCTCGACAATCGCCACCTCGCAGCCGTTCTGCAGCAGGTACTCGGCAGTCTCGGTGCCCACCAGGCCGCCGCCGATAACGGCGACGCAGCCCGCGAGCTCCGCCTTGCCGGCCAGCACGTCCCAGCTCGAGACGACCTTGTCCGAATCGGCGCCCGGAACGGGGATGACCACGTCGTGCGCGCCCACAGCCACAATCGCGGCGTCGGCGGCGTTGAGGTCCTCGGCCGTAGCGGCATGGTTGAGCTCAACCTTTACGCCCAGGCCGGGCAGAATCTTCTCGTAATACTCCACCGAGCGCATGATCTCGTCCTTGCGCGGAGGCGCGGCCGCCAGCACAATCTGGCCGCCCAGATGATCGCTCGCCTCATAGACGGTCACGTCGTAGCCGCGCTTGGCCGCCACGCGCGCGGCCTCCAGGCCGGCAATACCGCCGCCTACCACGGCGATCTTCTTGTCGCCCTCGCCCGGCTTAATGGCGATGGTCGCCTCGTCGCCGTTCTCGGCATTGAGCACGCACGAGATGTATTTGCGGTTTTGAATCGCGTCGACGCAGCCCTTGTTGCAGTTGAGGCACTCGCGGATGGGCTCACCCGTGGCGGCCTTCAGCGCAATGTCGGGGTCGCACATGAGCGAGCGGCCGTAGGCGATGATGTCGGCCGCGCCGTCTTCCAGAATCTTCTCACCGGCCTCGACCGAGACAACGCGGCCGACGGTTGCCACCGGCACGGAGACCAGGGTCTTGACGCGCTCGGCCACCGGCAGCGTCCAGTTGTAGGGCATGGCGCCCATGGGCGGAATGGTGTCTCCCATGTTGCCGGTGTGGTTGGCCTGCGCGACCTGGATCATGTCGATGCCCGCGCCCTCGAGCAGCTTGGCAAACTCGCAGGCCTCATCGGGCTGCAGGCCGCCCTTGCCGCGCGGCGTGCCGTCGGGGTTCTCCATGATCACGGGGAGCTTGTACTCCACCATCAGCTCCGGTGCGGCTTCCTTAATGGCGGCGACGACCTCCAGCGCGTAGCGAACGCGGTTCTCGAACGAGCCGCCGTACTCGTCGGTGCGCTGGTTGAGGATAGCCGAGCACAGCGAGCCCACCAGACGGTCGCCGTGGACCTCGATGGCGTCGATCCCGGCCTGCTGTGCGCGAGCGGCCGAGGCGGCGATGGCCTCCTTGATCTGGGTGAGCTGCTCCACGCTCGCCTCGTTCACAAAGTGCTGCATGTCGTGGTGCAGCTTGGCGTAGGCCTGCTTGCGAATCTCGTTGGACTCGGCCATCTTGGCGGCGAAGGTCTCCTCGTCGCCGGCGGCCTTGGCCTCCTGCGCGGCCTTGGCGGCGGCCATGGAGCCCATGACCATGCGGCCGACGCCGGGCACGTCGTACTCGGGATGGAACAGCTGCAGGGCGATCTTGGCGCCGTGCTTGTGGACGGCGTCGGCCAGCGCCTTAAACGTGGGGATCTGGGCATCGGTCGCCAGCTTGGGCGTGGGGCTCGCGGTCATAACGGGAGCGACGTCGCCGATGACGATGTAGCTCACGCCGCCACGGGCCAGACGCTCGTAAAAGGCCAGGCTGCGCTCGCCGATGGAACCGTCGCGCTCCTCGTAGCCGGTGGTGAGCGGCGGGAACATAATGCGGTTCTTGAGCTCAAGGGGGCCAACCGTAATGGGCTGGAGCAGCTTGGATGCAGGTGCGGTCATGGATATTCCTCTCTTGTAGGCGCGGCGGCGATGATGCCGCGTAGTTACAACGAGGATATGGCATGGGGGCACGAGGGCGCAACGGAAATCGGCGGATAGCGGGTAAGGGCTGGTGGATGGGGTGGGCCTGGCCGCGGGTTTGTCTCAATCTGTAACGGTAAGACCCTATTTTGCCGAGCAACTGTTACAGATCGAGACAAACCAAACCCGCCTGCTAGAAAATCTCAATCTGTAACAACAACTCGGCAAAATCCGTCCCTCGTGTTACAGATTTAGACAAACGGGGGCCGGCTGCCGGAAAATCTCGATCTGTAACATCTAGCCGTCCAAATCGGGTCTACGCGTTACAGATCGAGATTTTGTTTGAGAGGTTGAAAACCGTGCCGAAAACACGGTCCCGGAATAACAAAAAAGCTCGCCGGCTAGGCCGACGAGCTGCAAGTTCTTGGTCGCGGGGGCAGGATTTGAACCTACGACCTCCGGGTATTGTAGTGCTATAGTTTTATACGGTAATCATTTAACACTTTCTGCTGGTAGACTTATATTATTTATCACACTGTTGCTACTCTAATCCCTAAGTTTCCCTATGATAGTGGGGACAATAGTAGGGACACAGAACGGAGCAAATATGCCAAGAGAAAGGCTCCAACCCGGTCAAGACACCATCGACAGCGCACGCGTCAAGGAGGACCCGCGCGGCGGATACCGCATGAAATGGAGCATCAGACTCCCTGACGGCATCACACTCCGCCGGGACACCAGAGGCAACATGACAAAAGGCGAGCTTCGCGCAAAAGCCCGTCGACAGGCCGAGGAGCTAAAAGCCGCATGCGGGCTGAAAAGCAACTGGAGCGGTTCCGACCTTTTCGGGGAGTACATAAAATCCGAGGCCTTAGCGAACATAGAGGAGAGCCCTCGCCTCCGCCCATCGACCAGAGAACGCTATGCTCTCTGCCTCTCCATCGCAACGGAAGCCCTTGGGAGCTACCCGATTGCGGACGCCCTACGCGCCGGGACCTTCGGTAAGGCCCTCTGTCTGATTGCCGAAAAGCACGGAACAGCAACGGCGCGACAGGTACGGAAGGTTGTCAATAAATGGGTCATACAACCCCTCATTATGTGTGGTGCGCTCAACTCGAACCCGATTGCAGGGATGACCTTCGACCTACCTGACAACAAGGCGAGCAACAAGCCGCAAGGAGGGCAGGGGCTTTCGGAGAGCGAGTGGGAAAAGGTGCTCGATTGGCTCTTGTCAGACAGCTGGAAGAGCGCTCTGTCAAAAGATGGCTCCGTACGCGGAAAATATTCCCGTCAGCAGCTTGTGAATGTGCGAAGGGCAATCGTGGAGTTAACAGCGCTGCAAGCCGTCACGGGACTGCGAATCGGTGAGGCGCGAACCCTCACTTGGGACAAGGTAAGCAAGAGCTGCGACTCAGTTGAAGTTACCAACGAGGCCAGCAAGACCCACCGAGGCCGAATTGTCCCCGTTCTCGACTCGCGCGTCATCTCGTTGCTCGAAAATCGCCGAGCGGAAAGTAACGGAGTCGGGTTGGTTTTCCCCGCTCCCGCAACCGATAATCCGTGGCGCGAATGGGACAAGTCCAACTGCTCGAAGGCCATTCGCGCCCTTTATTGCCAGATAGCAATCGACTGCGACATAGAACTTTTGCAGACAGCCCGTTCCCATGTGTGGCGAGCAACCCTCCACACCATTGCCCGTGACAGAGGCATCCCGATTGAGATAAGAGCAGCGCTCTTTGGTCACGACCCGGAAACGGCTCGGCGTTACTACACCGATACACGAGATGTCAGCGGAGTAATTGACCTATTCTCGTAGCAGCCGAACATGCGATTACCCCTGAAACTTCACCCATCGAGCCCCAAAGACACGATTTCTGGCTGGCACTGTTATCGACCATCGAGTTAGCACAATGATGCGCCCGATAGGAAGGACAGGGTTAACAACCGATAGTGTCACTTCAACTTGATGACTCAGCGCTCCGCAAACAGATTTGAGTCGAAAAAGCTCTTCAATGAAACGCCGAGACCCCTCGCTATGCGATCGATACTCTCGATAGACACGTTTCGCTTGCCTGTCTCGACTTCGGCAAAATAGGTACGAGACATCTCGATGGAGTATGCGAAGGCCTCTTGACTCATGCCGAGCTCGCCCCTCAGCTCCTTAATACGAAGCCCCACGCGCATCCTTGGGTCAAGCTCAGTCATCGGCACCTCCTATCCGCCGGTGTCAATGATTCAGGCCAACCCTATATAAGTCACACCTATATAAGTGACAATTTGAAATACAATGCAAATAATGGGGTATTGCAATCAGAAAGGAACCATGGTGGATACGGAGATTCCGAAGACGACGGACGATATGGCCTCCAGGAATGCAGAGGAAAAGGAGGAGGAGAACGCTAAGAAGCCGCTCATGCTCTTCGGGCGCGAGTTCTCCCGCAAACAGGTCTGCGCGGCTGGTGCGGGAATCCTCTGTGCGGCGCTTCTCATCGGCGGCGGATATGCCATCACACATGCGGATTGGACGGGCAAAGCGAACGTCCCTGCGGTGTCCCAGTCAAAGGACGATGAGGAGCAGGACATGGTACTTACCCTTGAGGTAAAGGCTGACGGCTGGGATGCGGACACATCCACGCCCGTCATCGCCCATATCGAGGATGCGGACGGGAAGGTGGACTTCTACACTGCTATCGCCGCGAACAAGCAGGTGACCGTGAAGGTCGGTGAGTCCGGTACCTATACCGTCACATTCATCTCACCGGTGAACGCCGACGGCTCCATCTATAAGGTGCCATCGAAGAAGGTTACCGCCGGAAAAGCCGACAAGACAGTTGCCACAGGCGTGACTTTCGATAAGGTGGATGCGGACAAGGTAACGAAAGATGACCTGACCGCCATTGCCAAGGACGTTGCGGAAGCCGTGAAGAAGGGCGATTCCACCCTGACCGGGGACAAGGGTGCCGAGGTCGTGAAGAAGTTCGAGGACAACATCAAGAAGAACCCGAATGCCGATACGGATGCCGTCGAGAAGGAGACCGAAAAGGCTGAGGAGACCGCCAAGGAGGACAAGTCCGATGCGAAGACACCGGAGACCTCCGATAGCAAGAAAGATGACGGGAAGGGCACAGGCAGCTCCGATAACTCTGGAAACAAGAGCAATTCATCCTCCAAGAAAGACGAGGGAAAATCCGATAGCAAGCCGAATGGCGGCAACAGCAGCAACTCTGGCTCGAACACCAATTCAGGCAGCTCATCGAAAAAGGATGACACCCCGGCGCATCAACACAACTGGGTAGCCCAGACAAAGACCGTCCACCACGACGCTCAGTACAAGACCGTCCACCACGACGCGCAGTACAAGACCGTCCACCACGATGCAGTTGTGAAGTATGTCAGCATTTGCAACAACTGCGGTGCGGATATCACTGGGAACGAAGCGGCTCATTTTAAGAACTCGCTGCTTAACGGTGGCAACTGCGGTTCTTCCCACGAAGAGTTTCGCACCGTGCAGGCTGCTTACGACGAGCAGGTAAAGGTGGCCGATGCATATGATGAACAGGTGCAGGTGAGCGCAGCATGGGACGAGACCGTGACCACCGGGTACAAGTGCTCTTCCTGCGGTGCTACGAAGTAACTTGAAAGAACAAAACAATCGTCTGTCTCAGACAAGGAAAGCCCCGACCAAATGGCCGGGGCTTTTTCTAATGCGCCTTGTTCAGGTCTTTCGGTGGTTCCAACCCGTTCCGTTTCGATAGCTCTGCGGTCGCACTCTTCATATCACCGATTTCGGAACCGAAGAAATCCGGCTCCTCACGCTCAAACGAATGGGCGGGAACCGGAACGATGATGCCACTGGAACCCTTGATATAGGAGAGAGCATCGTGGCGCTCGCCGACCTCGGTGAGCGATGCAGAGAAAGAGAGTGACATCGACAAGGTTCATGCCGCGCTCATTCCACTCGCGCCAATCACAAACAGGATAAAGGCGCTCGAACGATATAGGCAGCCGAGTCAATGCGACGTTCAGTGACCACGGAGCGGTCTGTCCCGCGCTCGCGCGGATCCAAGCCGACTCGTTCACGGACTGCAGAATTGACGCGACCGCCAAAACCGAAGACCAGACTTGGATAAGGGTCGATAGCGTAACGCGCCATCGACCCTTTCCTTGCCCACGTCACTCATTCTCGATGCTGTCGAAACCCTCGATTTGCAGATGGACACCGTTTCGGTCGGCTTCCATGCGGAGCGCCGCGAGCGCTTCCATGATTTCGGAGAACGCCGAGACCTCTTTCTCCAAAACCGCCTTGGCTTCATCTTGGTTGAATGCCCCCGCTCCGTTGGAGTTCAGGAATCTCATGAACTGGTTCAGGTTCGTCCCCTGCTTCGCGAGTTCGTGCGCCGCCATTCTCAAAGGCTCCGTGTCTATGACCCTGATTGTCTCATCGTCGGAATTGGCGAGAAGCTTTCGGGCGTACTCGGAAACCGTCATGCCGTTTTTGGCAGCTTTTCGCTTGAGGATTTCCTTCTCGCGCTCCGTCATGCGCACCTCGACGCGCGCCTCTTTTCTCCGCATGCCGATTTCGACTCCTCTCGTTTTCCAAAAAACAAGCTACCAGCGAATAGCGCCGCCGCGTTTGCTGGTAGCGTAAAAACAGACGGAGGTCACGCCGGCTACCGAAAACAGGCAATTCGAAAATGCCAGTTTTTCAAAGCGCAAGCACCCTCCCGTCAAGGTCACCAAGGCCGCTCGGGAGCAAGATGGAAATGAAGGAAAAGTCCACAACAGTGGAGTTTGTCCGTACACTTCCCAAATCTTGCAACTCGAAGAGCGGCCCT
>OGYK01000751.1_pt1 | contig 26334 bp, 21 predicted proteins | sample 1576501 | NCBI WGS metagenome assembly OGYK01 (sample SAMEA3541530, study PRJEB24748) | human gut metagenome | biome: human gut; feature: human-associated habitat; material: faeces | place: China | collected 2012
CAGTCTGAGAAGCAGGAGATCCACACTAGTAGAAATTCTTTAAGGTTATTCAACTCCTATACCGTCATTTTGCATAACTGAGTTGTCTTTTAACCTTATATTTATCAATATTTTTATACATTTTGCACACATTCTTGTTGAATAACCTCAATTTAAATAACATTAAGACTCAGGTTTGCATTATGTTATGATAAAGAAATCATTTTCGTCATTCTTAGCATAGCCGAATCGCAATACTTCACAGCTTGCTGAAAGCTTAAATACCATAACACTATCCTGTTGTGTAAAGCATTTTTCAAACCTGTTCTTTATATCAGTAACTATATTATCTAATATCCTATTGCTATTGTCAATTTCAAAAACTGAATACTGCAATCTATGTCCAAACTTACTTAAGTATTTAGAGAATTTTGTTCTTAATTTATCATCTGATATATCATAACTGACTATTACCATAACTCCTCCTAATGTAAATTAAACTCTGGCAACTGTTCCACACTTTTCCTTTTCATAAAATATCTGTAGTATTGCTGAATGTAAACAAAGATTTCTTCCTTATATTCTAAAATTGCCTTCATTAGAAATTGTATATACTCAGGATTCTTTTTATATTTCAAAACCCATCTCATATCGTATAAATCAAAATCTTCCTCCTTACATTGTCCTAAGTTGATTGCCTTTCTAACCTGATAATCAACAATTGGACGCATTGATTCCATTAAATCACATACAAGTGATTTTCTCATATAGAAACATTTATGAAAGACTCCATAATAAGTATCAAATCCATATACTTGTAATATGGAATCAACAATATTAAACAGCATCGTATATCCTATATCCAGCGTCACATTAATATAGTCGCTCTTTATTCTTGGTTTTCTCCCCTTCCAGTTAACGTTATTAAAAACTCGTGGAAAATAAACCCTTGCTGCGTCCCCTTCTATTCCCATTACTTCCAAATACTCCAATGGTGCGTCCAGTTTTTCAACCATTTCTTCTAATAATTTTATTCCTTCCTTTACTTCCTCCGTCTTGCTTCTAATATTCTTTAATGCTTCCTTTTGATTATTTATTTTATTCTGCTCAATTTTTCTTCCTATGTCATTTTCAGAATACTCATACTGCCTTTTTCTCAAAAGAGTATTTCCTTCCATTCTTGTTCCAATAATCTCGTATACCCTAAACGTTGTACTCATTAAACATATAGAAAATCCAAACTTCTTGCTTCTTTGTATTAACCCACTTGTTATTGATATATTTCCTATAACACAAACCATAAATAATCTATAGCAGGTAGATTGATGCTTAACTTTTCCATCCCTATCTTTGACAACAATATTGTCATTAGAAAAAGACAGTTTTTCTCCTGCATTGGTAAACAGAAATATGATTTGCTTTTTTCCAAAATCATTTGCATTTAACATTTTATTCTCCTCTGTTCAATGAACGATCACATGCATCCTCGTATATGCAATTACCACACTTTAAAGTATTTGTTTGTTGATATCCTTCCAAGTCAAATTTCCTGATTTCATTAATTGTATTTTCGAATTTTGTATTCATTTCCAAATCTTCTTCGGGCAGTTTAACATTATATTTTTTGTTATCATCTACACTTCTTAGTTCCAATTTAGAAATTTCATATCCCATTTCTTTCATACAATAATACTGCGCATAAAGTTGAAAAATATATCCGTCATATATTTCTTTAATATGCTTTTTTCTTTCGACTAGTAATTTCTTTTTCTTGTCAAAAATATCAATTTTTCCAATTATTCTATATTGCTCCGAATAAACATCAAGAGCTGTAATGATTTCTGCTTTTGTAGAATACTTATTTTCATCTACAGTTTCATGAGCTTTTGTCCCATTAAGCTGATATTTCGATTGAAACATCAGCTTGTTTTCATTTCCATATAAGTTATGAAAATATATAGATGCAGGACAAAATATAAAATCATTTATATTTGAAATTTTTATAATATCATCCATTATAAATACCTTTTGTTTTGAATAAAATCAAACCAATCCTGGTGTCTAATCTTTAATTCTTTTCTTGGAAATTCTGTTTCCTCATTCCAATTTTTCTTTATTTGCATTACTTCATATAAGCCTTTTAAGGCTATGCAATAAGCACCATTAGCATCTGCGTCTAAAGGCTTATCTTCATCTCCTCTGGTTGAATCAAAAAATTCGCCATTATTGTTTATAACAGGTGAGATTATGGCATCATAATCTTCTGCTGCATTATCAGGCAGACTATTTCGCATTTGAACAATATCTTTAACCAAATACTTGATTTCTTTGCAAATTCCATTCTGGGCTTTTTCATCCAATTCCTCTATCTGCTCAAGAATATCCTGACCTTTGTTGTACTCAATTTCATATTTTTCTAATATGCTTCTCATCTGATAAGTCAAATCAACTTTTTCTGCTGTATCCCATGAACCATTTTTGAACTTTCTTTTTATTCTTTCTCCATAGGTATACACCGTCCACTTATTTCTAGCCATCTCAACTTTATGAGTCACAAAATTTTCATAATCAAATTCAAAAGCAAATAATCCTCTTTCGTCATCATATTTAATAGAATCAAAGCTTGTAACAAAGTCTTTATCTGTCATTCCCTTATAATTAAAAATTGCAACAAAACCCGTTGTCGGATCAATCTTTGATGTATAAGCTGCCGGAACATAAAAGATATATCCGCATTGTCTGCCTAATACCTTTAAACTTTCAGGTATATATGTCAGTTGATATCCTCTTAGCAAACCGCCCTCCTGATCAACTGCCAAATCTTTATCAACTAAATAATTTAACTTATTAATTAACATCGTTTCAAATTTTTGATAAACCTGTCTTTCAACTTTGAATCGTCCTCGCTTAAAACCTTGGTTTAAATCTTCCATTGTTATTATCGCATTGTATTTAACTACTAATTTTGCTATTTCATGCACAACTAGAGATAAATAACCTTCTTTTAAGTCTTTTATTTTTCCAATCTCTTTCCAATTCTTTCTGGCATTATCACGGTCTAATTCTTTCTGTTTTAACTTTTCTTTATAGTCAATTCCGTTAACTATGTTAAAGTTTCTCTGCTCAACAATATTTCCTTTTGTGTCAATTATAGACACATAAATAAGATTTCTTTCACCTCTGTCAATTCCAATAATGTGCATATCCTCTTTTAATGCAATATTCTTCAAAGCTATATTATTTATTGGTGAAAATCCCGCTGCCTTAAAATTAATAGTCATCGGAAGATGAATAAAGAACTTATCAACACTGTATCGATAATCCTTTACGATATCATAATTTGCTTTATAGTACTCAACCTTACCTTCTTCCATTAATTTTTTTGATTTTTCAGATAATTCATTTGTTCCAATTGAATTCAAATACTTGTATATTTCTGTATACTGTTCCTCAGGAATAGACTTTCTTTCGCCGTTTTCATTATATGTTTTGTTTACCAAGACACTTCCTTTTTTATGAATAATAGGCTTCTTTATGCTGGATTTTCTGAAAAATACTTCTGCTTCACCATTTAACTTAAGTACTATGTTCTTTAAATTCTCTTCACTAAAAAGATTCTTTAAGTACATAGTATGAAGGTTTTCTTTTCCTTTACTCTTTTCTGAAAAATCCTTATTGTAAATCTGAAATAAATATAGTTGTCCATTTTCGTCAAGCTCTTTTATTTCTTTCTCACTTATATATGTCCATTCTATTTTGTATCCCTGCTTTTCCACTTCACGATAGAACGTACTTATATCCTCATATTCAGAAGTTTCTGAAAACTTGAAGTTAAACTTACTCCATTCCGGATGTCTGTTAATTGATGTCTTAAAGAAATCAATTAAGTCCCTGCAAAATTTAATATCAAAATTTTTATCAGATTTTATGTGTTTGTTCTGTTCATAGCATTCTAATATATACTGTGATGGTTTATATTCTGCAATTCCTGTTTTTGACATAAATACCTTGGGAAGCATTTTATTTGGTCCCGGTAATAATCTATAAATCATTTTCTTATAATCACCGTTTTCTTCACTTTGATGCCCTTCCATAATCTTCTTGTCCGGCTTATTTTTTGCATTAAATATACCAAGATAATATTTTCCATCGCGAATCATTATAATTGCATTATTATCATATTCTTTAGTCTTTGACCAGCCGTTTGCTAAAGTTGGAATGCCAAAATTTAACTTAATTTTTTCCTCGCTATATGGCTTTTGTGTTACATAATTTCTTATTCTGTTGTAAATAGTTACTAATGGCTGCAACTCATCATATATTTCTTCAATTTCATTATAGAAATTTACATCTTTCTCGATTTCTTCTTCAATAATGAACATTTTAGTCCAATGCATTATTTCCATAATGCTATCTAACTTGCTCTTTATTTCTTCAGATTTCGTTTCATTTTCTATAAGATTTATTTTTTCATCATACTCGATTTCATTCACATCCAAATCTTTAATCTTTTCATTTATAGCAGATATATATTCTTCCGCTTTTCTATTTAATTCATCATTATTGTATCTTTCTACTAATTGATTTATATCTGCCAAACTTTTATATTCAATAGCTTTGATAGCCTTTTTTACTTTTTCTTCTTTCGCTTTTCCTTTCGATTTAATCTTTTCATTATAATAAGTTTTTAATGAATCATTTATAATCTGCCAATTTCCGCACATGAAGCTTGAAAAGTTTTCGAAATTTTTGCTTTGAATATAAATTTTATTTATTTCATATTCACTTACATTTTCTCCTATTTTTTCAACTCTTTCCAATATCTTTTTAGAAGCTAAATCACTTAAAAATTCGTTCAAAACCTGATATACTTCCTTATCATTTTCAAACATAGTTGGAACTTCAAATGTTGATTCATCTATGCTTAATATCTGTTTATGCATCCTTTTCATTTTAAACTTATTACTTTTAATGTTATGCTTCTGTCCATATAGGTTCATATGATAATTAATCTTTCCACATACGTCATTATAGAATCTAATCCCACCTTGATTAAGCAATAATCCATAAAAATCAAAGTCAAATATTTCCTTCAATGAATAATCACTAATGCTGTCTCTATTCTCTGCCTCGATTTTTTCAATTTCCTGTTCTGCAGTTTTTTTTATTTCTTCAAATGCAAGTAAATTCTGATAAAAAATCCACGCATTTTCCTGAACCACTCTGTAGCATATAGACGTAGATATTTCATCCTTCGAAAACACATTCTTTCGATTTTTAAAGAAATCTGTAAACGAAGATGTAAACCTTTGGAAAAGCTCCACTGTAGATATTTTCTCTTGTTTTTCTTCATTATCTATGTTTTGATTTTTAATGAACTCAGGCAAAACATTTGTTAACAGCTTAGCGTTAAATAATTGTTTAAATTCTTCATCATCGCTAAGTATTTTGTATATTTCAGTTCTTTTTTCTTTCTGCTTCTTCTCTAATTCACTTTTGGTTTTAGTTGTATTTTGTTTATAATTATCTTCAATTGCTTGAAATAGTTCTTTCCAGTCAATGGTTCTAGTGAGCGCAACATTAGACAGTTTATTATCTATATACGTTCTGTAGTATTCATCCATAATTTCTTTTAATTGTTGTCTTTTCTCTGCTCGTAACTGATCATCAATTATAATTCCGTTCTTTTCAATATTTCTTTTCGTTGACTCTGTTGGAACAAGAGAATTTCTCATAGTTTTCGCAATAGATGATGTTCCTATTGTTTCGGTAAATATTTTATTTTTTGATTCCATATCATTATCCTCCTATTATTGCGGTGGTTATTGTTTCTAATTATGTTATAGCATTCTTTGTTTTCCGTGTCAAGTTTTATAAAGCGGTGTCATTTGTTTTTATTATTTTTCAAAAAATATAACGCATCATTGCGTTACATCTTTTAGACAAACCGCTTTAATCTACGAAAGTAGAAATTACTTAAGGTTAAATCTGTAACATTACTTGTATATCTACGCATAGTAGAAATTGTTTAACCATATGTTATACCTTATATGTTTGTCTTCACTCTTATAATATACATCCCAATTGTAATATACATTTATATTTGTGTCAAATAACGCAACTTTCTCTTATTTTTACTTTTCAATTTTGCTATATATTTATTTTCCCTCAATTATCTTTTCCAACGCCCAGTTTTCGTCTATGTCAAACCTATCCTCTCTAATATCCGGACTATCCTTCAACACTTCTTCTCTAATTTTTTCCAATAATTCTTTCTCAATGCTTGCCATTTTCGTCTCTCCATTTTCGTCAAATATAATAAACATATAATTGCCCTCACTGCTTACATCAAAGAATATATGTTTTACTTTAATGCCTTGTTCTTTTGCCTGACCAATGTAAAATATCTTTGCAATCTCTATTACTCTATCGTCCAATCCATTATCGAAAATAATTATTTTTTCTCTTAATTCTTCCGGCGATGTTACGATTCTATACAGATATTTTTCTGCCATTAAATCCTCGAATATTTCAGGCATATCTTCGCCACTAAACATATTGCATGCACTTTCATAGTCTTCCTCATCCTGAACATAATATATCATTATTCTATCTTCCATCTGATGATAAAGACTGCTATAATTTATCCTTGCCTCACAACCGCACTTATTACATTTGAATTTAAAAATCTCTCCTGTTAATACCTTCTTCTTCATTTCCGGATTAAGAACAGTATTTATACTGCTCCACATAACAAACTTACTCTCTTTTCCACACTTTGGACATTTAATTGTTTCTTCACTTATTTTTGACATAGCCGTATCTCCTTCCATAAATCTTCTTATAACCTTCTAACTAACCATTCCCTCAACATTTTCCATTTGTTTTTCATCACTCCTCCCCGCCATAACCTGACTAACTACGTCTTTACTTTGTTCAGATATATCATTTTTCTCCACTTCAATTACTACATTTTTCAGATTAGGCACGTCCAATATTTCCTCGATTTCGTCAAGGTTGTCTTCACATGTATCTGCAAGTGCCTCGCAGTCAATATAATCTGTCAAAACATAAAGACACTTAAGTTCTTCCATTTTTGCTTTTCTTTCAAGTCTTAATTCTTTTAATTTTTTAAAAACATTGTATCCCTGTGCCACATTGCATTTGGCTTCTTCTGTTTCTTCCAATATTTTTTCAATTTCATCATCGATATCGTTTATGTCCATCTGTAGATTTGCAATATACTGTGCTGCATTTCTGTAGAAATCAGCCTGCTGCTTTGCAAAAGAATACCAATCATTTTTCTTTCCATCAAAAGGAGTATTTTTTCTTTCCTGAATCATCATTTCTTCACCGCCTTCATTTTCATATGTACCATTTAAACAAAAATTCTGCTTTTTAGTCTCATAATTATCTTCGTAGTCATTTTGACTTTCGTATAAATCTTCTTTTTCCAAACGTTTATCTTTCATTACACAATTTTTAAATAATTCTTTGTACTTTCGTGGATTGTATTTTCTTGTTTCCAAACCTTTAATACTATTAAGTGCCTGTTTCGCCTTAATAACATTAGCATGAGTTCCAAAATTTACCTGAAAGCATTCCACCCTTTGAATTTCATCCTTAATGTCTCTTCGATTTTCACGACAAACTCTTAACAATTCAACCAAATCAATTGCCTGTTCATCGTCCATCTGACATAACTCAATATAATGAAGAATATCGCAAATCTTCTGATCAACGTCCGATTGCTTCTTATTTAATTCGTCACGATAATCCTTAAGACCTTCAACCACATAAGTAAAATGTGTCAAATACTCTGTCCAATCCATTTCCGACAAATTATATGCACAAACGCTTTTCTCCGGCTGTTCCAAAATTTCGTCATAAGTAAGCTCTTTGACAGCCGAAATATTTTCATCCTGTTCTTCCTCATCCGGCTCCTCTCGTACTTCCACGCTGTTAAATGCAATATTGCCTCCGTCATTTCCATCTTCCGTTTCTATTGGAATAGCACGATAGAATGCCGATTTCTTTCCTGTTCCAATATGACTTTTCGCCTGGTCGTAATTAAATACAGTTGCATCTGTTTCATTCCTTACAGCCACCAATTCATTTACATTGTTTATCCTGTAATAATTTCCGCTATAATCCCTAATATAGTATAGTGAATCCGTTCCCATAGGCACCTCCGATTCTAAAATTTCGATTTTTTTGCTATTTAATTTATTTCCCGATTTAACTGTTAAGTAGATTCTACTTTTTTAGCTGTCCCAAAAGCAGGACTTGTATTACAAAATTTTGATATTTAATTGTAATTTAAACTGCTAGTTTTTCCATGCTACTACTTTTGCAAACTAGCAGTTACCTTTGCAACCAATTTTTATATTTATTCGAAACTACAAGGTTCTATCTACCATATTTTAGTAGAAATTATAAATCATTCAAACCAAATGTGATATATGTGGTCGTCCTTAATCTACATATTAGTAGAAATTATTAACTCAATCTTATTATATATATATAACGTTATGTCAATTTATTTTTATAATTACTTCTACCACTCATCACTTTCATCGTAATCCGAATCCCAATCTTCTTCCATCAGCTCTTCACTTTCATCATCTTCTTCATCATCGTCATCATCAAATTCACTATCCATATCCTCATCAAATTCATCATCCTCATCCTGGTAGTCATCTTCATCATCCATTAATAACCCCAGTTCCATTGCTCTTTCCCAAGCATTTAATTTTCCGTCTCTGTTAAAGTCAAACATCTTATCTAAAGGTCCATCCGCTTTTCCGTTCCAAAATCCCATAATTTGCCTCCTTTATAGCTGCAATTTTTTTCTTTTTCCTTTTATGCTTCTATTTTCTCATATTCACTGTCCCTTTTTCAGGACTCGATTCCGTTATTTTTTACTTTATCGAACTATAAAATAGAATCTTTTTCATTTTGTTTTTTATTAAATTACACCATTATATTCTCTTTTTTTATATGTAATACTTGGGAACAGCGTAAGGTTTCTGAAACTGCTGAAATTGTGGCTGGAGGAACACCTAGTACTTCAGTTTCGGAATATTGGGAACCTAAAGAAGTTCCATGGTTGTCATCTGGTGAAGTGCATAAAAAATACGTAACATATACTGATGATATGATTTCAAAATTAGGATTATCCAATTCTAGTGCAAAAATGATAAAGGAAAATTCAATTTTAATTGCACTTGCTGGACAAGGAAAAACGCGTGGAACAGTGGCTATTAATCGCATTTCCCTTAGTACTAATCAGTCAATCGCGGCAATGACTTTTAACGATGATATTATTCCAGAATTTGTGTTTAGTAATTTAGAAAATAGATACGATGAAATTAGAGCAATGTCATCCGGAGATGGTTCAAGAGGTGGGTTGAATAAACAATTAGTAGGAAATATTGTCATTCCTTATACAATTATAGAAGAGCAAAGAAAAATTGGTGCTTATTTTGAAAATCTTGACAACCTCATCACTCTTCATCAGCGTAAGTATTTTATAATATATAATAAATTAATAACTTGGGAACAGCGTAAGTTGGGGGATATCATAACCGAATATAAAGAGACTGTTGATTCGGATTGCACATTACCAATTCTTACTTCATCCAAAACAGAGGGCGTAATATTGCAAGAAGAGCATTTTGGAAGAAAACAACAGCATGATATTACTGGGTACAATATACTACCAAGAAATTACTGTACTTATCGAAATAGAAGTGACGGAGTAGACTTTACATTTAATATCAACAAATGCTGTGATAAAGGGATTATTAGTAAATTTTATCCCGTTTTTAGTGGCAAAAATAGTGATGTTTTCTTTCTCTCATTGGTATTGAATAATAGCGAAGAAGTTGTACGTGAAATAGCATATACATGTACAGGAACAGGACAGAAGGTACTGTCATTTCTCGATTTGCAAAAGATGAAGGTTAGGGTACCCAATTTTGATGAGCAAAAAGAAATTGCAGCATATTTTGAAAGCCTCGACCACCTCATCACTCTTCATCGGCGTGCATTATAGACTAATGAAAAGGAGGACTTACAAATGAACACAACGACAGTCAGTAGTGACACTTTATTCTGTGATTACTACAAAAAATGGATTACTGTTTACAAGGAAGGTGCTATAAGACCTATAACAATGAACAAATATAAGATGGCACATCAATGGTTGGTAAAATTAATTCCGACTCTTACTGTTGGGGATATTGACAGAATATCTTATCAGCAACTTCTAAACGATTATGCACAAAACCATGAACGACAAACAACTATGGATTTTCATCATCATATTAAATGTGCAATATTAGATGCTGTTGATGAGGGTTTAATTTCCCGCGACCCTACAAGGAAAGCTATCATTAAAGGCAAAGAACCTAGAGCAAAAAAGCAAAAATATCTTAACCAATTTGAACTACATAAGTTAATTGAGTCTTTAGATTTATCACAGAATATAAATTGGGATTGGTTTATACTTTTAGTAGCTAAGACAGGAATGAGATTTTCAGAAGCATTAGCATTAACCCCTAAAGATTTTGACTTGTCTCATCAAATGTTAACTGTTTCTAAGACATGGAATTACAAAGGTAACGGTGGTTTTCTTCCTACAAAAAATCTTTCTTCTATGAGAAAAATCCAACTTGATTGGCAGACAGTAATGCAGTTTTCTTCACTTATAAAAGATTTACCTGAAAACGAACCAATTTTCGTTAAAGAAAAAGTATACAACTCTACGCTAAATGATATTTTAGCAAGACATTGTATTAGTACCGGTATTCCAGTAATTTCAATTCACGGATTACGACATACGCATGCATCACTTTTGCTATTTGCCGGAGTTTCAATTGCCAGTGTTGCAAGGAGATTGGGACACGCTAGTATGACTACAACTCAAAAAACATATCTCCATATTATACAGGAACTTGAAAGTAAGGATATTGATATTATTATGAGGTCATTATCTAACCTTTCTTAAATAAAATATGCACGCCGATTTTAATAAATAAAAGCTTGGAAACTCAAAAAATTCCAAGCTTTTACTTTCTTGATAATTATATTATTTATTAATCAATGGGCTTATTTCTTCCATTAAATCATTTTTAAACTCTTCTACCATAGTTTTTCTAAACTTGTATTTTGGCATAGGTTCTTCTGATTCTTCTTTATAAGTTTTATAATCCGTTTTTTCTTTTAGGACGTTTTCGTTTGCAAGCATTCCATCTCTATAATTATATGCTTCAAACTTAACATCCTCATCTTCTAAATACCATTTTTGAGCAAATTCCCTTATAGCATCATCGATAATTTTATACTTCATCTGATTAAATATAACGGATATGTCCTGACCTATATACTTTTCCTTATCATTTTCGATATCTTCAATAATTATCTTTAGTAGCTCACTTATTTGTGGATTAACCTTATAATAATCATCGATAATACCTCTTAATACATTAATATTATATTCAAAATCAGATTCTTTAAAATCATCTTTTGTCTGGTCTAAAGACTCAACAACTCCTTGAAGCAATTCAATAATATATTCAAAATCTATACGCAACTTACTATAAGCCATTAAATCATATTCATCTAATTCAGGTCCATCTCCATCCGGGTCATCTGAAGGTTTCTTAAGTTCCTCCATTACATTGTTATACATTGCTGCATAGTTTTCATATTCTTCCTGTGAAAATTCCAAATCTTTCAATATATCTTCATTGTAATTTGAAAACGCCTTAAGATGTGCGAAATCATGGTCTAATGCTCTAAACAGATGAACAAACGATTTCTTTTGTTGTCTTGACAATGCTGATATCTCTTCGGGTGTTTCTGCTAAAGCATGAATAGCCTTAACAGATATGTTGAAATTATCAAGTACAGTTTCCCAATCCTCAGCTACTGGTTTTCCATCACCACCTCTAGAATATAATGTCAATGCATTGTTTATAGCATCTTTAAACTCTTTAGGCGATTGGAATGTTACAATCTGTCCATATTGCTTATTACTATCAAACAATCGATTAGTTCGTGAAAACGCCTGAATTATATTCTGTGGAGTCATTGGTGGTCTATCCATAAACAATGTAGATAAACAAGGTGCATCAAATCCCGTCAACAATCTATCAACAACAATTACCAAATCAAGTTGCTGACTTCTTTCAAGATATTTCTTTTCCTTTCTTGCTAATCTGTCATTTAAGTTACTATTGTAGGCATTTATCGCTTCAAGCTTGTAATTTGTTCCAAACATTTCATTGTAATCTTCTAAAGATTCTTTCATCTTATCCTGATTAACAGTAGATGCTTCTTCATTTTCTGAAATTGAGTATGTAATTGCAAACTTAGGAAAATCCGGTAACGCTTTCTGAATATCTTCACTTATCTTTAACTCATCTTGTCCATTTTTTATTTTCTTTAACAATTCATAATATTTTTGTGCAATTGAAATGGATTTAACTGTTAATATTCCCTCATATGTTCTTCCTTTACCATTCTGCATTCCCAATTTTGTGGCAGATTGATTCAATATAACGTCTAAAACATTTCTCATATGCTTTTCGGATAAATAGGCAGATTCATCTACATCCTTATTCTTTGGTCCAAGATTTTCTACCATAAAGCCTAAGACTGCCTCATCATGGATAGCTTCCTTTATCGTATAACTATGCAAACACTTTCCATACAGCTGTTCTGTAGTTTGTGGTAAGTCTCCCTTTTGTTCATATTTATTCTGCTCAAAAATAGGTGTTCCGGTAAATCCATACCACAAAGAATTATTAAAGAACTGTTCCAATTTTCTTTTTGTTTCAGGAGTTACTGCTCTATGACATTCATCTACTACAAAAGCAACTCTTAAATTCTTTATAATCTGATATTCTTTCGTTCCTTCTTTCAAACGATTGCTAATCATTGTCTGCATTTTTTGTCTTGTTGTAACAATCATTTGCCTATTACCATCAGTCATTCTTTTAATTAAAGTATCGACATAATCTGTATCATCTACATCAATTGTATCGTTATCTGCATAAGACTGAAATGCCATCTTTGTCTGCATATCTAAATCTTTTCTATCAATCAAAAAAACTGTTTTTTCTATAGATGGTATATCCATTAGCAGGTTTCTTGTAGCCTTATATGATGTCATTGTCTTTCCTGAACCTGTTGTATGCCAAATAAATCCTGATTTTCCTTGTTTTGATGCATTTCGCATTGCCTTAATTGCATGAATCTGATATGGTCTCAGAATTAACAATTTCTTTTTGTCATTATCCAAAACTGTATATTTTGTAACCATTTCATGCGCTTCCGGTATTTTTAATACTGCCTTTGCAAAATCCATATAATCACATACAGGATAGTTCTTTTCATCTATCCATCCTGTAATAAATTTTTTATTTAATTCCGTATCTCTTGCTGCCGAAAAATATTTTGTATCTACCGCATTACTTACAACAAACATTTGAATATTTGAAAAGAGACCTCTAAATTTACCTTCTGCTATATATTTCTTTATTTGCCTATATCCGTCCATATATGAATGTTCTTTATTTTTCAGTTCAATATGAATCATAGGAATTCCATTAATAAGCAATGTGACGTCAAATCTTCTGTCCCTTTCGTCATTTTCTTCTGTTTTGAACGCCTGATATTGATTTATAACTTCATATACACTTGTCCCGCCTGCAATGTGCTCATTATTCATAACGACTAAATGTAATGTTTCATTGCCTCTTTGTACATGAACATAAACTTTTCCATTTTCGCCAACTAGCCATTTCCCTGCATCATAAAATGAAGCATGTGATAAATCATTCTTTACCTTTGCAAACTCACTTTCACTTAATGGTGTATCATTTAGTTTTGCTTTATTATTCTGCTCTAAAATATACTTAAAGTTCTTCCATAATTGCTCTTCATTTCTGATATCCGGTCTATACGTCCATTGTGATTCACCACTACATAGTTGGTCTATTAGTCTTCTCTCAATTATTGCTTCTAATTCTGCCATAATCCCTTATCCTTTCTTTGGAAACATATTTTGTAGCATATATTTTTTTAACTCTTTTAGTGTATCACACTTACGTTGATGAAGGGTGATGAGGTTGTCAAGCGATTCGAAATACTGACCTATTTTTGTTTGTTCATCATAATTTGGAAACGCAGCAGGTATGATTGATAAAGTGGGAAATTGAACTCTTTGTTTTTCAATCAGTGAACCCGTTGCATATGTTTTGTATAAAAGAATTGCTTGTGGACTTTTTAACCATGTATTTATGTAATACGCATCATATCCTTTCTTTGTAATCATGGTAGTGTAATAGCCTGAAACTGCGACACTTTTAGCCATTCCATTATATCCAACCGCTCCTAAAGTCATGTTCATTGGGTTATATACAATATCGCCAGGACGCACTTCTTTAAAATTATTATCTTTCTTTACAAGGAATTCTCGATTGTATCTTTCTGATTTTGGTGTTAATCCATCTTCAACTGTAAGACTCCACAATTCAATTTCATCTTCGTTTGGACTCACGAGATTTGTTGTTTGTTCAAATACTTCTCCTAACTTACGCTGTTCCCAAGGTTCAGTAAATCCTTTAAATCTTATTTTTGGTATATCTGCCATATTTTACACCTCCTCTAAGACTTTTATGAATTCTTCTACTGATTCTCTAGTTTCATCACTGTCAAAATTTAGGTCTTTTAACATACTTAACAGCATATTATTACCCTCTTTTATTTCTTTATCTGTATCTCTCATTCTCAGCGTAAGTGCTTTTAAATCAATCTCTGGTTCTTCTTCTGAAGTATCTACATATCGTGGTATATTCAAGTTATAATCATTTTTCACAATGTCTTCATAAGATGCAAGGTATGCTTCTTTCTCTACACTTTTTCTGTTATTATATAATTCAAGAACACGATCAATATGTTCTTCTTTCATAACATTCTGCTTTTTCTCTTTTTCATACAAATTTGATGCATCTATAAACAACACATCTCGTCCATCACGATGCTTTTTCAATACTACAATACATGTTGGAATTGAAGTATTATAAAACATATTTGATGGCAAGCCAATTACCGCATATATAGAACCATTTTTCAAAAGTGTTTCTCTTATTGTTCCTTCTGCTGCTCCTCTAAATAAAACTCCATGTGGTAAAACAATCGCCATTGTTCCTGTCTGTTTTAAATGATAAAATCCGTGTAATAAGAATGCATAATCTGCTTTTGATTTTGGTGCAAGCTTTCCACCATAATCCATAAATCTTTCATCTTGTTTAAATCCTTCTGCTGCAGACCATTTTGCAGAATATGGTGGATTCATTGTAACTACATCAAATTCTGTTTCTTCATCAGTTGGCCAGTCTGCATCTAATGTATCAGCATTTCTTAAGTGCTGATTTTCCGGCAAAACTCCATGCAAAAACATATTCATTCTTGCCAAATTATAAGTTGATGGCATAAGTTCCTGTCCATAGTATTTTATATAATCCGGTTCTTTTGCATAATTTTTGCAGCTCAGCATTAATGATCCTGAACCCATACAAGGGTCATATACCTGTAATCCTTTTTTATCTTCCTGTCCTGTCATTGCAATTCGACATAGTATCTGTGCCGGACCATGTGGAGTATAGAATTCCCCTGCCTTTTTTCCTGTTTCAGAAGCAAACTGTCCTATTAAGTATTCATATGCATTTCCTAGCACATCGCCTTCTGTATGTATTAAATCTGCACCATCTAACACTTTTATCACTTCTGCTATTGTTGCACTCTGTTTTTGGTCTCCGGTTCCAAGCCTGTTTGAATACAAATCAACATCTGCAAATAATCCATTAAATAATTCGTCTGATTCCTGAATTCTATTAAATGCTGACTGTAATTTTTCTCTGTTGAAAGAATTGTTTTTAGCATCTTTCAATATACTTACATATGTCATATCAGGGTCCAATGTATAACGTAATGATTCTTTCAATTCTGCCAATAGTTCTTCGGCATCTTCACTATTCATTACATCCTCATAAACTTCCTGTGCTTCTTCTAAATCATCTGGTGTTTCATCGTTTAATAAATCATATACTTTTGATAAATATGAATCTGATAAATACTTATAAAATACCAATCCTAATAAATAAGTTTTGTATTCATTTGCATCCATCTTACCTCTTAATACATCTGCTCCGCTCCACAAAACCTGCAACAAATCTTTTCCTTCTGCCATTTTAGTCCTCCTATATTTTTAGTAAATCAAATAATTATTTATTCATTTTTATCACATTGTAAATATTTATTAATTATATTATAAGTGGCTATTTTATACAACTTTTGCATTGTTATATTTGCCTCCTTATTTATACATTATTTCATTATTTGTACTGTCATTTTCCATTTCAGCTACACAATAATTCTAATTCCAATAACTTCTTTAAAATTTAATTTCATCTACTGGTTTTACTAATTCACACAGAATTCCTCTTGGCATTTTGTAAAGCACTTTTCCAACTGCTGTGTCGCCAATTTTGTCATAAATTCGTCCTGCACTATATGACTCGCCAATGACTGTACTACAACTATTTGCCACATGCCCAACTTTTCCAATTCCCGGCATTTTTACAAGAATTGCTTCGTGGTCATATTTGTTGTCCGGTTCTTTCTCAAGAAGCACTTCCATATCCTTTTCAAAAAATTCGTCACCTTCAAAAAATCCTGTTCCTGTAATTGTAAAATAAATCTTATTTGCCATCTTTTTTTCCTCCTTTATAGCTGCTATTTTTCCCTTTATGAATCCATTTTCTCATATTCACTGTCCCTTTTTCAGGACTCGCTTTTGCTATTTTTTCGATTTTTTGCACAATATGGAATTTACTCCTGCATATGATTTTATTTCTAACAATTTTTACATAAAAATACCGTCTGACAAGTTTACATTAACCTTGTCAGACGGTATATCTTCTATCTATTATTTATTTTTCCCCATTCAAAATACCACGCATTTTCTGCAAAAATATCGTTAGTTACATCAAAACCAAGTGTTCTTAAATAAAATGTTCAATTACCACTTTTAATCCAATTATTATAAGAATTATTCCTCCTACAACCTCTGCTTTAGACTTGTACTTAACTCCAAAGGCATTTCCAATAAAAACTCCACCAAGGGATATTGCAAATGTTGTAATCCCAATTAGAATAACTGATGCCCAAATCGATGTTTCCAACTTGCTTCCCATTGTGCCAAAGGTTACACCAACTGCAAGTGCATCAATGCTTGTAGCTATGGCAAGCATAAATAATTCCTTAAAATCCGTAACTGATTCTATGACTTCTTTCTCTTCTTCACTGTCTCCCAAAGCTTCTCGTATCATATTTACGCCAATAACCAATAATAGTACAAAAGCTATCCAATGACTATACTTGTTAATATATTCAACAAAACTTGCACTTAAAGCGTATCCTATTAAAGGCATCATAAGCTGAAATGCTCCAAAGAAGAAAGCTATAATAAAGCTTTGCTTTAAGTCTATTACTTTCATTTTTAATCCTTTACAAATCGAAACTGCAAAGGCATCCATTGAAAGCCCTACTCCTATAAAAAAAACATCTAATAAATTCATTTCTCACCTTTGTATATTATCTACTTTTGCAAAATTTCCTGTAATGCCTTGTAAAGTTTCTTCATTTCTTCATCAGTTCCTACCGTAATTCGTAGATAATTATCTATTCCAGGCTTATTGAAGTATCTTACAAAAATATTTTTTTTCTTTAATTTTTCAAATATTTCTTTTGCAGGCATTCTTTCATGAGTAGCAAAAATAAAATTAGTTTTTGAATCCGTAAATGAAAAACCAAGTTTTTTAAGCTCTTTCTTGGCATTCTCTCTTGTCTCAATAATTTTAGAAACTATATTCTTAAAATATGTATCATCTTTTATTGCCGCAACACCAGTTTCGATTGTTGCCTGATTCATTGTGTATGAATTGTAAGAGAATTTTACTGCCTTTATTGCGTCAATTAATTCCTTACTACCGAAAGCATATCCAATTCTCATTCCAGCCATTGCTCTTGACTTTGAAAATGTTCTTACAACAAGAAGATTGTCATATTTGTCAATTAATGACAATGCTGTATGACCCCCGAAATCAACATATGCTTCGTCCACAATAACAACAACATCCGGATTATTTTTTATTACTTCCTCTACCTGTTCAAGAGGCATTTCAATTGCTGTTGGGGCGTTTGGATTAGGGAATATTATTCCACCGTTTTCTTTGTTAAAATCCCACGGATTAATCTTAAACTGCTCATCCAATGCCACTGTCTTGTAAGGTATTTTAAATAATTCAGCCCACACATCATAAAAAGAGTATGTTATGTCAGGAAAAAGAATTGGCTTTTCTGAATTAAAGCATGTAAGAAATGCCATTCCCAAAACGTCATCTGAACCTACACCCACAAAAACCTGCTCTGGTTTTACATTGTAATATTCAGCAAGCTCGTTAACTAACAGACTTGCTTCCGGATCAGGGTAAAGTCTGAATCGTTCAGTATCCATTTTTTCAATCATCTCTGTTACCAAAGGTGATGGTGGATATGGACATTCGTTTGTATTTAGTTTAATCACATCACTTATTTTTGGCTGTTCTCCCGGTGTGTATGGTGTAACTTTTCTAATGTTATCTTTCCAACTGCTCATTTTTTCTCCTTCTATTTCCTGCACAGACTATAATAAGACACAATATAATTGTGGCAAAAACCGTACCTGATGTATCTATTAAAACCTCTGCCGACTTGCCACTTCTTCCATCCACAAAAGTTTGATGAAATTCATCTGTAGATGCATAAATCATACATATTAAATCTGTAACTACTGCACCCATAATAATATGCTTTCTTGTGTTTCTTACTTCTTCAAAAGTAAATAACAGAATTAAAATCAATCCTGCCAATATTCCATATTCGCTGAAATGACCTGTTTTTCTTACAAAAAAGCTCACTTTATTAAATAACTCTTCCTTAGACGCTAAATCTAAGGAAGAGTATTCAGGTTCAATTATCTGCACAGCTCTTATTGTGATTTTGTCACTTAATCCCTGTGACTGTGTTCCTGTTTCTGCAGAGAATCCGAAAATAGTACTCATCCAAAATAAAATAATAAGCACAAGAACTATTCTCACTCCCCACAGAGATAATTTTTTAATATTACATACATTCATAAGCTGTCTTATACTGCATGACCTTTATCTTCAATAACTTTAATAACCTGATTAACATACTTTTCAGCCAAATGGTCTGTTTTTGCTTCAACCATTACTCTGATTACAGGTTCTGTTCCACTTTCTCTTACAAGAATCCTTCCGTCGTCACCGAGAAGTTTTGCTACTTTTTCAACTTCTGCCTGAACATCAACATCTGCTCTTGCTTCCGGCTTGCTTTCTACTCTGATATTCTTTAAGCACTGTGGATAAATAACTACAGGGCTGATTAATTCTGACATTTTCTTCTTTGTTGAAAGCATAACTTCCATTAACTTGATTGATGTAAGAATACCGTCACCTGTTGTAGCATACTTGCTGAAAATAATGTGTCCTGACTGTTCTCCACCTAAACGGAAGTTGTTATTTCTCATACATTCATAAACGTACTTATCACCAACGTCTGTCTTGGCATAGTCAATTCCTACTGCGTCAAATGCCTTGTATAAACCAATATTTGACATAATAGTTGTTACAACAGTGTTGTTATCTAATTCTCCGTTCTGCTTCATGTAAACACCGCAAACATAAAGAATTAAGTCACCATCTACTATGTTGCCCTTATCATCAATACATAAACATCTGTCAGCGTCACCGTCATAAGCAAAACCGATATCAAGTTTGTTGTCCTTTACATATTTCTGTAAAACTTCAATATGTGTTGAACCTGCTTCCATGTTAATGTTTGTTCCGTTAGGTTCATTGTTAATTACATATGTTTCTGCTCCCAATGCATCAAATACACTCTTTGCAATTGCTGATGCACTACCGTTTGAACAGTCAAGTCCTACTCTTACATTTCTAAATGAATTTTTTGCCAAAGTCATTAAATATCCCATATATCTGTTTCTTCCGGCAAAGTAATCAATTGTTCTACCAATCTTGTCCATTGTTGCATATGGAACATCATCAAAATCGCCATCAAGATATTCTTCAACCTTGTCGATTACTTCCTGTTCCATTTTTTCACCATTACCGTTAATTAATTTTATACCATTATCATAATATGGGTTATGACTTGCAGAAATCATAATTCCACAATCAAAATCTTCTGTTCTTACTACATAAGAAACACTTGGTGTTGTTGTAACGTGAAGAAGATAAACATCTGCTCCTGTTGATGTTAAACCTGCTGAAAGTGCATCTTCAAACATATAACTGCTTCTTCTTGTATCTTTTCCGATTACAACTGAACATTTGTGGAATCTTCCATAATACCATCCAAGAAATCTTCCTACTTTAAATGCATGCATTGCTGTAAGATTTACATTAGCTTCACCTCTAAAGCCGTCTGTTCCAAAATACTTTCCCATCTAATTTTCCCTATGCTAAATATTAATTACTAATAGCATTCTTAAAATATACTCTTTTTAAAAATGCCATTTTTCCGATAATATTTAGTCAACAAACACAACTTTCATATTAATGTGCCTGTTTTTCCTTTCCATATTTTTTAAACCTGTTAGGTTTTAACTAATTAATTATATAATAGCCTTTGCCTATTTACAAGACTTAACCTTACCCTATGTCACTTAATGTCGAACATTTTTTTACAAAAATTTCCTTTTCAGTGATATACTTGCATTGAATAGGGGGGGATTTATTCTATGAACAATATTTCGAATAATATTTCAACAGCTTCTTTAGTTGATGAAACCAATAGGCTTCTTCTTGAAATCAGCAACTTAAAGGAGCAACTTAACTACGAAAGAAACCAACATAAGCACTGGGAAGAGCTTGCCATGATATTTCATGATGCACTTTGGTCTGAACTTAAAAGTGCCCGGGATTCCAACAGGTAATACATTAAAGAGGAGGTCATTAATTTATGGCCTCTTTTCTTACCGCTGTCAATTGCTTGTCATTTATTATAAATTCTCTATTGCATACCTCCAAAGCTGCTGCCTTGTGAGTTATGATTATGCAAGTTTTTTTGTTTAGTTTCTTAATGTTATCAAGCACTTTTTCTTCTGTGTTTTTGTCAAGTGCCGACGTTGCTTCATCAAGAAGGATTATTGGAGCATTGCTTATTAACGCTCTTGCAATTGCAAGACGCTGTGCCTGACCTTCTGAGATTCCAAGACCTTTTTCACCGATTACTGTATCTAATCCGTCAGGTAAATTTTCAATAAAATCCTCTATTTCACTTAACTTAAGTGCCTGGCTTACTTCCTTATCTGACGCATTAGGATTAATCATAAGGATGTTCTCCCTTATAGTTCCACTAAATAAATAATTTCCCTGTGGCACATATGAAAACATACATCTTGTATCGGGGCTTGCCTGAATTGTTTTTCCGTTTTCAAGACAAATATCTATTGTTCCCTGCTGTGGCTTAAAAACCCCAAGAAGCATCTTCATTAATGTACTCTTTCCAATTCCTGAAATTCCTCTTATGGCAACAAAATCGCCTTTATTAAGCATAGCATCGCCGTGCTCTATTACTGTTTCTCTGCCATAATTGAATTTTATGTTATTAAATCTAATACTTTCCAGCTTATCATAAGTCTGTTTTACATCTATTTTTTCGTATGTACTTTCTTCATTTGTTATGTTTTCAATTTCCATAATACGCTCTGCTGAAGCAAGGACTGCATAATACTGTGGAAACATTTTTGTTATACTTACAAATGGTGTCTGAATCTGTGAAATAAGCTGCAAAACTGCTGTTAATGTTCCGTAAGTCATAGCCTTCATGCTGACTTTTATTGCACACCATCCCAAGGCAAAAAGATATCCTGCATTAAAAATAAATGAAAATCCTGCATTTGCAAAAATAGTTATTTTTCTTCTTCTCATTTTTACTTCGTAATTTGTTCTCTGAAGAATATTTCCTTTTTTGTCAAACTGTTTTTCCAATCCAAATGTTTTTACAACAAGTATGCTTTCAATGGCTTCCTGAAAAAATGAGCGCACTTTTCCGTCAGTTTCCTGAACCTGTTTGCTTAAGTTTTTTAATTTACCTCTAAAAAACACTGCAATAACTGACATTACAATACCTGCTGCAATAAATAACATTGTAAACTTCCAGTCGAAAATAATCAAAACAACAAAAGCTCCAACAAACTGTGTCAGGAAATACAATGCGTCAGGAACTATAGAGATAATTCCTTCTGTAACTATTTTTACATCACTTGTGATTCGGTTCATTAATTCACCGCTATGATATTTGTTAATTTTTCCATAATCTTTCATCATAATGGAATAAAAAAGTCTTCCACGCATTTTCATTTCCATTTTTGCCTGAACCCTAATTGTAAGACTTTGTGTAAAAACTCTTAAAAGCAATCTTGAAGTAATAACTACAAGAATTAATACACAATTAAAAATAATCAAGTTTCTGTAATGCAAAAACTCCGCATTTGATGATGCCGTTGCCGCCCTTTGTGCCGAATCAATTGCAAGTTTACTTACAAGTGCCAAAACAGTTGCCACCAATGCCAGTAATATATTTGATATGCTTAATATAACTATTTTAGGGATTTCACCTTTGCTATTTTTTATTATCCATTTTAAACTATTTTGATTTTTCATTTTCCGTCCTTTAATATTTTACCTAAAAGTTTTATTTGCCTAATTCCCAAAAAGCTACCGCACTTGCTGCTGCAACATTTAAAGAATCTACACCGTGGCTCATTGGAATTTTGATAGTGTAATCACTACTATTTATTGTATTCTGGTGAAGTCCCTCACCTTCCGTACCAAGAATTATCGCCAACTTTTCTTCTGACTTTACGTTTTTATCATCAATGCTTACTGAATTGTCAGTTAAAGCCATTGCCGCCGTCTTAAATCCCATATTATGTAACAATTCTATACCCGTTCCTTCTTTCTCATCAATAAAAGTCCACGGTATCTGAAATACTGTTCCCATGCTTACCCTTATTGCTCTTCTGTAAAGAGGATTGCTACAACCGTGTGTAAGCAAAACAGCATCAATATTAAGGGCTGCAGCTGAGCGGAAAATTGCCCCTACATTTGTAGGATTCATAATATTTTCAAGCACTGCAACCCTTCTTTTATCCTTGCATATTTCTTCAACGGTTTTAAGCTTGGGTCTGTGCATTGCGCATAGCATTCCCCTTGTTAATTTAAAACCTGTTATTCCTGTCAATACATCAAACGGTGCCGTAAAAATTGGAATATTTCCACATCTTTCAATTATATTTTTTGCCTGATTTTTGATGTGTCTGTCCTCTACCAAAATAGAAATAGGTTCACATCCTGCATCAAGAGCTCTCTCCACTACAATTGGACTTTCCGCTATGAAAATCCCTTTCTCCGGCTCATGTCTGTTTAGCAATTGTCCCTCTGACAATCGTGCGTAAACATCAAGCTCCTTAGCATCAAAATCATTTATCTTAATTACGTTTGACATATTTCCTCCTAATACCGGTTAGCCTAAGATTTTTTTAAGATCCGCTTCCGGTGTGCTTATAGGAGATATATTATAATTTTCTACCAAATATTTCAACACATTAGGTGAAATAAATGCAGGTAAAGTCGGTCCTAAGAAGATGTTTTTTATTCCTAAATGAAGCAATGTAAGCAAAATACATACCGCTTTCTGCTCATACCATGACAAAATCATTGATAATGGAAGTTCGTTAACTTCGCAGCCAAATGCCTTAGATAATGCTATTGCCACTTTGATTGCTCCATAAGCGTCATTACACTGTCCCATATCCATTATTCTTGGAAGTCCACAGATTTCTCCCAAATCCAAATCATTAAATCTGTACTTTCCACAGGCTAATGTTAAAATAACTGAATCTTTCGGTGACTGTTTTACAAATTCAGTATAATAATTTCTTCCAACTTTTGCTCCGTCACATCCACCTACAAGGAAGAAATGACTTATCTGCTTATTCTCTACAGCCTCAATAATTTTATCAGCAACGCTTAAAACTGAGCCGTGTCCAAAACCTGTAACAACATATTTTCCACCATTTATACCTGTATTTTCTTTGTCTTCCTTGTAGCCGCCAAGTTCCAATGCCTTGTTAATAACCGGAGTAAAATCTTTCTCTTCTCCATCTCCTTCAATGTGAACCATTTCAGGGTATGACACAACTTCTGTTGTAAAAACTCTATCCTTATAGCTTTCCTTAACCGGCATTAAACAATTAGTTGTAAACAATACAGGTGCCGGAATGTTGTCAAATTCCTTCTGCTGATTCTGCCATGCAGTTCCGAAATTTCCTTTTAGATGCGGGTATTTCTTTAACTCCGGATAGCCGTGAGCGGGCAACATTTCACCGTGAGTATAAATGTTGATGCCCTTTCCTTCCGTCTGCTTCAACAAAACTTCCAAATCCTTTAAATCGTGACCTGTTATTACAATAAAAGGTCCTTTTTCTATAGTTAATGGCACTTTCACAGGAGTTGGTGTTCCATAGCTTGATGTGTTTGCTTTATCGAGTAATTCCATACACTTTAAATTCTTCTCGCCAACTTCCATTGCCACTTCAATTAATCTATCCATTTCTAAGTCATAAGTTATAATCGACAATGCCTTGTAGAAAAACTGATTTACTTCTTCACTTTCATAACCTAGTACCATTGCGTGATACGCATACGCAGCCATTCCTCTTATTCCAAATAAAATAAGTGACTTTAATGATCGGATATCCTCATCTTCATTCCACAATAAATTCATATCAAAATCTTCAGTATTTCCGCAAGGTGCTGCGCAAGTAATGCAATTAGGCGCAATTGCTTCTTTTTCCTTATGGACTTTTTCAATCATATCTTCCAACGTTTTGTCGTTAAAGTTAACATTTGTAACTGTTGTAAACAATCCTTCAATTATAATTCTATCTGTTCTTTCAGACTTTTCATTGTGGCCGCAAGACTTGGCAAGTCCAATTACTGCTCCTGTTAATTCATCCTGCAATCTTGATGTATTAGCTGTCTTTCCACAAACACCTGTTGCTCCCATACATCCTGCACAGCCTGCTGTCTGCTCGCACTGAAAGCAAAACATTTTATTATTTAAATCTTTCCCCATATCTTTTTTCATTTTATTAACTTTCCCTTGGCAATTTATATTAAGATTACAGTGTCATAATATTTTATTCCACCTGCGTATGTGAAATGGTGAGATAATTATCTCACCATTAACGCTTTTCACCATAATATGGTAGTTATTCATCGTTAACTAAATTGCCATATTCCTTTCTTTATTTTACTATTGACTTCATTGCCTTTCTGCAAGATAGATAATATTATAATTTATGATTATTTTATGTTGTTGTGACAACCATTTTGTAAAAATATTAAATACAAAATCTGGAAATTTTAATAGTAGTTTTATATTCTTAAACTGAATTTTTATTTGTAATTTCTTGTTGTTTTATAATACGTATTTTCTCCAGCATTTTCATATTTAGTATTTTATTGTGTCTTATATTCATTTTATTAATTTGTTTTCTCTATTGAAAGAAATCCTGTATAACCCTATTTATTGTAACTGTATTCAACGGTGCTTCCTTGCTTTCAAAAGTTGCAATAAAATTTCTTCCCTGCACATATCCGCTTTTTCCATATTGTTCAATTTTTTTAATTGCGTTTTTAACATATATTGAATCATCCATCATTCCAAAATGTTCCCACACATATTCGTGCCTTGTTCTTTTGTTCAATACTGTAAAGTCTGGTTTAACAGTACCATATCCTTTCAAACGTAATGGCAATTCATATACATAATTTATATTGTTTTTTGTCAAAGTATCAGCTATTATCTTCTCTGATTTAGACCTGACATATTCCCCCTTTTCTGTTATCAAACCTAATTCTTTTAATTGTTCATCCGGCTCAATTCTTCCTAAATTATTCTTAGACTCCTCCCACATTTTTGCATATTCTTCATCAGTTAATTCATATTTAGTAACAAAAATTCCTTTCTGCTCCGGCATAGAATCATATACTTCTAATAGTGAATTTGGATTGTACTTATTTAGAAACTTCCTTATTCTTCTCTCTTCAGCATCAATAGTTTTCAAAATCTTTTGGTCATACTCCTTTTGCGCCAGGGCTTTAATCAGGGCGGCGTTGCTCTTTTTTA
>OGYK01000820.1_pt1 | contig 24862 bp, 27 predicted proteins | sample 1576501 | NCBI WGS metagenome assembly OGYK01 (sample SAMEA3541530, study PRJEB24748) | human gut metagenome | biome: human gut; feature: human-associated habitat; material: faeces | place: China | collected 2012
TATGCTTGTTCCGGCATACTGATGAACGGAACCATCCGGTCTCCAGTATAGCCTGAGCCAATACGATTTTGGGATATAGGATTCCGTTTCTTATGATTTCTTTATAAAGGTTGGGGATGGTAAGTTCAGGAAGATTGTTTTCTGCTTTAGTAATATCATCTACATTCTTTTGCAGTTCTGTATTCAGGGATGCTTTCCTGTCACTATTATGGCTGTTTCCTTCTGATTCTTTCAGATTATCCGATCTGACAGTCAGGGTATCCTTTACCATCATCTTATTCTTTTTCCCTTCTGTAACATCCTTTGCTGTACGGTTATAAGACTCTTTTTGTCTTTCTGTAGGCAGAATTTCCGAATATCTAGTTATCGTATAAAACTGTGCCGATACGCTTACCGGCAGTAGCATCAGAAGCAATGAAATCAGAATAGTGTTGCGCATTTCTTTTTCAGGATATTACCGTAAATACATTTGTGGTATTCAGGCGGTTAGAACCGCAAATATAACAGCTTAATTACATTAATATGGAAATGCACAACAGAAATCAGTCCGATTTGTTGCCATACGAAAAACTGGCAATACTGGGTATCGACCGTGAAAAGGCGGACAGCTTACCCATGGAAGTGAAGGAGAAGCTGATGGCAGGTGAAGTGACTCCCATCATGCAGGTATCCATCAACGCAAGGAACGGCAGCATCATCACCATGCCGATGAAGCTACAGATGACTACAGACAAAAACGGTGCTCCGGCTCTGATTGCTTATCCGGTACGTGCAGAACTGGACCGGGAACGCAACAAGGTTCTCAACCTCACTCAGCAGGAGGCTGAACGTCTGGCCAGAGGTGAGGTAATACAGAAGGCGGTCAACGTAAACGGTGAAAAGACTCAGCAGTATCTGCAGCTTGATCCGGAAACGAAATTCGTCATTCACAGACGTGTCACAGACATAAAGCTGGAGCAGCGTCTGAAAGATATGGAGAAGGTGAACGACATTGAACTGGGCATGCAGCAGAAGCAGCAGGTACGGGAGGGAAAACCGGTTGAACTGAATGTGGGCGGCGAGAAAGTTTCAGTCGGCATTGACCTGAAGGAACAGCAGGGATTCAAGCTTATCAAAGGTGACATGAAGGAATGGGAAAGGCAGCAGAAGCTCCGCTATGACGAGATTCATCCTGAATACCTCGGCCTTGTCATGACTGACAAGAACCGATGGGAGTATCAGAAGGTGGTGGACAGACAGTCCGTAGAACGTGCCATTTCACTCTCTCCATCCCGAAAGGAAACAAAAGCAAGCAGCCTTAAACTCTAATACTGATTCCTATGGCCAAAAAGACAGATTCAGATAATGATAACGGTGTCATCCGGCAGTTCAACGAACTGAAGAAGAAGCATCCGGATGCCATGCTGCTGTTCAGACGGAACAGTTTCTATGAACTCTATAAGCAGGATGCCGTCAAGGCTGCCACAGTGCTTGCCATCGAGATTGCAGACAGGATGCTGCCTGACTACAAGAGACCGGTAAAGGTTGCATCATTCCCTCAATCGGCACTTGACGTTTATCTGCCCAGACTGATACGTTCCGGAATCAGGGTTGCAATCTGTGATGCCTTGGACAGTCCTTTGAAGAAGAAGGCCGGACAGGACAAAGCTGAAAATAATGACAGAACCATTCAAAACAATACAGATATGGGAAAGAAGAAAAAGGAACAGGGTGCGCAGGAAACTCCTGACAGAACAGTGGAGAACACTGTTGATGTAAAACCTGCAAGGGAAAAGAAGTCGAAGGCCAAAGCTGAAACCAAAGCTGAGACCGGGACGGATAATGAGGTAAAGACCGAAAAGAAGGACGGACAGAAAACGGAGACAGCCCAGGAACGCAAGCCCCGTGAGCCGCAGATGGTAACAGCTAACGGTGAAAAGGTGACTCATGGTCATGCCTACCAGAGTACCACCAATCCTGCCGAATGGTATTTTACCGCAAAAATTGACGGACAGCAGCTCAAGCCGCAGAAGATGGATGCAGCCGACCTTGCGGCCTACCAGAACAAGGAAATGACGGTGCCGCAGCTGATGGAACGCTACTATCCGACAAAGCTGATGCCGAAGGTATCTGAAGAAGCCTTCCGTATGCCAATGGAGATAGCAGGACCGGACGGTTCCATAACCGTTAACAAGTTTAATGTCTATAAGGAGAAAGACGAGCAGCGTCCTGACTTTGGGAAATACAAGTTCTATGTTCAGGTTGGGGATACGAACATGTCTGCCGTGGCTTCACGCCAGGACCTGAATGCCTACTTTGACAGGGTGGCCACTCCAAACCAGCTTATTGAGAAGAACTTCGGGGAACGTCTGCATCTGAAATCCGCATACGAGAAATATCAGCTTCCTGAAGGTGTTGACCCCAAGGGTGTGCGTGTAGCCAAGGACAGGAATGACAACAAGTGGAAGGTGTCGGTTGACCTCGGAGAGAAAGGACAGACTTCCCGGCATGAAATCTCCTTCGATGACGGCTATTCGCTTTTCAAGACCAAGACGGCCACAAGGGAACAGATTGCGGCCAAGTACCTGAATACGGAGATAACAGGTATGCTTGCAGCCAACACCGCAAAGGTGGAGAAAACGGCTTCTATGAAAATGTAACATAATCAGAAAACTAAAATACAAATTATATGTCAGCTAAAATGAATCATGAGGAGCTTGTGGAGCTTCTGCAGGAGGGCAAAATCGGTTTCCTCCGCTTTGTTATGGACAGTGAGAATGCAGATGATTATCTGGAGTGGTGCCGGTCACACGGTACGGACCCTTCGGATGAATCGGCTGAGTTCTATGTGGAACAGACGGACATCGAGCAGATGGACCGTCAGGTAATGGATGACGACAGCTATGGCATCTGGAACTGACTTTCAGGGAAACAGCGGACAGGCGGCCATAGACCGCTTCGCTGCAATGATGATTGAGCGTATGCAGCAGATGAAGGATACCGGATGGAAACAGGGATGGATTGGCGGTGCTTCGGGTTATGCCGGACTGCCGCAGAATGTGGGTGGCCGAAACTATTCCGGTTCCAATTCCTTCTTTCTTCAGATGCATACTGCAGCCATGAACTACCAGCTTCCGGTATATCTGACCTTCAAACAGGCGCATAACCTGAAGGCTCATGTCCTGAAAGGTGAAAAGGCCTTCCCGGTAGTATACTGGGATATGATGATAAAGGACAGTCACGGCAAGAGGATAAGCACGGAGGAATACCGTGCAATGAGCAAGGAAGAGAAGAAGGATATGGATGTCATTCCTTTCATCAAGTCATTCCCAGTGTACAATGTGGCACAGACCAATCTGGCAGAAGTGCAGCCGGAAAGGATGCAGAAGCTTATGGACAGGTTCAAGGTTCCGGAGCTTAGGGATACGGAAGGTATGTACACCCATGCCGCACTCGACCGTATGGTGGAGACGCAGCAGTGGCTTTGTCCGATACGTGCCGACAAGCGTGAGAACGGTGCCTATTATTCTCCCTCGAAGGATATTGTGGTGCTGCCCATGAAGGCACAGTTCAATATCGGTGATTCTCCGGAAGAAACCTACCGTGGCGGAATGGAGTATTATTCCACCATGCTGCATGAAATGACTCACTCCACCATGACACCGGAGCGTCTGAACAGGGAGATGGGCGGCAGGTTCGGTGACCCGAAATACGCCAAGGAGGAGCTGGTGGCTGAACTTACGGCTGCCATGATAAGCCATTCCATGGGCTTTGATTCCAGGATAACGGACAACTCGGCTGCCTATCTGGACTCGTGGATTGGTGTACTGAAACAGGAACCGAAGTTTATCGTATCGGTCATGGCTGACGTGAACAAGGCTTCCGACCTGATTCTTGACCATGTGGATAAACAACGCCTGGCTCTCGGCGAGCAGCCTTATCTGGCAAAGAATGACCCGCTGGCTCCTGTCAGTGCTGACGAAGAGATGCCTTTCAGAAATGCGGCCATTGTCAAGACCCGTTCCGGAGACTATGCCATCCGTGCGTCATACGATGGTGTGGAGCTGGGGCTGAAGAAGGTTTCCAAAGAAACGGCCAGGACATTCTTCCAGCTTACGGACTGGAAGGACAAGGAGGCTTTCCTGAACATGACGGCACGGAAGACATACGAACCGGAGATTACTATGATGTGCCGGAACCGGAATGCCGGTACAGGACTTGGTATATGAAATTCTGTATAACATCTTAAATCGGAAAGCATGAGTGACTACAAGGTTAATTTCAGGGAAATGAAATCCCGTGTGGGGATTGATGACATTGCATATGCCCTGGGATACCGTCTGGACAGGAAGGCCGGTGTCGGACGTTACATCGAACTGGTACTCGGTGAAGGCGGTAACAAAAGGGATACGCTGATTGTCAGCCATCCCAACGACAAGGCGGCACAGACGTTCTTCCGGCGTGACGGTTCCAAGGGCGATGTGGTGACACTCATCCGTGAGAATCTTTCTTCCTTTACGGTATCAGGAAAGGATGAATGGCAGAAGATTGCCAAGGTCATGGCACGTTTTGCCAACATGCCTGAACCGGAATACAGGGAGGACAGGGAGTATGTTAAATCGGCAGGAAAATCATGCGGTGTGTTTGACGTTTCCAGATATGAGGTGAAGCCGGTTGATACCGAAAAAATACCGGGACTGTTCTTCCGGCGCGGACTGTCCAAAGCGACCGTTACGGTTCTTTCACCCTTTATTTCCCTTATAAGGGACAGGAACAACGGAAAGTTTGAAGGCTACAATATCGGATTCCCATATACTGACGGAAAGGGAAATGAAGTCAGGGGGTATGAAATCAGAGGACATGGCGGTTACAAGTCGAAGGCTGCCGGTACGGATTCGTCATCCTCGGCATGGGTAGCTGTTCCTTCGGGTATCAGTCCGGACAATGTAAGAAGCGTGTTCTTCTGTGAATCTGCATTTGATGCCATGGCCTTCTACCAGATGAACAGGATACAGATTGGGGACAGTGCGGCTCTGGTTTCACTGGGCGGCACATTCTCTGACAGGCAAATAACCGGAGTCATGGAACGCTTTCCCAATGCACGTGCCTTCGACTGTTTTGACAATGACCTGGCCGGGAGGATATACGGACTGCGCATGATGGCTCTGCAGGAAGATATTCAGATGAAGATAAGCAGGACTGACGGCGGCATCCGGATTGAAGCGAAGGGAAAGGTATTAGAGCCTGACATGGAGCGTCCCCTACTGGCCCAGGTTTCCAGGCATCTGAACATCCGGTACCGCATGGGACAGTGGCTTCCTCCGAAGGCTTTCAAGGACTGGAACGACTGTCTGCTGAACAGGCCGATGGAGCCGGTGATTTCACCACACAAAGAGGAACGTGAACAGAATCTGAGCGAACAAAGGAATAAAGGACGTAAAATCTGAATGATATGGACAAAATCAAGTTAAGAATAACGGTAGTGGCCGTCCTTGCAGTTTTTCTGCTGAAAGGTGCGGACACTTTTGCACAACAGACAGACCCTACACTGACGGGTGCTGTCTTTGCACAGACTTCCACACTGAAGAATATCTATGACAAGCGTCAGAAGGCACACGAGAAAATCATTGCTGCCGAGACTGCCGTAACGGTTGCACTCGACAGGGTACACAGTGTGGAGGACAAGATGCTGGAATATCTTTCCAATGCACAGGGAGCCATGCAGAATCTCTATCAGATTAAGCGTGCCGGGGAACTGGTGGCCACCGAGATACCTCAGAACTGCAGCCTGCTGCTCAAATCGGTCGGCAGTAACCTGAAGGGAACGGCCATTGCTGCAATCGTCTCGGACGAGCTGGCTGATGCCGCAACCCAGATGGCTGCGCTTTATCCGTTCATGAAGCAGCTGGTGACTTCCGGAAGCTATGATACTGGCGGTTCTGACGGAGGCAAGGAGAAGCACAAGGTAAACCTGCTCAGTTCTTCCGAGCGGTATTACATAGCAAACGAGGTACTGACCAGACTGGAGGCTGTTAATACCGACCTCTTTATCCTGGCATGGCAGGTACGCACACTCTCATGGAACGACCTCTGGTTCTCTCTTGACCCAGAAGGATGGGCAAGCGTGATGTCCGGCAAGAACATCATAGGTGGAATCGTTGCGGACTGGAACCGGGGGTTCTCATTCAATTAATTCAAACAATGTAACTTATCAGGAATATGGATTCAGAAAAGAAGATTATAGGACGCTGCCCGTTCTGCGGCAGCAACGTGGTGAAGACCTGTAAGGGGTATCGCTGCGAAAACAATACAGGTGAGCATCCTTCTTGTGTGCTCAACATCAATGCCATCATCGGCAACCGGAAAATGAATGACGGGGAGATTGCCGAGTTTCTGGAGAAACGCCGTATCCTTCTGGACGGCTTTTCCACCAAGGAAGGAAAGACTTTCCCGACAGTGCTGGAACTTGCTGATGACGGTGCAGTCAATATGCAGTCTGTTATCGGCAGGTGTCCGCACTGCGGCGGCGAGATACGTGTGGGTACCAAGGCTTTCAACTGTTCCAACTACAGCAATCAGGAAGCACCGTGTTCATTTGCCATCTGGAGGAATATAGGTGGCCATCAGCTGACACTGGAAGAGGCGAAGGAACTTTGTGAGAAAAACATTACTTCATCCGAACTGGAGATGTACCGGGAGGACGGTTCTATTTACCGCAAACGCCTCGGTCTTGCTCCGGACAAACTTCAAATCGTAAAGATATGAAACAGGGAAAGAAACTACTGATACTGCCTGCAGTGGCAGTTCTGCTCGGAATGGGAACCGGTTGTTCCGGCAACAGCGAGAACAAGGTGCAGGATATGGCCAAAAAGGCACTGATGGCTTCGGTGGACAATCCGGAATCCGTAAAGATTGTCGGAATCAGCAAACCGGATTCTGTATTTGGCCGTGAGTATGTTACAATGAAGGAGAAGATGGCTCTTTCTGTTGCCATAATGAAAATCAGCCACAGGTTTATGGAGGATACGGATTTTGATAATCCGGATTCAGAATGTCACGGGATGTCCGGACAGATGAAACGTCAGATGGATGCCATGACGGCACTCCGCTCTCTGATGGTTACGGAAGAACTGAAGCCTGCAGGTGATGAAGTCGGGCAGGAACGCAAGCCGTTCAGCGGATGGAAGATACAGATAGAATATGAAGCCACTGATTCTGACGGACAGTCATACCGCTCTGAATACTGGTTTATTATGGATAAGGAAGCGCAATGTGTAATCAAGTCATTTGAAATTCCACTGTTATGAAGCTTAAAAGATTTTTATTACCGATTCTGGCATGGAGTGGGCTGATGATCACTTCCTGTCATTGTGAACATGAAGAGTTCACTGGTCACTTATCTTCCCTTCAGGTCGGCAATGTGGTTTGTTCGGACGGAAATATATTGTCCATGGACAAATTCAAGCAATCTGACAAAGAAGCTGTTGCCATAGTCTTCCATATAAACCGTAGTGCTGAAACTGACAATCTTGGTTATGCAGTTTACATTCATGATATGGAACCGCTGGCTTTTGCTGACAGTCTCGGCATTGATCAGGGTACTTCTGCATCATTGACTGATGAGGACGGAAATGAGAACACCTATTCATTGTTCAATAACGATGAAGTCAAGTCACCGATAGCTATCAGGACTTTTGATTTGTGGAGTTATGGGCAATCAGCATATATTCCTTCTGTCCGGCAACTCTCATTTCTGTTTACTGTCCGGCATCAGATTAATGAATGTATAACTGAAGTCGGTGGAACTCCGATTAATTTGAATCCGAGTGAATGCTGGCTATGGTCTTCTACTGAAGTGGAAGGGCAAAAGGAGAATAAAGCATGGCTTTACTCTATGCAGTCAGGAACTATTCAGGAGACACCGAAAGATCAACCTCATAAATCCAGGCCGGTAATTTCTATATATACGACCAAATAAATAAAAGTCTAAATATAGTCATCTGCAGAGTCTCAGATACTATATTTAGACTTTCTTCTTAGCTGAAATTATATCAATCACAATCAGGTTCAGCAGCCAACAAATACTCACTTCCATAATTCTCATAAGGTTTTACCCTTCTGTCACTCAAAAAAATATGATTAAGCGTATACTCCAGTGATTTTAAAGTCTGTTCACGAAGTGCCGATTTCAGTTGACATTCCCATACTGTTATGCAGTGCCATCCCATGGAAACCAGCTCTTTTTGCTCTTTTATGTCACGCTCCTTGTTTTTCTGAATTTTGTCCTTCCAGAACTCTGAATTTGTTTTCGGTAGTACAAAATATTTGCATCCGTCATGGCCATGCCAGAAACAGCCGTTTACAAATATTACAGTTCTGTATTTCCGCAATACAAGATCAGGATGCCCCGGCAGACGAGGATGATTAAGCCGATAGCGAAAGCCTCGGCTGAACAAGAACTTACGGACCAGTAACTCCGGCTTGGTATTCTTACTACGAACTGCGGACATATTTTTATGTCGTTGTTCTCTAGTCAATCGGTCTGCCATAAATGATTATTTCAGTTTAATTATTTCCTTTAATTCTTCCACACTATAAGGTGGATTCCTCCTGTGAGTCATAGAATGACAATTGGAACAAAGTGGTACTAGATCTCGCTCAATATCTAAGTTATACCCTTCGCCCATTTTAGAAACAGGTGTTGTATGATGTACTTCTATAAATCCTTTTCCTATATCCCCATATACATCTTGAAAATTCATACCGCAGACAGCACAAGTATATCCTTTTTTATAAAGACATAGTTTTCGATTAATAGGGTTACGTTCGTATCTAATAGATTTAATTTCTTGAATGGTACCTTCAGTCTGAACAGCTTTTTGTAAGAACTCTTCCTCACTTATATCAGTTATAGTGAGAAGAGAGAATATTAATTCAAAGCTGTATCTTACCAATTCAACAAGAATAGACTCACATTCATTAACATTATCCGGTATAGGTATTTTAGTCATTTTAAAATCAAATGTTCTCCACGTAATTGGCCATTTATTTTCCAATAAATCAGATTTATTTACTGAATAACAAGATTTTAATCCTTTATCCACAAGCATCTGTTTATACGAAAAGAAAGTAGATTGCTTTTCTTCTGGTGCATGAGCCATTTCATTGAGAATATACCCACCGTGTTTTTGTGGGTATATTTCAATAACTAGCCTGATTTTATTGTGTATATAAACTTCTACACTGAAATACATCTGGTCTTCATTATAAGGAGAACACACATAATGTACCTCTCCATCTTTAAAGACAGGTTGTATTTCAAATGGCATTGAAAAGTAGTTCTCTAAATCTTGTTTTAGTTTAAGACACAGCTCTTCCATATTATTCTTCTATTGGGAGTTCAGGATCAGGTAAATCTGCTACAAGCCTCTTTAAAATTCTAGATACTGTATATCTCATATCTTCGTAGTTCTCGATTGATGACTGTGATACTGTCGTATTTTCAGCCTCTGCAAGTGCCCATAACAGATCATCAAGACCTTCAACAACTAAATTTTGAGCTAAATAAGGTCCATATATTTTTTTATAGAATGGATGGCTTTCATTGATATTAACAGCATGTTTTCCATCAGCAAGTGCTGGCTCCCATAATGCATTACCCTCAATGGTTTTAACTGGTATAACACGATTCTCCTGAGGATTTACATTATGAAGAATTGATATAGCTTTGGTAAACTTACCATTGCTATTAACTATTTCAGCACTTTCATCATCAATAGGAGTAATAGTTGAACCTTCTAGTTCGGGAGCTTTACTGTCAATATTTTGATTGGATGAGATGTGCGCACCTCTACCAGTATTATGAACATTTTTATTCTCCGTATCTCTGTATCTTTTTTCAGCTTCACGTCTGGGTGCTCCTAAAAATTTCATTATAAAGCTTGCCAATTCTCCTATTAGAAGAATACGGGACTTTTTAATATCGATACTAAGTAGTTCATCAAGTGTATAATCGAATGAAAAATCAACTCTCAGTAATGAATAGTGTGGTTCTTTCTTCAAAAGGCTGAACCAATCTCCACTGTGTATCAAACGATTTTCTCTATAAACATAAATTCCTTGAAAATCATTACTACCACGGGCAGATTTCTCAGCCTCTATGCTGGAATATTCTCCTTTTTTGGGAATAATATAAGCTGCAATATGGAATTTAAGCTGTGTACCATCTGGCATATCAACCGGTACATCTTCTTCCTGTAAGAGTTCTGTATTTTTCTCTTTAGTACAAAATGGATCCCATGGAGAAACTGATTGTGTATTTACTGTTATCTCAACATTTTGTGCACGGCTATCGTTTTTATCTAGATAGCGTTGAAATACCATAGACAGATGAAATCGAAGTTCTTCTAAGATTTTATTCAACCCATTTTGTGCATTCTTAAAATTCTTATAATTTTTCATCAGACGGTCTATCTTCTCCCAAACAAGAAGAGTACCAGAACTTCCTTCTGCTACCATATTCAACATATCCTCTTCATCTGAATCAATAACAGGAAATTGTAATAACCAAGAACCGTTATTTGCTATATAATCTAAATCCCACTGAACCTTCCTCAATTCTGAATCAGGTGAATTTCTGGAAATCAATGAGAATTGTTTGCAGAATGCTGTTGATGCAGTTTTCAGTCCTAATCCAAATTTACCTAAAGAATTTTTCTCTATTCGTTCTTTTGAACCGTATTTCATTGCATTCTTCAAACCGTCCAAATCCATTCCACAACCATTATCCGCAAAATAGACTTTAACTTGCATGTTTGGATCCATGTTTACTTCTATATTGATTTTTGTTGCATTTGCCGCAATTGAATTATCAACGATATCGGCAACTGCTGTATTAAAATTGTAACCAGTATCCCTTAATCCGTTTACAATTCTCTCAGGATCAGGAAGTAACTCAAAATCCTCTTCTGTTTTTTGTTGAACTGTCGTAATCATATATATGTTTTTTTAATTATTTTTTATTGAAGGTACTAATTCTAAAGCTCTAAGAATGTCTGCCTTGTCTTGGCTCTTACCATCATTCCCTATAATTGCGTATGAAGCAATATCACGTTTCCTTTCAATCCTTTCATTTACAACCTCTTCTACTGTATCAGTGTAATATAATCTATAAACAAATACATTCTTCTCTTGACCTCGTCTGTATGCACGTGCTGAGGACTGGTCTTCAAGAGAGGGATTCCACTCCAGATTATAGTGTATTACGTGATTCGCTCCTGTTATATTAAGTCCTGTTCCAGCTGCCCTCGGGTTAAGGACCAGCATTGCCGGTTCATCTAAATGATTGAATTTATCAACTATACACTGCCTGTCTTCTATTGGTGTCTCTCCATTTATAGACCATATTTTAATTCCAAACCTGACAGGTATATCCTCTTCAAATATTTCGAACATACGTTTATATGAAGTAAAAACAATTACTTTTTCTTTCCGACTTATAATTTCTTCAACAATTTCACAAAATCTTTGATACTTAACCGACACTACAGATGGATCATCTTTACAAGAACTATCCTTTACTGCATACGGGTGTGTACAATATATGCGTAGTTGTTGTAACATTCCAAGAGAAGGATTTTCTGTATCCATTCCATCCTTCAATGCTTCCAGATAATTACAATATTGTTGACACTCTATCTCCGACATTCGAAGAGGCTGTGTAGATACTATCTTCTCAGGCAAGTCTTTAGCTACATCTGAAACAAGTCTACGTACCATTAGTGCAGAGAGTATTGGCTCAATTTTCTTACCACCTTCAATGTCATCAGTAATGTTTTTCTTGAATGTATTAAGTGTGCCAAGCAAACCAGGCTGAATAAAGTCTACCAATGACCATATATCCGTTATATGATTTTCAAAAGGGGTTCCAGAAACCGCAAGGCTTCTTACTCTATTCAACTGCTTACAGGCTCTAGTTCTGGAGCTGTCAGGGTTCTTTATACTTTGAGCTTCATCCAAAACAACCATTTTCCACTTAATCATATTAAGCATATGAATATCACTTATTACAGTAGTATAGGAAGTTATGATCACATCAAATTCAGAAAAATCCCGAAAATTGCTTATCCTGTAAGGCCCATAATGAACTATAACATTAAGTGACGGTGCAAACTTCTTACATTCCCTTTGCCAGTTAGTAAGAAGTGATATTGGTGCAACAACGATTATTGGGGTCATAAACTGACTTTTCAAATATAACATTTCAGTTATTACCTGCATAGTTTTCCCCAATCCCATTTCATCTCCAAGGATACATCCGTTATTTACTTCTAACATAGTCCTTATCCATGAATATCCAGATTCTTGATAAGGGAATAATGTGGCTTTAAGGTCCTTTGGTATACTTGAATCTGTAACTACTGGCTTATGTAAAACGGATTGCTCTACATGATTCTCAACAACATCTAAGTCACCAAATATACTTTGTTCAATAACGCTTAAATACTGTTTTAAATTAATACGCCCAGAAGATACTATTCCAGACTTTGTAATTATCTCCTGAATTATACTGCTTGTTTCTGTTATATAGAACCATATATTGTCACATATGCACTGATCTATAAGCAATCCATTTACAATATCTACAGTTATCTGTTTACCTTTACGAATAGCATAAACATTGAAATATATATCACCTTCGACACTGCTGGTCAACATGATTTTTGCAGCAACTCCTATTTTAGAGAAACGAGTAGCCGGTAAATCTACTAAAGGGCTTTCACATTCTATTCCGTCTATTCTATTCATATCAGAGAAAGAATAAATCTCTGAAGCACTTAGATGGTAAATATTGTTATCATCCTTCAGCGCCAAATGGTTATCACATATAATCCAGTTTGCCTTCATAATTAACTCATAGATTGAAACCTTTCCAGACTTGCCGCACTTATAGAGATACCTTTATTGGCTTTATAAATCTCGTTTGATTCACAAAGTTTAGTATCAGTTTGAGGCTCTGTTTTATATGGTTTTACAGTTATAGTTTTCTTTTTCAAGTCAATAGTAAAATTATCTGTATTATCTACCAACAACCTTAAAGAAAGAACACAGGAATAATACCATGCTATTGTTGCCAAATATCCAGCACTTGCATTCACTACATTCATTTGATTAAGAAGCGCAGAGAAATAAAAGTCATTTCTGTCCACAGTTTTATTTCCCGCCCACCAGGAATAATCACTTACAAATTTCCAAAGATATGTTGCAACTTTATGTTTATCATCATGTACATCAGAGTAATCATCATTAAGCATTTCCAATGCTGTAGCCATAAAACTGGATTTATCTTCCATAGTTGGAGCCTCTTTTAATCTGGTCGCATATTCTTTCATTCCTTTATGATTAAGCCCAATACGCTCACAAATCTTAAAAAACAGACTCTGATAGCTTAACATCTCCGAACAAAAATCAACAAAATATGAAGCAATTACAAACCATTGGTTAGCTATATAAATTTGTTGTCCAAAAGTATTATTTACAACTGTAGTGTAACTGAAATATTCTACCGTACAGTTTTTTTTATTCAACATGTTACGAAAGGTAACTTTGAATGTATCACTCAGCTTAACCTCCTGTGCTATGAACTCATCAGTAAATCTTTTCTTTGCATCTACAAGAACCTGATGTAAATCTTTCAGAATCTGTTTTGATTCAATGACTTGTTCCGTATCTATCACTTTGTTCATATGCCTATATTTTTAATAATTGTTCGACAATTTCTTTTGATAATCTTTTGATAACAGGTATTGCGACACTATTTCCAAACTGATGATATGCCTCCTTTCTTGGAACAACTATATGAAATTCCAGATTATCAGAATTATAATTTTGGTTATCTGCATTTTCCGGATATTTCCAGCCATTCCCTATAATTCGATAACCCTGTAAACGACCTGCTTCAGTTGGAGTTAGTTTTCTGGGATTTAATCCTTTATCAGATTGATCAATAAGAATTTCGCTACCATCTTTCCAATATCTTGCAGATATTGTACTGCTATATACGCTATTTTCATTAAAAAGTGAATAGCCAAATCCCTTACCGTTAGCCTTGTTCCTTTTCTTTCTCTCTTGATGACCAATCCATAACCTATCACTAATAGTATAGTAACTATCAATAGAATCTTCTGGCTCGAAAATATCTGAAACTTTGGTCTTTATTACCTTATCTCCAAGATCTTTCGATTTTTCATATATTGTACTACCATCAGGTGCTATTCCATAGGGGAATTTAAAAGTTGTAGCTTTAACAATGTCTTTATACCATGCAACAATAAACAATCTTTCTCTATTTTGAGGTACCCCAAAATATTTTGCATTTAAAACATCATAGTTATATGCATACCCCAATTCATCTAATGTTGCTAAAATCGTTTTAAGTGTTTCGCCTTTCATATGAGTCTTCAATCCTTTCACATTTTCCAGGAACAACACTTTTGGTGGAATACCTGAATCAATTTTTTGCTTAACAATATTAGCTATATTAAAGAACAAAGTTCCACGAGTATCTTCAAACCCACGTCTTAAACCTGCAATAGAAAAGGGTTGACAAGGAAAGCCTCCACAACAGACATCAAATGCAGGAATACTTTCTGGTATTGCTTCTGTTATATCGTTGTTAAAAAACAGATAATTCCCATAACTATCTTTTTGGAAAAGATCTGGTTCTATATCTTTATAGTTAGCTTCATATGAAATTCGTGCATATTTATCCCATTCACTGGCAAACACACATTTTCCTCCAACACTATGCATTGCAGTATGAAAGCCTCCAATACCAGCAAACAAATCTATAAATGTAAATTTATTTTTCTTCATCAACTTTTCTTTTTAACAAACGATTGTAAAGATTCCTTAGAAATCTGCAATACTGATTTATGTAAATGTTCAGGAATATCATCTATTACATCATTATTCTTTTTATCACTATTTACAATATACATGGACTGAGCAATTTCCAGAAATTTATTAAATTGTTTCAACCCCCATTGGTTGTAAACAGTATACTGAAGTCCGTCATTTAGTGTTATTAATTCATCTGATTCAAGAAAATATCTTGAAGACAAATCAGCATTGTCTTTCATCCATTCCTGTACAACTGATAATGGACGTATGACACCTCTTTGTTTACTTATTATGCCCGATGGGAACACTCTTTCAAGTTCATTATATGTGATACCAGGATGTTCTTTAACATATTGCTTTACTACAGCAAGAACAAACCTTTTTTTAGGATAAAACTGGCTTCCATTAAAAGAGAAACGTGTTGTATCCTTTGTACTCGCAGAATGATTTTCCATTTCTTTAGAACAAAGCTGTTTTTGCGATACAACAATTTCAAGATTCCGCATTTCTTCTTCAATCAACACCCTGTCATATCCCTGTTGCACGAGAAAATCTGAGAATATGGATTTAAGTATATTCCTGTCCTCTGAAATACGTTTAATATCCAAACGTAATTTAGATAAAACCTCATTTTTTTCATTTAGTGAAGTTATATAGTCATGAACTAAAGACTTTTTGAAATGTTGAAACAAAAGTAAATCTGATATTTGTATTCCTTCGTGATTACTTTCCTCTAATAGGATTTCTTTACTAAGGATTATATCTTGATTATTACGATAGAAAAACTTAATACAACTACCGAAGGATATGGCTGCCTCTGTCAATAATTCATCCATTGCAAAGCTTACATTATCTGTTTCATTATACTGAAATTCTCCACACTGGATAAAAACAGGAATATAATCGGATTGCACATTTCCTCCATAAGTTTTAGACAATACAATATCAACATTAGAACCATTAGGTAAATTATAATTCTTAATCAAAGAGCCATTAGTCTTCCTCCATCCTAGGACTCTAAAACAGTTTTCTACTGCAGAAACAAATTCAGCTTTGCTGTAATTACTGTCTAATGTATTTCTTAATATCTCAACTATTTCAAACCAATTCTCATTCATATTTAAGCCCATACAATACTTTCTTAATCATCCCGTTTTAATAACCAGAATAATGTTTTAAAGATATTTTTATCTATAAAAATCATACTCTTATTATTATGATTCTTACATTATCATGGGTGATAACCATATAATAGAAAATCTATCGGGGAATCACTATTTAATCATACTTTAGGTATCTTTATATAAACAGAGTCATTGGTGGTAGACACCAATAAATCCTTAACATCGACCTCAAGTACTCTTGCAATCTCAACTAAAGTTTCTATTGATGGTTGTGAAACGTTTGTACACCATTTTGAAACAGTAGCAGGGTCTTTTTGCAAAGCTTCTGCAAGCCATTTGTTAGTTCGTTTTTTCTCCACTAAAACGACCTTAATACGATTTATATCTTTTGCCATAAGTATATAATTGTTTGTGCAAAAATAATATAAAAAGATGTATATATGTAAGATTTATAGCCATATTTTCGAGCTATATCTCCATTTCTATTGCGTTTTATGCAATAGAATAAAGTGGTTGTCAGATTTGAGTGACTCTTGCTGCACTGAATAGCTTTACAGTATTTTAGGCATATGACATTAACAACTTATGTTACCCTTAGAAATGGTCTGAAAAACGGAGACAAACAGTCCGCTCCGTTGATACAGGCTAGAGCTTGCACTTCCGAAACGGCCAATTTCCTTGAAGACTTACCTTTGAATACAGGCAAGCTGTTCAGACTGTTCGTATTTCATGCGATACAGGAACAACTTGCCTTCTAAAACGGAAACTTACCGGTTGACTTATCTCGTATCTCGATACTAGGCAAGTTTCAGCCGACAGGTTTATACAACCATACAGATAAATCAGGACAGTTGCCAAAGACAGAACCATTAAGGTTGCGCTACTCTTCACTTCAAAGACTCTGACATTGGCAACTGATTATCGATAACATGTCTGAAAACGAAAACAAGCAGGCCGTTCCGATGATGCAGGCTAAAGCTTGCAATGCCGGAACGTCCTATATCCCTGAATACTCGTCTTAAAATACAGGCAAGCTGTTCCGACTGTTCGTATTTCATGCGATGCCGGAACAACTTGCCTTATACTACGGAAACTTACCGGCTGACTTGCTTCGTATCTACAATACCAGGCAAGTTTCAGCCGATAGGTTCATCCCATCATGCAGATAAATCAGGGCAGTTGCCAAAGACAGAGCCTTTAAGGTTGCGCTACTCTTCACTTCAAAGGCTCTGACATTGGCAACCGATTACCGGTGGTTTGTCTGAAAACGGATACTATACTCTTCAGAAATCTTTGAATACTGAATATCAGGAAATCATTGGTGCATCATAGCCGGAGCCGTTTCTTATGTGCAAAGGTACTGCGGACTGGAGAAACGCCAAGTGACGCTTGCGCTTTCAGTCGGAGGACTTGACGGCAGCCTTCCGCAAATTTTCTCATGCCTCAAAAATTTGGGCATTCCGTCTGCATTCTCTGACTTCACACTTGTCTTTTTCTCCCTTTGGTCCGCAGTCACAAATGCACATAAAACGGTTTATCCCGGCCATGAAGCTCAATGAGCTTTACCAAAGGGAAAAGAACTGGAACTTCAAAATTCAAGTGTTATGCGAGCAAGAAGAATGGGTATCAAACAATCTTTTAATTTTTTACTGATATGTGCAGATTGATGACAACACGACTGGCGGAAGCTCTGGAGGGTTATCCGCTCTATTCCCAGGATGGCAAGGGAAAAGAGGCTGTTTGCCGTGCGGTTTTTACCCTTGGTTCTGTAAGGTGGTTTATCCTTGAAGGAAACAGGGAGGATGATGATGTGATTCTATTCGGTATCGTAGTCGGACTCATGGAGGATGAATACGGGTATGTTTCCCTCAATGAGCTTTCGGATGTGGAGCTTGACCTGAGTGCTCAGGGACTTGGCAAGCTTCAGGTAAGACAGCAACAAAACTTTAAGCCCGTTCCGCTGAAACAGATTCAGGACAACAGGCTTCAGGACTTTCTTGCAAGGTTTGAATAGGCTGTATAAAAACAGAAGTGGCCGGTCCTATCCGTCACGGACAAGACCGGCTGCTTATTATAGCAGGTAAATGAAAACAAAACTATAATTGTATGGTAAATGGAAAATTGTCGTAATATTTTTAATATCTCTGCCCGGCATGGGTGGAGCGTTTCTATGGAAGACATGGATGGAATCCGGTTTCTCAATTTCAAGAGGAAGACTTCGAGCGGTGTAACGTTCTGCTTTACCATTGAAGCCGGTGATGGTACAGCCGGCTGCATAGCAAAAGAAATATTCTCTTTTGTCAGTGCCGCTGTTCCTGAACAATGTGCAAGGGAATGGATGATTCAGTCAGGAGCAATGGAGCCATCGGAGTTCCTTCAGGCCGTGGCTGACATGGAGGATGTCAGTCTAAAGGCAAGGCTGCTGGCTCTTGAACTTGCAGCTATGAATGTCAAATGTAATCTTTTGGATACAATTCCATGGGACAGACTGAACTAACGGTGTTTTTTATGCTTGCGGCCACGTTTGGTAAGACTGAATTCCTTATAGGCTATTAATAGTTAATGAAAAGCTGTTGATAGGTTATTTACCATATCAAATACTTTAAATATCAATTGTAAATCTTTGATGCAAAAATTAATGTCGATTCTTTATAATCAGAGTCTATAAACCAATAATCATTCATAGCTTTAAGTTCAAAATCTTTATTTATTATGGAGTCTTTCTCTATAATAAAAATTGGTTTATGGAGTTCAAAAAAGAAATTCAATTCGTATTTACACCAAACAGAACTAAGTGAGTTTTCTGATTGTACAAAAATTAAGGCTTTTGATTGTTTCATCCTTTCTTCCAAAACTCTAAGTGTAGCATTACATAATAAATGTCGTTTTAAATAATCAATATCATTTATCCAATCACAAAAAATATTTTTTTTCAGATTGTTTTCTTTCCTGATAAGCTCTTGAATTTCTTTACTATCTTTACTGCTATGGGAAATAAAATAATCATAAGACTTTATCTTCTGCTCCTTTGAATTCTCAATTCTATATTCTAATTCATTCGGATTCAGCTTTATTATATATTTCTCATTAGAATATACATTTTTCAGATAATTTTTTCTTACTTTATTATTTGTATGTACTAACATATATTTCTGCTTTCTTAGACGAGGGTTAAAATTAAACTCCTGCAAATAATAAAAAGCTTCAAATCTTAACTGTTTATTAAGTTCCGTATCATTAAGTTTAAAGAAAAATTGTATCACCTTTTTGCAATAATATTTTTTTAATTCTAAAAGGATATAGACTCTATCTTTTTGGCTTGTATTTTTACGTTCATATAGTCCAATCAATTGATCAATAAATGTAGGTGTTACTTGCTGAGTTTTATATAAAGCTTTTTCAATTTTCTTATTAATATGTTCTATTTTAGGTTGCCTTTGGTTCCATAGCTTTGTTTTTGATTCTTCACATTTATCTTCTGAAAAATTATTTTTATGATATTCCAGATAATATTCAGATGATATTTTTTTATACATTGGTACTTTACAAATCAAAAGTTCAGGTTTGAGCATTTTAAAACGAGCTTTTCCACAAAATTTCATTATATATTTATCCTTAGTATGGTAGTAAGTATACTTAGACTCAACAGAAATCCATTCATATGGATAATATTTCCTTAATAAATTAATTATATCTTTCTTTGTATATTCTTGTGGTAGTAATGGCATTAACGTCTTTATCTCATCATTCCACATAGAAATAATATCTCTTACATCATGCTCAAATATACGTTTAGTAACACCAGGCATATCTTATGAATTTATTATATTTTTAATACAAATTTGAATATTATCAATATTAACAAATATTATTACTGTTAGACAAACAAGAAATAATGGTAAATAAAACCATAACTCTGTTTTTGAAAACAAGCAACGTGAATATCTGTTTTCCTTGAAAGGGAATTTATCATAACTTGTTTTCAAAGAGAAATCTATCGAGTTCTCCTCTATATCTTTAACTTTATTATATAGGGATCGATATAGTCTTTCTTGCAGTAAATAATAAGAATCTAATCCCCAAAAAGCAATAACTGGAATTATTGAAATGATTGAATACAACTGATCAGAATCTTTACTTGATAAAGCAAAAATACCAGCAACAAGTGTTACTGCCCATCCTTTTAACATAAAAGAATTATTAGCCATTCTTGTAATAATACCTTGAATAAATTCCAAATGTTTTAATTTCATTTCCATAATTAATTTATTTTCGTTCTTACGTTTATTTATACTATTGTAAACATAGAAAATGATTCTTCAACAACCAAACTATTACTAAGAAAAAATTAAAATTACTACTAATGTTTTGGTTCTTATAAAAATAGAAATGAACTTATTTTAACGTGTATTCTTACGCTTGCGGCCACGTTTTGGCAGACCGGATTCCTTGTAGGCTATCAGGTCAGCTCCTCTGAATACTCTTTTTGCCTTATCAGGTATCTTCAGGAAAGCCAGCGGCTTTTTCTGGTAGCGGATATAGGAATAGATGGTACAGCGGTGGACACCCAAATAGCGTGCTGCCTCCTTTACTGAATATGTCTTTTCCGGAACAACTTTCATTATTTCTCATGCTGGTTAATCTTTTCGTTTATGGGATACCGCAAATGTAAACAACTGATTATTAGCTGTCAATACATCAAATATGGGATTATTCTGGAGATTGTGAGATTTGTATGGATTATGTGTTACTTGTAAATTCAATATGGCTGGATTAAGGCGGTTGATAACGAATCTGTTTTACGGAAATCAGGAAGGCATATATTTGATGGTTGACAGCGTTGACAGCAAATCCAATGAAAATCCGTTATAAAGTCTATCTGGGAAGTTCCTGTAATACAGTATATTATATTCTTTCTGATTTTTCTTATAAAGAATAGAGTATTATAGTGTGTCAACGTTTGGCTATGGATTTTTAGCGGACTGAAAATTGTGGCTACACTTGTCAACGTTTGTCAACGCATGATTTCTATGTGAAGTATCTGATACACTGACAGATACTCTCTGTCAACACTGTCACCATTGAAACGTGTGCATTTTATTATCTGAAAACATCTGATGTGAAAGGGATACATAGTTATCCTAATGTACCATTACAGCCACAGGTTTGTTCAACATGCCTCTTCAGATATTTTTTTGCAAAGGTATCTCCGGCATTGCAAACGTCAAACACAGGGCTGAAAATCTTCCTCAAACGGGGTTGATCGTATTTTCAGCTTTCCTTGAAGTTTGCCTTATTGAATGCCTGCGCTTCTGAGAACTGCAAAAAATATCCTTCGGGCAAGCTGAAAAACTTGCAGACAGAAGGGAAAAAATCAGAGCGTATGGTACAGATGGACGAAAGCATCAGAAAGCAGTTGGAAAAGCCACAGACATGGTTCTGCAAGTATTTTCCCAAACGTATTCAGAATGTGGGCGAGAAGGAAATCGCCGACAGACAGTTGGTTTATGACTTCAAGGACGGAAGGTCTCATGAAGCGGTGGCACAGATGACGGCAACAAGAATGATTGAAGAGCACGGCAGCAGATGCTCACAGTTGGTGTTCATTCCGGTTCCGGCATCATCGGTAAAAAAGAATGAAATCCGGTATATGGACTTCTGCAAAAGGGTATGTGAACTTACGGGAGCAATAAACGGATATGACCATGTAAGGGTATGCGGAGAAAGACTTGCTATTCATGAAAACCGTAAGGCTGAAAAGGAAATCAGAAAGGTGAGCATCATCGAGTTTGATGAAGAGTGGTTCAGAGGTAAGGCAGTCATAGTCTTTGATGATGTAATAACACGCGGAATCAGTTTCGGTATGTATGCGAATCAGCTGGAGAGTTTCGGAGCGAATGTCATTGAAGGCATCTTCCTTGCAAGAACCCATTATAAAGTATAGAACTATGAACGGAATATTATCAGAAAAATCAAAGTCACTTGCTTTCACGGGACACAGAACTGTTCCCGTAGAAAGGCAGGATGAAATAAGGGCACGGCTTGTTGAAGCCGTGTCCGTCGCCTGCAAATCGGGTATAACCTGCTTCTATTCAGGCATGGCCATGGGATTCGACCTGATGGCAGCTGAAACTGTATTGTCACTGAAGGGAAGGTATCCAAATATACGGCTCATTGCCGTTGTTCCTTTCAGAAGACAGAGTTGCCGGTGGCCTTCCATGGAAAATGGACGTTATCAGAATATAATTTCCAGGGCCGACCGGGTTATCGTATTGAGTGAACACTATTTCAAGGGATGCCTTCTAAGGCGCAATGACTTCATGCTGGAGCATTCATGCAGTTTGATTGCATGTTATGACGGCAAGACTTATGGTGGAACATTCTATACCTGCAGGGAGGCAGGGAAGAGAGGCATGGATATAGTAAATCTGTACTGAGAACCAGCCCGAATTATATTGAGAATATTGTACAAAACAGATATGCAATTTTCTTGCATATTTCATTTATAATACTTATATTTAGATAGTTAAACAAGTTATAAGAGGTAGTTTTATGAATAATATCTACAACCGCTATATTTGGTTGCTGCATACAGTCTATCAGGAAAGAAAGGTCACTTTTGAAAGGCTTTGTGATATTTGGAAGCACCATTTCCTGTACAATGGAAAGCCGCTGAGTCTGCGCACATTCCATCATCACCGGAAAATGATTGAGGAAAATTTTGATATAGTCATTGCATGTAACAGAAAGGACTATACATACTACATACAGAATCTGAATGAAATACTCGGTGACAGCTGCCGTAACTGGCTGTTCAACAGCCGTATCATTGATGTAGCTCTGAAAAGTAGTCCGTGTCTGTTCCATCGTATCGTACTGCCTGACATGTCAAGCGGTATTGAATACCTGCCGGATATATCTGAGTGTATCAGCGATGGGCACGAGCTGTACATATTCTACACCAATGACAAAGGTAATGAAGTGGAAGGCCGTTTCCGACCGGAAGGTTTGAAGCTGTTCCATAACCGCTGGTATCTGCTCGGATACAGGAACGGATCAGAGTTCTGTGCTGTTCCTCTTAATGCACTGACAAGAATCTATCTCAGCGGAAACAGGTTTCAGACTGACTGCAGATTTTCGCTGGCGACTCGTCTTTCAGACTCCATTGGTGTTGTAGCTCCGACCGGACAACAGCCGGAAGAGGTTACTCTAAGGGCTTACGGTCCATTTGCAGATTATCTGAGGAAGCATCCTTTCCACCATTCGCAGGTGGAAAGGAATGATATGGGAACTTTCACGTCATTTGATTACACTCTTCTTGTGACTGACGAGCTGGTGGATGAAATCCTGGCTCTTGGTGATAAGGTGGAGATTACTTTTCCGGAAAATTTGAGAATAAAATTACTTCAGAAGATTGGGCGTATCAGAAACAGGTATGCAACATAGAAATCTGCAATTGTAGAATTTTACTTTTGAGTAGTAAACATTCGCTCAATCATTGCTTCAAGCTCAGGACTCAATGGACGTTCTGTGGTCCATACACTCCTTCTCACCGGCAACCAGGTCACCATATATATTCCTGTAACGTTCAGCTTCACTGCCATCACAGCAAAGCATAGCCGTCTCAAACTCCTTAATCATTTTCTTACGCTGGCTCTCTGGATATTCCTTAGTCTTGCCATAACTGGTAATAGTAAATGTTCTTGCCATAATCATAGGATTTATTTGTTTTACCTTTGTTTGTTCATAATCATTATCACTATACTAATATACGAAAATATTCTGATAATCAGAAATTTAACAACAAAAATCGCAAGAAATTAATTATAAATTTCAGCTTTACAATATTACTGTTTATCCGAAATTCCTGCTATAGTTGAGATTTAACATGCTTTCCAAAACTTACATCTTCCCATTCACCGCCATGAGAATCTTATAAAATTTATATGCCAACAAAAGAGAGAAAATCTATCTTTTATTGGCATAATATTATATATTGCATTTGTTCTCCAAGTCCAAACAGAACAAATCAAGACTCCGGCTTTTTTGACGGCATGTCTTAAGTCCTTTTCTCATATCTTTTGATATATTATCATAGTCCAGATTCTTTTTGTCAGTGTTGATGTATCTGGTTCTTTTTTTACCGTCAATCCTGCTGATCAGATAATGTAGACGTTCCTTTGGATTTGCGTATTGTGCTGTTTCCTTGCAGGAATTGTCAAATAGAGGTATAAGCCATGCATCTGTCTCTTCAATGGCTATTGCATATGCAACCTTGTCTCGATAAGCCTCCGGAACAATATTCGAGATTTTATATTCTACTGCTTTATACAGATAATCACAATATTCTTTCCAATCTGTATCTTTTGTACGTAATGGTTCATTTATATCATACCCAGCTTCACCTCGTTCTGCAGTATCTATCTGAACAACAAGCAAAGCATCATCTGCCAATACATCAAAAAAAGACTGGAGCAAGCTAATGTCCTCACATGATTTCAAAACCAGATTCCAGTTACTGAAATTCATTTCATTCAAATCAGTCTCGTCAAACTGTTCACTGGGACGCAATTGAACGACATCACTACCATCAATACCCTTCAAAGCTTTCAGAACTGCCTTTATTACAGCTATGTCAGCTTTTCCTTCTGCTATAATACCCAATCTCATATCATCAGAAATTATAAGGTACACCGCCAATAAGTCCTTTCATCCACATTTCTGAAAGCATCATGCGCTGTTCACCTGTCTGTTCTTTTGTCTGGATACGTTTAGCCTGCGTTTTTCCCTCATCGTTACGGGTCACAACGTATAATCGCTGACTGCCGTCATTAAGATTCAAGCCATCCAATATGGCC
>OGYK01000851.1_pt1 | contig 24169 bp, 25 predicted proteins | sample 1576501 | NCBI WGS metagenome assembly OGYK01 (sample SAMEA3541530, study PRJEB24748) | human gut metagenome | biome: human gut; feature: human-associated habitat; material: faeces | place: China | collected 2012
GGCAGCATTGCAATAGAATGTAAAACCAAAAATGTTTTAACAAAAGGAGGAACGGATCATGAGTATCAGAATGAACACAGAGGATGTCATTGCAAGAGGACAAGAAATAGGAAGCCATGTAGAAGACGTTACAACGCTTCAGAATTATTTAAATGATGTTGTGAATAATCAACTTCCAGAATTATGGGAAGGAAGCGGTTATGAAGGATTTGCAGCAAGGGTTGCTGAAATGGCTCCAAGTTTTGAAGCAATGAGAGAATTGATTAGCGATATTGGACAAGGTGTAGTTACAAATGCACAGCAGTATGCAGAATTTGACCAGGCTGCTGGAACCGCTAATCGCGGATAGGCAAATGGTGAGGAGGTGCATTGGTGTGCCTCCTTTTCTTTATGGAGGAAAGGGATTATGTCAGAAAATAATAATATCAAGTTAGATCCAGATGTATTGAATCAACAACAAAATACAAAAGTCCCTCTTAGTGATTTATATGGAATCCCAGTATTCTCTCCAGAAACAGATCGAATGGCAGAAAAGGTAAAAGCAAATGAGACAGATGCAGTAACACAAATTGAACAACAAATATTTGGAGAGAGAGTTTCGGGAGAAAATCAAGAAATTCAAAAAATTCGCAATCAACTATTTCAGATGCAGACAGGATTAACAAAGGAAACTGTAGAAAGCAGAAAACAAATAGGTTTAAATCACACCCACTTTTTGGTAGTAGAAATTATGTTTTTAGTATTTATGGTGGCGTTGCTTTTCTATCAAAAAAATAGAAGAAAGAAAAGGAAGGAAGAAGATGACACTTACGATTATGGAAGATAATAAAAGTCTGGATATTATTGTAAAACCGGAGCAAAGAATTCAGGAAGTATATCGTGTTCTTGTGGAAAATGGTTTTTTCTCTTCGATATCAGAAATGGTGCAATTGCAAGTGTATTCAAAAAGACAAGGGAAATATATAAATCCAATCCTTACATTTAAGCAAGGAAAGATATATGAGGGAGATATTTTATTAATACAATAAAATGAGAGAGAGGGACAGGTAGATGCAGAAGATACAGCAAGTAAACTTACGGGAATCAGATATACAAGAAAATATGGAAATCCGAGTGCAAAGAGCAGATATGGAAGCAAAAACAATTTATGATTTTAAAAGGTTAGAACATGGAACTGTTGCTATGCTTCCGATGACCATAGAAGAAGAGAAAGAAACATTATTGCTTTGCTTTGATATGGAAGGAATGCATTCTATTACAGAAGTGCAGAAAATGGAAAAATTGCAAAAACTGGAGCTTATATTGCAAGTAGCTGAGTTGGAAAAAGATTATATGCGGTTTGAATTTCAACTCAGTCCAGAAAATTTATATTATGATAGGTTGAATCGAGTAAAGATAAAATTTAGAGATATTACGACAGGTTTATATGAAGAGCGAAAAGAACAGTTCCTGAAATTATATCAGGCGCTGATTGGATATATAATGGATGGATCAAGACCGTATGAAGATTACCTTTCGGGCGGAAAAGAACTTTTGAAAGATCAGAAAGAAGTAGTAACACTTTTGTCTGCTGAAACTTTGGAAGAAGAAATATCACTTTTACAGACATTATATGAAAACTATAAAAAGGAAGAAACCATTTTAAAAATAAAAGTAGATAAAAAGAAATATAAAAAAATGAATATCTATGGAATTGTATCATCTGTACTTTTGGTAGTTTTATTTGGTGCAGTTGTATATGGATATTTTTGGCATATCCCAAGACAAGATAAGATTGTAGAGGCAAATGATGCTTATTTGCAAAAAGATTATATTAGGGTTATTGATTCCTTAAAAGACTTTGAAATTGGTCAAATGGAACGTGCACAGAAATATATTCTTGCAACAGCATATATACAAGGGGAGTTGGTTGACTCTTTTAGTACGAAAGATAAAGAAGTTATTCTAAGTAAAATTAACTATCAGTCTAATGAAGGTATTTTTGATTATTGGATCCATTTGGGCAGAATGGAAGTTAAGGAAGCTGAAAATCTAGCATTGCAGATGTCTGATGATCAATTACTTTTATATGCATATCTTCAAGAACTGAGCCGGATCGAAGAGGATCAAGAAATGTCGGGAGAGGAAAAAAGCAGTAAAAAGCAGGATTTGATGAAAAAAGTAGAAGAATTGGCTGATAAACTTCATATTTCATACAGAGAAGCGGATGAGGAAATGAATACAGAAACAAAGGCAGATGAAAATCAAGAATAACATTAGATATAGGGGGAATGAGCCATGAGATATTTGCTAGTAGAATCGGAAAATACATATTGGGAATTTCCGGTTATAGAACAGAAGAAAGAAATTCGCGAGAATGTATGGCAAGAGATAGAAGGAAAGAATAGTTTTCTTCTTTCAGATGAGAGCCATTTTTTTGATAGATCTTCACATATTACTATTTCATCCGATGAAGAAGCAGATATCAGAATTGATGGACTTCAAGTGAAAATATATATACAAGAGCAGAGCGTGTACGTAGATCAAAATCAGGAAAAACATTTTTATGTAAATCAAAAAAGAGCTTTAAAAACGGAATTTAGAATAACACAGGGAGATGTATTATTTCTTCATTCGGTGAAAGTTATTTTTGGGAAAGATGAAGTAGAAATTATAGGGGAATCAACGAATTATAGGGTCAAATTGATGGAAAAAGAAAGCCAAAGTGTTCCTTTTGAAAATTTTCCAGTTTACAAACGATCTCCACGTATTATAAAAAGACTTTCAGCAGAAAAAGTACCTTTTGAGTTGCCGCGTGAAAAAGAGAAACCAAGCAAAAAAGGATTGATTATGACAGTATTGCCACCGCTGGCAATGACAGGTGTAACGGTAGCAGTAGGGCTGTTGATAGGGCGCGGCATTTATATGTTAATGTCTGTGTCAGCAACAGGTATGGCTGTTGTATTTTCTATTGTGAAATATTTTAATGACAGGCAAGAGCGAAAAGAAAAAAATGAAACCCGTATTCAACGCTACACAGAATATTTATGGAAAAAACAGCAGGAATTAGCTGATCTGTACGAATATGAGAAAGAAGTATATGAATATCAGTATCCGCAAGTGAAAGAGATTGCTTCGAAAGTAAAAGATTATGATAGCCGGATTTATGAGAGGGTACAATCTGATGATGACTTTTTAACAATTTCTATAGGGCATAGTAAAGGAGCAACTTGTTTTCAGATAGATGGAAAGGCTCCTCAATGGGATGCTGAACCAGATGATCTGGTAGAAACAGGTCAGATGATACGAAAGAAATTTGCGATTATAGATAAACCAAAAGTAATCGATTTGAAACATGCAAACTTGGGATTGGTTGGAACGAAAGAGGTATTGCATGAACAATTGGAAATTTTTGTTACACAACTTGCATTTTTCCAAAGTTACCATGATTTGCAGATTATTATGGTTTGTGATGAGAAATACGCACAGGACTTTTCGTGGATGCGCTGGCTTCCTCACATGAGAATTCAGGCAATCAATGCATTGGGATTAGTATCTTCTGAGAGAACAAGAGATGTTGTTTTAGGAAGCATGAATCAGATTTTGAAAGAACGATGTTCTAGGTTGGAAGAAGGGAAAAAAGAAACAAGATTTCTGCCACATTATCTTTTTATCATAGATGAACCTTCTTTGATTATGGATCATGTTATTATGGAATATTTAAGAATGAATGGCAATGAACTGGGATTTTCCATCGTTTATACCAGTTATTTGCGGGCAAATCTACCAGAATATATTGGAACTATCTTGATTTTAGAAAGTTCAAAAGAAGGAACGTTATTACTGGAGGAAAAGGAATACAAAAAACAGAAATTGGAGTTGAACCATGCGGAAGGTGTGGAATTAGAATGGGTGGCAAGGAACTTGAGTGTCTTAGAGCATGAACAGGGCATTACCAGTCATATTCCTAAAAGTGTTACCTTTTTTGAAATGTATGGGGTACAACATCCAGGAGAATTAAAAATCAGAGAACGGTGGAGAAACGGACAATCACATAAATCATTAGCAGTTCCATTAGGGCTACGTGCAGCTGGAGATATTTTATCTTTGAATCTTCATGAAAAGGCACATGGTCCACATGGTCTGGTTGCAGGAACTACAGGCTCCGGAAAATCAGAAACGATACAAAGTTATATTTTATCCTTGGCGGTAAATTTCCATCCACATGAAGTAGGATTCTTGCTGATTGATTATAAAGGTGGTGGGATGGCAAATATGTTTCGTGACCTACCACATCTTTTGGGAACAATCACAAATCTGGACGGAAGTGAAAGCATGAGAGCGTTGGCTTCTGTAAAAGCAGAGTTGGCAAGAAGACAGAGAGTTTTCAGTACATATGGGGTAAATCATATAAATGGATATATGGAATTATTTAAAGCGGGAGAAGCAAAGGAACCTATCCCACATTTGTTTATCATCAGTGATGAATTTGCAGAACTAAAAAAAGAACAACCAGAATTTATGAAAGAATTAGTATCTGCGGCCAGAATTGGAAGAAGTCTAGGTGTTCATTTGATTTTAGCAACTCAGAAACCGACAGGTGTGGTAGATGATCAGATCTGGAGTAATAGTAAATTCAAGTTGTGTTTAAAAGTGCAAAATGAAGGTGACAGCAAAGAAGTGTTAAAAACGCCAGACGCAGCAAGTATTACACTTCCAGGACGTGCGTACTTACAGGTTGGAAATAATGAAATTTATGAATTGTTTCAATCTGCGTGGAGTGGAGCAATTTATATAGAAGAAAAAGAAAAAGATGTCACCTTGGATGAGCGTATTTATAAAGTAAATGAAATTGGGCAGGGAGAACTGATTAATCAAGATTTAAGCGGGAAAAAAGCAGAAAAGAAGGCGGTGAAAACACAATTAGAAGTAATCATTGAACATATTAAAAAGGTGTATGAGTCAGAAAAGCAGATTCCAGTGAAAAAACCGTGGTTGCCACCACTTCAAAATATGATAGTGAGTCCATATGCAAAAGAAGAAAAACAACCCCCAAATAAATGGGGATGGGTAAATCTAAATATTTCTATAGGAAAAATGGATATTCCTGAGCTACAAAGCCAAAAGGAATGTAATATTGATTTTTTCAAAGAAGGAAACTTGTTATTTGTTGCGTCTAGTGGATATGGGAAAACACTTTTCTTGACAACAATACTAATGAGCTTGGCAAAGTTGAATGATGTGGATTTTCTGAATTTTTATATTTTGGATTATGGAAATGGTGGAATGATGTCTTTGAAAGCATTACCACATACAGCCGAATACATTTCTATTGATGAAGAAGAGCGATACTGGAAGTTTAAAAAACTGATTATGACAGAGATGGCGGTCCGCAAAAAGTTATTTGCAAAACATTCAGTTTCGTCTTTAGATGCATATAATCAGATTGCTGACTTACCGTTAAAAGCGATTGTAATTGCGATTGATCATTTTGATGTTATTAAAGAAATGGGAATTGAAGAAGAGGAATTTTTCACAAAATTAACAAGGGATGGAGTTGGGCTTGGTATTTTTACTATTGTCACAACTACAAGGGTTAATTCTATTCGTCAGGCAACCCTGAATAATTTTAAAAATAAAATTGCTGGTTATAATTTTGATGAGAATGAGACTTTTTTGGCAGTAGGACGCAGTACATATAAACAGGCAGAAATCAAAGGAAGAGCTTTGATGAAAACAAATGAAGTACATGCTCTACAGATTTATACAATGCTATCCTGCGAAAACGAAATTTCATATACTAGGTCATTGAAGCAAATGATACAGGACATTCGGAATATTTATCCAAATAAAGAGGCACCACATATCCCTGTGTTGCCGGATGAACTGTATGCTTCTATGCTACAGGAATATCAAGGAGCAGATGTGGTTGATTATCCGGTAGGCTTAGATGTAGAAAGTGTGACTGTGAAAGGTTTCGAAAGAGGAGATAGCCCATTTGTTATTATTGGGAACACTGGTACAGGAAAAACAAATATTATAAAAGTAATATTGAAAAATGCTATACAAATAGGAAAGACTTATATCTTTGACTCTAAAAGCATGGAATTATATTATGCAACTTCTTTGGATGGTGCAAGTTATATAAAAGATCGTACACAGATTGTGGATTTTCTAAAAGAACTATCAGAAGAGATTAACGAAAGAAAAGAATACCTACATAGGATGATTGAAGAGAATCCCAATATTAGTCCGAAAAATCTTGTCCGTAATTTAAAAAATTGCACCATTATTATAGATGACGTGGATGATTTTATTGATTTTATAAAGCCGGAATTAAATAAGGTAGCAGGACTATTTAAAGAATGTGAAAACCTTGGAGTAACCTTGGTAATCAGTGTTCATGCGGCAAAAGTGCGTGGTATAGATGAAATCAATAAAATCGTGAAACAGGCCTCGAATGGGCTGGTGCTGAGTTCACAGGGAGTTACTACGATTTTCCCATTGACCAGTATGAAAGAATTGCCTAAATTCGGTGATGGATTGTTATTTAAAAATGGTACATATTTACGTGTACGTCTTCCGAAATATGAGAAGGAGGAGTAAAGAATGGCGGATTATTTTGCAGAACAGGAAAAGGCAAAGATTGAAGCAAGAAGAGCGGAAAAAATAAGGAATTATCAAAGCCAGATTTCTTCGCTGGGCAATCAAATGGATGAGCTGAATATGGAAATTTTAAAATTGCAAAAAGAAATAGAGAGACTTCAAAATTATGAAGCGGATCGGAAGCAAGTATGGGAGCAATTCCAAACGGAACATCAGGAACGACAACAAAAACTTCAAGGGGTACAGAATATGATTTCAAGATGTTTGAGTGCGGAGCGTTACCATGAAGGAATGCAGGAAGATGTAAATGGAACTTTGATGTGTCAGGCAATTTCTACGGTAGAGGAAACTTTTAAAGGAATTACACAGGCAATTCAGGAGAGAGAAGAAAAAATTGAAATTTTAAGGAATCAACTTTGGGTTGTAGATACTCAAATTTCAAGTCTATATCGCATGATAGCAATTGCTTAGGGGGAAGGATAAATGAGTGATATTATAATTGTAGATGAAGAGTTCAAAGCAGTTGTGGAACAAATAAAGACAGAAGGAAAAGAAACAGATGAGGCAGTTCAGAAGTTAATTGATGTATTTACAAGGATTACGGAAGAAGTTGCAGTAGAAGGAAGTGTTGCAGAAAACTTTAAACTTCTTTTAGAAGAACTTTCAAGTTTGAAAGGACAATTTACAGAAATTTATTCGGAAGCCGGAACTGTAGTGGCAGAATTTATAGAGGCAATCGACAAAGTTGATGACTTTTTGTATTGATGAGGTGAGAAAATGGCAGATGTTTTATATAACAAAGAAAATACTAGTGTAGTGATTGGTGAATTGTCTGGAATTACAGAAACACAGGTTGTGGGAAGCATAGTTTCTAAAACACTGATAGAAAGTAAAGGTATGTCCAGTGAAAGCATCAAAAATCTTGAGGTAAGCGCGGGAGAAGTTTCTTCTCTTATCAAGGAAATTAGTTCAACAACATCAGCATTTTTAAATAGCCTTGCCTCAACATGGGAAGAATTTGAGGCAAATATATATAGCCAATGGAATAAATAAGGGGGGATAAGATGAAGAGAGACTTTACGGAAGCAACAAAAACAGAATTTATCAATTTAGTTCAAGAAGCAAATGAGTCAGAATGGTTAAAAAAGAAAAATCCTTTAGATAATGTAGATGATTTATTGACTTTTGATGTTCAGTTTCCATGGAATACATTGGAAGCTTATTACCGGAAAATGATTGACAAAAATGATATGACAGCGGGAAAGATCAAGGAAATATGGGAAAATGTACAAATATTGGATGCAACATACCAAGCGAGATTTTTAGCGTTAAATGAATTGGCAGTGGCATATAAAGAAAAGCTCAGAATATTGAGTGATAAAATTAAACCAGAGAACATTGTAAATACATTGTATAGTTCTAAGGCACAGTTGCAACAAGAGTTATTAAATGCAAATAATAAAATAAATATTGCAGAAATGAAACATAATCTCGCTAACATAAATTTTTACAAGTCATGGTTATGTGATAGCGAAAAAAAATATAATTGGGAATTAATTGAAAAATATTTGAATGGAGATATTAGAAGTATATCTGAAGAAGAATATATGGCATTTATTATGATATTGGGGGATATGAATGTCAAAGATTTAGAAAAATTTGCAAACAAGGCATATATAGGAAATAAAGAGTTAGGATATGCTAAATTAAGCCCTTTTTTTATAGAACTTTCTAAAAGATATTCAGAAATAACAGAGGATATTGCTCAAAATAGAATATTAGATTTAGTTGATTATAACCGAGAAAATTTAAAGAAACATTGCACGACTTCTGCTATTCTCTCTTGTATTTGTAAGATGAAGAAGCCAGGAACGATGATGAATGACCAATATGTTTTTCTTACAAAAAATAATAAAAAATATGTTGTTGAATTGAACTATACAGATTTTATTAATTACGATAGTCCATTAGGTGTCGCAATTGAAATTGATCAAAAAAATAAAAGAAATCAAAGATTTGAAATACTATCGTGGGGAAGTTCCTATTTTATAGAACACAATTTAGATAAAAAAACTATTTTGGAAATAGCTGGAGAAAAGAAAACTGATGCAGAAGTAATACAAGAAAAAGTGGCTTCATTTTTATTACTATCTGGGATTGAGAAAGCAACAAATTCCACTTATGCTACCGTAATTGAGATGGTAGCTGATATACAAAATAATCAAGAAAATAATATAAAACTTGACACAAGTATCACAAATATAGAAGTAGGAAATTATATAAAAGCATTAGGTTTAAATGGAAATATTATTTATGAAAATAATAATAAAGTTTTTATGCAGAATGTTATGATAAATAAAGTAGAATTAAATATAAGAGTACATGTTTATAATAAAACAAATGCTGATATAACAGTGGAAGAATTAATTTCTGATTTAAAAAAAGGCGGAAAAGTATTAAAGCAGTATGAAGAATGGTATGGATCGGGAGATAAGGATAATACTGGAAAAGTAGGTGAAGAGAAAGTGATGGAATATAAGGACCGAATAAAAAAGACTTGGGATACTTTGGCAAATGAATATCCAGAAATAAATATAGAGAAATTTGAAAATCTTTCCGAAGAACAGATGAGGGAATTGATAAAAAAGACAGATAATCCGTTGTATAAAATTGACATTGATGTAATGGAAAAGAGATAGTATTAAAGAATGGAGATTAGAATGAAAAAAAAATTTATTATATGTGGGCTACTGGTAGCGGGAATTTTAACTATAGTGATAAGTATGTATCAAAAAGACAAGACATCAGAAGCAGAACATGAAGAATGGATTAAGATACAATATAGTAATCAAAATGGTGCTTTTTTTAATAGGAGTGCATGGATAGATTATCACAATGCAGAATTATTGAATGAAACAAAAGTATGGGTAGATTTGTATGTATATAATCAATATGTTTCAAAAGAGGAAAAAATATTTTTAGAAGATGTCAAAGAGTATCTAGGATCAGAGTATAATGCAGATGGAAGTTTGAGAATAGAAAGTGGATATGAAAAAATAAATAATTATGTAAATTGGTATGAATATACTACGGAGCAAGGGGATACGGGACAGAAAATTATCGAAAAGTATAAGGATAAGTTACATTTTGAAATAGAATGGGAATATAAAAGAACACAAAATTCAGAGTATGAGATTAAATTAATAGACGAATTATCTATTCCACAAGTAGAAGAATTGATAAAAAAATATGAGGATTCATCGTATGAAATTAATGATGATATTATGATGGAAAAGGAGTAATTCTTTAGTAAAGGAGAGGGTGACAATGTCAAAAGGAATAAAAGTAAATAATGGGCATATAAACGAAGTTGCGACCCAAATTGAAACGGCTAAGAGCTATTTTCGTCATGTTCCGTTAGTTCCACAGGATTCTAAGACAACAATTTCAGCGAACAGTAAAAGTAAAGAAGCATACGGATATGCACAGCAAGGAATTGAATTATTAGGGCAGACCTTAGATAGTGATGTTCACAATATAAGAAGTCTGAATCTTAGTTTTTCGCAGTTTGATGAGATGATGGGGAAACTTGCACAGCATGGAACCAGATATCCGGTGATAAAAGCAGCTGATGACTAGGGAGGGAAAGTTATGAAAGAAAGTGATTATTTAAATCCGAACGATATAAAAAGTCAATGTAATCAGGCAATCCATAAGCTTGAAAATGATAATGAGACTTTGAATATTGTTTCTAAGAGTGTAACTGCATTTTCTACAGATAATGAAATTAAAAGCATTTCTTTTGAGAATTTGAAGCAGCAGTTGGCCGATTATATAACTGTAATTGATGCAATAAAGTCGGCGAATGCGTATGATATTGCAGAAATTTCAACACTAAAAGATTTGGTGGGGGATGAAGTTCTTGATGGGGCGAATATTAGAAGCCAAATGAAAAAAGCACTTGATAACAAGGAGTTTTATTTAGAAAAAGCAGATGAGTATGAAATGAAAAAAGAGACTTCTAATTCTATCATAGATTTATATTATAGTTGGAAGGTAAATGACTATAAACGATTGGCTGAATCTAGTCAGAAGTTGTATGATGAATGGAAAAGCAAATCAGATAAATATGATGAAATTGAAGGTAGTACAAGTATATTGTTTTCAACGACAAGTAGTCTGCGTGAAGCTATCACAACTGCACTTAATAGTATGAGCGGACGATTTCAAAGTGGAACATACATACCCAGAACAGGTTTCGATTGGAAAAAAATTATGGAGGTGGAATGCTTAAAACTGGAATCGTGGTTGAAAGCTAAAGAGGAATTAAAATTAAGCGAAGCAGAAATTGAGTATTTGAAACAAAAAGGAATTGTTTTAACTACAATGGATATTGCGTGTATAAAACGTACAGAAGGAACAGAATTAGTATTTCTTTCAAAAGATAAAAAAGCGTTGTTTTATAAAGGAGAGATATATCCTATTTATGTTCCAGATAATGAAATATCTTTTCAACCTATTTGGAAGTTGGATGGGAAAAAAGAAATCTCAGCAATGGAGTTTGATGCATTAGAGGGAATTTTAGGATTTAGTTTGGAAGAAATACCTAAAGAAGATATATATACAACATCTGGACATAAGGTATTATCAGGAGAATTATCTTCAACAGATCCAAATGTAAAGGCAGCAGCAGGTTTGAGTGCGTTATTAGGGTTAACGCAATTTACACTTTCTTCATTATCCAAAAGCGAAGTGACAGTTATTTTCCAGTCTTCAGAAGGTGGAAATAGAGGCACTATTTGTGTTGGAAATTCAGAAGATAGAGCAACTTTTCAGAACTGGAATTATAATATTCCAATGGATACATATAGAGACTCAGAACCTGGCATTGGAAAAATATGGGCATCAGATTATGCAGCAGGAATATATAAAATAGCTTCGGGAAAAGATGTTCCAAATCCAGACGGAACTTATACGATAACGGGCACTTTGGATGAAAGACATAAAGATACAAATATTTCGGGCTATTTATCATATTCAACGGATGGAAAAATAATGTATACACCGTTAACCTATTCTGGTGATAAAGCATATATTGAATCTGTTGATGGGTTTATGGAGTTTGGCCGAACACAAATTTTAGATTTTAGTGATAAATTATCTACACCATCTTTTGCGGACGAGGATAGTCAGAAATTATTAGAAGAATTATTGAAAGGGGAAAATGAATGATGGAGAAGAATAAAGATATTTTGATTGTAATAATTGCAACGCTTATTTTCGGAGGTGCTTCTAAGATATTAGTTGGAGTTCCATATATGGCATGGGGATATTTTGATCAATTGTTTATAGCAGCATTTATTTTGTGGACATTTTATAGTGCTGCGCTGTATGTAGCTATTAAAATAGAAAACAGAAAAAATGAAAATTATTTAAAAATTGGATTTGTTGGAGTAATGTTTGGTTTAGCGGTAGCATGTTTAAAAATGGGTGTAGATGCTATTATAGAACAATTTGCAAAGTCTGCAAGTAATTTGATTATTACAGCCTTTATGATGGAAATGGGAATCCTTATTTTAGGGAGTATCATTATCTTTGCTTTATATATTTATGTAGCGAAGAAAGAAATTTTATGGAATAAATCTATGAAAAATTATACTTTGGGATTAGGCGGAATTATAGGTATATATTTTGCTGTAATTGTCTATTATTTATGGCAACTCAAACATTGGATGGAAAAATTTTCTGGTTTGGATGTGGTAAAAGAAATTGGGAAAGAGCAGGGTATATTAAATTTGTCAACAAAGTATGCTAGGGAATCGACTATGATGGGGATGGTTGTGTATGTGGCTTTTTTTATAGTTTTATGGATTGCTTTAAAAAAGAATACAGAAAATAAGGAAGCTTAATAAATTGTTGCAACAAAAATAAAGGAGGTATTATGTGAATGAGGTTAATTGCATGTCTGAGGAAGAACTTCGGGCACATTTGAAGAAGATGGAGAAAAATAAAGAGGAATTAAAGTTTCAAGAACAGAGGATTTGGAAAGAAGAAGAGGAGGAAGATGAACAGATTTACGCTGCACTGGTAGGACTAGAACATATGCGGGAATATGCGGGAGAAAATGAGAAGATAATACTCTTGATTGATGAGCAAAAGAGCATTTTAGATAACATAAGATTGAGAAAAGCGGAATTTGCTGATGAATTTAAAAGACAATTGCAAAATAAAAATAGTCGAATTGAAGAAGAAATAGCAGAAATTGATCAGAGAATAAGGGAAATTCTTATGAGTGGGTGATATAGTAAAAAAGTTTTTTTAGAAAGAGCAGAAGATACACGGATTTTTTGTATCTTCTGCTGTAATCATGATTTATAGAAAACGAGTTGATTATATATTTTACAAGCGTTATAGGAACTGCTAGTGTTTGGTGGGAAGAATACTTTTTGCCAGAGCAATTCCAGCTTGTGGATATAATTCCTGAATTTTTTTATATTTTTCTTCAATCAATTCAGGTTCATCTGCCCATATATCTTCATAAATTTTCAAGGCTTTTTTAAAATGGGTTTTCGCTTGTGAAATATTTGCAGTGATCAGGCAGATACTTCCAAGGGATTCCTGTACCTGTGCATAATCCAAACAGTGGTTTGAATTATATTCTTTGATAATCTGTGCTAATTTCTGAAGAGCAGACAGGGCAAGGTCAGGTTCTTGTATTTCAGTTAAGAGGACAGCATAATTATTAATCTGAGGAATACTGTCATTAGTATAAAGAAGCTGGTATTGTTCTAAAAGAGAGATACCCATTTCCATGTGTTTTTTAGCCAGATTAAGTTGTCCGTTGATTCGGTAAAGCCCCCCAAGATTGGAATGGAGGTTGGAAACAAGGTGTGCATTCTTTTTTGTGGTTTCTTTTATTTGAGCAAGTGCTTCTTTTTCTAATTTTATCGCTTTTTCTGTTTTGGGTTCCAGAGTTGCCTGATAATCCAATAGTAAGGCACGGTCAGATGCAGTCCCGTAAGTATTTGCTTTTATAAAATGCTGTAGTTCCTGAATGATTTTTTTCATACCCTTTTGATAGTGGTACTTCTCCATATATGGAAAAACATCTTCTAAAAATAACAGGTATTGGGGAATATCATCCTTTTCAATGAATTGGATGATATTTTCTGTTGTCTGAAATAATTTTTTATAATAGCTAACTTCAATGCCATGCATCAAACATATTTTTCGCAGAGAATCCAATAACGTGTGGCAGCTTGTAATAGAAGGTGCGATCTCGGAAACTGCAATTTCCTGAATCATTGGATGCAGAGAAATAGTATGCCGGAGACTTGACTGTACAAAACCTGTCTCAATCAGATCATTCACGTCATTTAAAGTAGGCAGCTCCAGCCATTTGGAAAATATACGGGCAGAAATACCAGATGAAGGCATAAAACACATATTGCACATAATATCCTGCTGTTTCCGTGATAAGGAGTATAACGAAAACAGGGTATGGATATGGTTGTAATAGGTGGCTTTTTTGCTCTGACCATCTTTCATTACTTTAATCTTATCTTCATTATGAAGAGAAGCCTTTTCCTCTTGAAGTTTTATCAATAATTGCTCTGGAGTTAAAATTCCATTTTCCAGAAGTTTGGCTGCCAGTTCGACAGCAAAAGTATGGTAGTGTACAGTTTCTATGATTTTTTCTACGATTGCCCGGTGTTCCTCTGCTTCTGAATAAAATACAGATGTCAGTTGAAAAAGAGTGGCTATATCTTTTAGTTCTTTTAACTGAAAACTACAGTATTCAGACAGTTGGCTTCTGGTTGTAAATAAAACCCGGCAACGGTATTTTAATACGACTGACAGGCAACTGTCCTGTGTGGATGTGACATTAAAATTGTCTATGATCAGCAGTGTATCAGATTTCAAAGAGCGTAAGAAACGGTTATGTCTTTGAAAACATTCCTGCTCACTGATTTCTGGTGGATCATCAATAAAATCCATGTCTGTGATATTTTGATATAGATTACCGGTGTATTCCATATAGAGAATATTGGTGTACTGTTTTCTGTATTGCTTTGCATAGGCTTTAGCAAGCTCGCTTTTTCCAATTCCGGCAATTCCATAAAGAAATATATGTCGGTTCTCTTTAAACAAAGTATGGAGTTTATCCAGTTCTTCTTCTCTTCCTAGAAAATGACGGCATGGTTTCGGGACTTCGCTGTCCATAATGTAATCCAGAACAATCGGAGATAGAACACCTCCTGCAATCAGTTTTTGATTTCTTGTATCACGTTTAATAAATTGCCGTTCCATACCAAAAGAAAGTACTTTTGCTAAAAACAACAGCCTTGAATCAGAAGGTTTATATAGAGATACAAGTTCCTGCTTTTTTGTATCCGAAATCGTATCGTCCTGTATGAATAACGTGTAAATGTCCTGTATAACCATGTTGCAGTCTGCCATTAAGGGAAGTAAGTTCCGCTGAATGGTTGTTGCCAGTTTTTTCTGATTGCTGGGTTTTGCATAATATGAGGTTATTTTGGGACTGATTTTTGCCTGTCCGGTTATCCAGCGGCAAATTAGACCATTATCCATAGAAAAATCTTCATTTATCGGATCATTCATAAAATCTTCAAATAATTCGTATAAAAAATCAGGTTGGTTCATCTGATTGCTTTCACTGATTTGATTTTTTAGGCATGTGCTAATAGAAGAAAAATCACATCGTTCCAACAGAAATCCCTCCTTTGGTTTTCGTGTTTTATATTCTTAAAGTCTTTTTATTATAACACGAACAAATGTTCCGGACAATAGGAATTGATACTGTATAGGAAGAAAATGAATCTTAAAAACTCAATCTGCGGTCAATTTCAATTCAATGTGATTGGTGCAGAATAATTTTAGAATGTAATCAGGCTTTCGAAAGCCGAATTCAATTCATACAGAACTTTTGTACAATCCTGCCGGCATAGGATGTAGAGAGAACTGTATGCTGAAGGAGGCATATAGCATGAATACGTTATTTGATTCTGTAGAAGTTCTGGATACAAAAAAAGAAATCCAAAAAGAGAATGTAAGCTATGAACATGCAGGATATCAGATTCGAGTGCATTTTAATGGGGAAAAGACATTGATCCAGTGCATTCAGAATCTTACTGAACGAAAAATTGCAGGTTGATTTTCTTAAGTTCTTGTTGTAAAATGAAGACAATTAAAGACAATGACTATGCAAGACCGATGAAAAGAGGGATAGAATGTATCAGGCAGGAATTTATTGCCGAATTTCCATTGAAGAGCAAAATAAAGAGGGTGAATACAGCAATAGTATTCACTCTCAGATTCAGATGGCAAGAGATTATATTGCAGAGAATAAAGATATTGCAGAGAAAAAAGTTTATGTAGACGATGGGGCTTCTGGAAGTAATTTTGAAAGAACTGAATTTCGGAGGATGCTGGCAGATATTGAGCTTGGTGTTATCAATATGGTGATTTTTAAGGACGTATCTCGACTTGGAAGAGAACATATTGATACCAACTATTATCTAGGCAAATATTTCCCGGAGAAACAGATTCGGATTGTTTCGATTCTGGATAATTATGATTCAGTAGTTGGAACTTATGATGAAATGTTAGAAATAAAAACTTTGCTGAATGATATGTATTTGAGAGATACATCCAGAAAGATTAAAATGACCATTCAGACCAAAAGAAGTATGGGCGAATATACACCGAAACAGCCTCCCTTTGGATATGTGAAAAGTAAAACAATTCATAATCATCTGGAAGTTGATCCTTATGCAGCCGAGGTTGTCCGAAGAATTTATAAAATGTATCAAAATGGATTTGGCTGTACGGTTATTTGCAGGACTTTGAATGAAGATGAAATCCCTTGTCCCGCAAAATATAAAAAGGAAGTTTTAAAAACCAATTATGTATGGGATTCGGGAAAAGGTCTGTGGACATCGTCTACTGTAAGTGGAATTTTAAAGAATCCGGTCTATACTGGGGCGGTTGTGATTCGGAAGCATGAAAGACCGTCTTATAAGCTGAAATACAAAAAGGCAATTCCACTGGAAGAAATGGAGCTGGTGCCGGATGCACATGAAGCAATCATTTCTAAAGACGAGTTTGATAGGGTTCAGCAAATAAGAAAGGGGCGCAGAGTTTCCTATTTTGATAAAAGCAATGAACCACATAAATATGTGGGACTGCTCTTTTGTGGGAAATGTAAAACAGCCATGCGAAAACGTTATCTGGCATCTCATAAAGATTATGACGGATATATGTGTGGTTTTCACCAGAAGCAGGGGCAGAATTACTGTGAGCTGAATCATATTACATTTGAAAAGCTGGATGAACTGGTTGTATTTGCAATCAACCAGCAATTGAAACAGATGAAGATGGATATGAAGAATCTGGAAACTCAGATCAGACAGAAACAGCCGGAACTGGATGGTAAAATTGCAAAATTGCAGGGAAAAATAGAAAGAAATCTGGAATACCGGAAACGAGTATATGAACAGTTTATGGATGAAGTACTTTCCAAAGAGGAATATTTGGAATTAAAACAGATGTATGAAACAGAGAATCAGAAATATCAAAAAGAATTATCAGAACTGAATCATGAAGAGCAAAGGCAGCGGGCGGCGGTCAATGAAACAAAGATATGGTTGGAGCATTTTAATCGCAGAAGAATAACGGTAAAGCAGCTTACCAGAGAAGTGCTTGTGGAGTTAGTTGATAAAATTTATGTATATCCAGAGCAGAAAATAGATATATATTTTAAGTTTGCTTCAGTAGAGAGTTCACCAGATAGAATACTTGAGAAAGATGGGGTGATATGATGTATCAGATGGGTGTATATTGTCGTCTGTCGAAGGATGATGGAGAGAATAAAGTTAGTGAGAGTATTGAAAATCAGATGAAACTGATTCGTGAGTATGTGACTAAATCAGAGGATCTGGAAATCGCAGATATTTATATTGATGACGGTTATTCGGGGCTTTATTTTGCGAATAGACCGGAATTTCAGCGGATGATGGAGGATATCTACAAAGGGAAAATTCAGGGAGTCATTACGAAAGATATTTCCCGGCTTGGGCGTGAACATATTGAAACCAGTAATTATATCGAGCGTGTTTTTCCATCTTTGGGTGTGCGTTATATTGCAATTTTGGATGGCGTGGATTCTGTTCATCACAGTAATGAAGAATTGGCACAGTTTAAGACGCTGTTTAATGATATGTATAGTCGTGATATATCTAAGAAAATCAGAGGTGCATTGACCGCCCAGAAGAAACGGGGACAGTTTATGTCTGGGTTTGCCCCATATGGATATGTAAAAGATCCGGCAGATAAGCATCATTTTCTTGTAGATGAAGAAGCAGCTAAAGTGGTACGGAGAATCTTTTATATGAGTCTGGAAGGATATTCCAGGGATGGTATTGCAAAGAAACTGAATCAGGAAGGAATTCTGACACCGTCAGAGTATAAGAGAAAGGTGCAGGGATTGAAATATGCCAATGCATTAGAAAAAGCGGGTGCAAAGGGCTGGGCATATCCTACGATCAATGTAATTTTGCGAAACAGAGTTTATACAGGGGCTATGGTACAGCATAAATCAGAAAAGATATCCTATAAAGTGGAAAAGTATCAATATATTCCAGAGGAACAGCAGTATATTGTGGAAGGAATGCACGAAGCAATTATCAGCAAAGATACTTTTGAGCAGGTACAGAAACTTATGAAGAAAAGAACACGGACACCGGGATTTAATAGCGAAGTGAGAAAGGTAAATCCATACGCAGGAATTATTGTTTGCGGAGATTGCGGATATAATTTCCAGAGGGTTACCTGTCGGGATGGTTATGAGTGCGGTACCTATCATAAAAAAGGAAACACAGTTTGTTATTCTCATTTCATTAAAAAAGAAGTATTAGATTCTATTGTGAAAAATGAAATCCAAAGACAAGCGGAACTGGCACTAAAAGAGAGTGATAAGGATGAAATATTAAAAGCAGCAGACAGGAAGAAGGAGGTGCTAAGACGATGTGCAGAAGCAAATCAGAAGATTGAACGGTTACAAAAAGAACTTGTGGCTGTCCAGAAGTATAAAAAGAAAACTTACGAAAATTATGTAGATGGTGTTCTGGATAAAGAAGAATATCTCTCCTATAAGTCAGAATATGAAAAGCAGGATAAAGAGATCAGGGCGAAGATTCAGTTGGCAGAACAAGAGAAAGACAGCTTTGGAGAGGCAGAAGAATCTTATGAAAACTGGATAGAGAAATTTATCAAGTATGGAACATTATCCGAAGTGACAAGAGAAATTGTGACAGAGTTGATAGAAAAGATTGTTGTGAATGGAGATAAGAGCATTGACATCGTATTTAAGTATCAGTCACCTTATTCTAAAGAGAAAAATGCAGTGTAAAGACTGCAAATTTTTTTACAATAACTTTCCCCTAGTTATAATGAACACATGATGGAACAAGTCTTTTGGAAAGATATTTGAATACAGTATCTGAACGTTGGAAGAATGTGATTTGTGTAGGAAGCGGAAATGAAGGAACGACAGCGGGACATGCGGCAGGTGAATATAGAAAAGGAATGATGACAGAAGTTCAATTTGCAGTACAGCAGAGGGAGAAGTCATTCAGTCTGCAAATTTGGAAATCCTATGTCGATAAAGTCGCAATTACAATTGTCGATCCATCCGGAAATCATTTCGGCAGACTGGAAGAAAAAGAAGGAACACAAAGAATACAGATTGGTGAAACAGAACTCCTGGTTTACTATGGAGAGCCAAAACCATATAGTGTTCGCCAGGAAATTTATATTAGTTTTCTACCACAAAATGAATTTGTCACAGCCGGAGTGTGGAAAATACAGATGATGCCAGACCGGGTTGTGGATAAGTTGTGGCAAATGTGGCTTCCGGTACAGAATGCACTTAATATCGGTACGGCATTTCTAAAACCAGACAGTTCCACAACACTCACGATACCTTCTACTGCATCGCTTGTTATTACTGTGGCAGCGTATAATGCATTGACCTTTTCCTATGCAGACTTTTCCGGACGAGGACCGACACAGATATACGAGGGGGAAAGTGCAATCAAACCTGATCTAGCTGCTCCGGGTGTGAGGGTAATGGCTCCTGCAGCAGGCGGAGGATATGCAGAGTTCACCGGAACTTCATTTGCAACGCCCTTTGCTACAGGAAGCGCGGCACTTTTGATGGAGTGGGGGATTGTGAAAGGGAATGATCCGTATCTGTATGGAGAGAAAGTGAAAGCATATTTGCGGAGAGGGGCGAGACAGATTCCGGGGTATGAGAGGTGGCCGAATGGGGAGTTGGGGTATGGGAGATTATGCCTTTCAGAGAGCATACCAAAATGAAGATGATAGATGTTGTAATAAATGAAAAAATATGTTACGATACATACACAATGTGTAAATGAAAAGGGGGGAGAAAATGGAAATAAAAGATAAAATAAAAGAATTACGAGAAAGTACCGGAATGAACAGAAAGGAATTTTGTAAATATTTTGAAATCCCGTACAGAACGGTGACAGAGTGGGAACGAGGAACCAGAAAGATGCCGGATTATGTATTACGTTTGCTGGCGTATAAAGTAAAGATGGATGATCTTATTGTAAAGGACGATGTGAATGAAGAATAAAGTAATTAAAGTACAAAATGTGCATATTTCAATTTCGAAACAGGAGTTAGATGATTATATTTGTATTACAGATATTGCTAAGGCTAAATCAGATTCTGTCAGGGCAGCAGATGTGGTAAGAAATTGGTTAAGAAATCGTGGTACTTTGGAATATTTGTCTGTATGGGAACAGATATATAATCCCAATTTTAAAGTGTTCGAATCCGAACACTTTAAAAAGCAAGCAGGGTTATTGACTTTTACACCTAGTGTTTCGGAATGGGTAAATGAAACAAATGCCATTGGATTATATGTGAAACGTGGAAAATATGGTGGCACATATGCACACAAAGATATTGTATTTGAATTTGCATCTGCAATCAGTCCAGTATTTAAACTATATCTGATAAAAGAATTTCAACGGTTAAAGGAAGAAGAAAACAATTCTGAACAAAAGGAATGGGATGCAAAACGTTTTTTAAGTAAAAATAATTATCTGATCCAGACGGATGCTGTAAAAAGATACTTGCTTCCTCAAATGAATTACAGAGAAAACCTTCAATGGCTGGCATATGCGGAAGAAGCAGACATATTAAATGTAGCATTATTTGGATTTACGGCGAAAGCATGGAGAGAGGCAAATCCTGAACTTGCAAAGAAAAACAATGTCAGAGATTTTGCAACAATTAATGAATTAACAGTTCTATCCAATCTGGAATCACATAATGCACAGATGCTGCGTGAAGGAAAAGAAAAAGGAGAAAGATTCAAAATATTACAAGAGATTGCTGAATATCAGCTGAATGTCTTGAATGCAGCTGAAGAGATCAAAATGATAGAGAGTGATGGAGCACTGTCAGAGGTATGAACCACCGGGTGAGTATTTTGTAAAATGTTTTGCTTATGTAGCTTATTTTATAAAGGTTGAATTGTCATTGCCATTACCATTGCCAATGGCGATGATAACGGCAATGAAAGTGGCGATAATATGACAATGACGTTACATCCTCCCCACTGATTTTGTGACAACAATATAACGTCCTCTGTTCCAAAACAACGATTTTATGGGAAAATCGAAGGAAAAAAGGTCAAAAAGTTTGTAGCAATGACTTGACATCCTCGGGGGTATTATGCCTTTCAGAGAGCATACCAAAGTAACTGCCTTTTTGTGAAAAAATAGTTGAATTAAAGTGCCTTTTATGTATATGCTGATATGGGTAGGGAAAAGTTATATTGCAGATACAGGACTTTTGGTGGCACATTATTTTATGGATGATAAATTTACAGATAACGAGTTATACAGATAAGAGAAAATAATCCGCCTGTAACAAAGGAATCTTATGACAAACTGATCGATGCAGGATATTCTGCGAGAGAGGCGAAAGAAAAAATAGGTGCGATTGTAATAGAAGAAATTTATGATGTAATGAAAGAAAATCAGCCCTATGATGAAAAAAGATATACGCAGGCGTTACGGAACATGGTACAGCAGTGTATAGACCTATGAAGATACACATGAAATTCTGACAGAATGGGACGAATGGGGATTCAGCAGCCGATTGTAAAAGAGAAGAAAGTGTATCCAAATGATCCCTGTCCATGTGGCAGTGGAAAAAATATAAGAAATGCTGTGGAAGAAAAAAGTAAGTGGAGAATATTTCAGCTGGGAAAGTTTTTTTGCAGCAGTTTTAATAGAAGAGACAAAAGACAGTTATATGGCATATACAAAACGAAAAATAAATCCGGCCTATTTAGACAAAACAATGAGTGGAGCTATTTTAAAACAGATGGGTAAAATTAAGCGAGAAGAAATGATAAATGATAGGAAAATCATATTAAAATTAGTGGGAATTAAAGAACAGTTTGTTTTAATGGAAATATTTTATATAAAAAACAAACTGTTTTTTTATCCCCTTTTTTCTTTGCGGTTCAGTTCTCGTGCATAAGCCAGGATCCGGTCTTTTATGTCGTGATTTTGCTGAAGAGTTTCTACCAGAGAATATAACTCCGGAGATTCGGAACGTGAAATAACGATATAATCACAATTCATGACATCTGAAGTTCCATATAAAAAGTCAATATTGCAATGAAAAATCTGAGCAATATAAGATACTGACGGATAAGAGGGTTCGCGTTCTCCTTTTTCATAGCGGCCGTAGGTCATGGCGGAAATATTAAGTTGGCGGGCGGCCTCGGCTTTGCTGATATTCATAGATGTTCTTAATTGAATTAAACGGTCAGGACGAAATTTCACTGTGATCACCTCTTGAACATAACCATTGGTTATGATATTGTAAAGTATAAGTGTAACCTATGGTTATTATAAGAATTATGTGCAAATAAAGCAAGAAAAATAAAGAGTATAACAGTTAATCAGGGGAATTGTTTATAGTGATGATTATACAGAAATAAGGAGTGGAAAACAATGAAGAAAATCTTATTTGTTGCAACCGGTGGTACGATTGCATCGAAAAAAACAGAAAATGGTCTGACTCCGCAGATCACGCCGGAAGAATTGATATCTTATATCCCGGAGGTGGAGAAGATTTGTGAGATTACAGCCGTGCAGCCCTTTAATCTGGACAGCTCCAATGTAGTGCCGGAAAACTGGAGCATGCTGGTAAAGGTTATACGGGAACATTATGATGCATTTGATGGATTTATCATAGCGCATGGCACCGATACGATGGCCTATACGGCGGCTGCACTTTCCTATATGATTCAGAATTCGCCGAAGCCCATTGTCATCACCGGTGCACAGCGTCCGATCAATCTGGATATTACCGATGCCAAAACAAATCTTTCGGACAGCTTTTACTATGCCTGTGACGATGCTTCCCAGGGGGTACAGATCGTGTTTGACGGAAAGGTGATCGCGGGAACACGAGCAAAAAAAGTGCGGACCAAGAGCTATAACGCGTTTTCCAGTATTGATTTTCCGTATCTGGCTGTGATACAGGATCGCCGGATTCTGCGGTATCTGCCGATGCTGCCATATGAAAAACCGGTGCGGTTTTATGAGAAGTTAAGTGATAGTGTTTTCTTATTAAAATTAATCCCTGGTATTCAGCCGGTGCTTCTTCCGGTAATTTTCGAACATTACGATGCGATTATCGTGGAGAGTTTTGGCGTCGGTGGGATTCCGTCCAGTATCAAGGATATGTTTTATGAACTTTGTCAGAAATATCCGGAAAAAATGATCGTCCTGTGCACGCAGGTTGCCCATGAGGGAAGTGATATGACGGTTTATGAAGTTGGACATGAAATGAAAAAACTGTGCAATGTACTGGAGTCTTACGATATGACACCGGAGGCGGTTGCAGCGAAGACCATGTGGCTGCTGGGAAATCGGCCGATGGACCATGAAAGCAGAGAAAAAGCATTTTATAAGCCGGTGAATTATGATACGGTGTGGTCATGATCTGTGAACCGGTAGATACCGCAGATACATCAGCAGAAGATGCAAACTTACCAACAATAAGCAAATCTACTGCACCGTACATAGCCTGTAGAAAGAGTGCCAGCAATACAGGAACTGCAAACAGAAGTAACGGCTGCATGATTTTTCCTTCGGTAAATGATGTGTTTTTTTCCATGTACTGAAATTCCTCCTTGTATAATTGATGTTTTTAAATTCAGTCAAATCAGACAGCGAAGAAAATGAATGGTAAACATTTATTTGATACGTCGCCAGATTCCATATAACAAAAAAAGCTGAATAAGAAAGCGGACATTTCAGTCTGCCATCTTATCCAGCTATTGTTTCTGATCGAACAAATCACCCTCCGATGAACAAAACGATTATATACTACATATTTTTGAATGTCAATTATGATTTTTATATGATCACCTGAAATAACATAACTAGTGTTACTGTTCACTCCCGTGTCAATCACTCCGCTGATTGACACGGAGGATGCATGT
>OGYK01000855.1_pt1 | contig 24098 bp, 17 predicted proteins | sample 1576501 | NCBI WGS metagenome assembly OGYK01 (sample SAMEA3541530, study PRJEB24748) | human gut metagenome | biome: human gut; feature: human-associated habitat; material: faeces | place: China | collected 2012
TCGGATGCGGACGCGGAATATCACCCGGCGTCGGGGTGTGCATACCCTGCTTGCGGGAGAACGGGTTGTTGCCCGGGCGCGGGCCCTGAGCGTGCGGGCGCGGAATCGCATTTGAAGCGGCATTGCCGCCATTGGCACCGGCGCCGCCCTGAGCGTGCGGGCGCGGAGCCGAAGCATTGCCGCGGTTGTTCTGATGCTGAACCGGCTGGCCATTGTTCGGACGGCCCTGGTTGTTACGACGATCGTTGTTACGGCGATCGTTCGGGCGACTCTGACGACCGTTCTCACGGCCTTCGCGATTATCGCGACCATTCTCACGGTTGTCGTTCTGACCGTGGCGGCCGGGGGTCGGCATGCCGGGGCGTGCGCCGCCCTGCGGACGCGGTGTCGGTGCACCCGGAGTCGGAGCCTGCTGATGTGCCGAGGCAGGCGATGCCTGACGTGCGGGAGCGGCCGGAGTCGGTGCGGAAGATGAAGTGGAAGCCGGGGCCGAAGGTGCGGCCGGGCGGCGCTGCTGCACGGGCTTGGAATCGCCCTTGGCGTTGTCCTTGGCGAACTCTGCCTTCAGACGCCGGGCTACCGGCGGTTCAATCGTAGAAGAAGCGGACTTGACGAATTCTCCCATGTCCTTAAGCTTCTCAAGCACGGTTTTGCTATCGACATTCAAAACCTTAGCCAGTTCGTATACGCGTGGTTTCGCCACTAATTACTCCTATTCTGTGACCACGCGCGTGCATGGGCGTGGTCAGTTGGTGATGACGGCAAGCCTACCCTGTCTCATCGTGCGACCATGATCGTGTTACCTCGTCTCTGGTGTGGGCGATTTCGCGCACACTGCGCCAGCCCACATACGCCAATCAAGCATACTCATAGCGCTGGATAGCGTAGACGCAGCGAGCCGCGCCATTGCTGACGCGGCTCGTATCAGGAAATAATGCGCCCTGAAGATCATTCGCCTTCGAGCCCGGCGGCCTATTCGGCTTCCGGAGCAGCAGCCTCGGCCGCAGCCTGGGCGGCCTTTTCGGCGGCGACTTTCTTGGCATGGGCCTCGGCGGATTCGATGCCGATCTTCCAGCCGGTCAGCTTGGCTGCCAGTCGTGCGTTCTGGCCTTCCTTGCCGATGGCCAAGGACAGCTGGTCGTCGTGGATGAAGGCGATGGCGGTCTTGTTCTTCTCGCTGATCACCTGCACGCCGGTGGCCACAGCCGGGGACAGCGCGGCTGCCACGAACTTGGCCGGATCGTCGGAGTAGTCGACGATGTCGATCTTCTCCGGGCCAAGGTTCTCCATAACGGCACGCACGCGAGCGCCGCCGGGGCCGATCAGCGCGCCCTTCGGGTTCACGCCATCGGTGTTGGCCTTGACCGCGATCTTGGTGCGGGCGCCGGCCTCACGAGCGATGGCCATGATGGACACGGCACCGGAGACCAGTTCCGGCACTTCGCGCTCGAACAGCTTGCGGACCAGCTCCGGGTGGGAGCGGGACACCACGATTTCCGGGCCCTTGATGCCACGGGCCACGTTCACCACGTACACGCGGATGCGTTCGCCGTGGCGGTAACGTTCGCCGGGCACCTGCTCACGGCGAGGCAGAATGGCTTCGACATCGCCCATCGCGACATGCACGTTGGAGGGGTCGGAAGCATCCTGCTGGATGATGCCGGTGATGAGCTTGCCCTTCTGGCCGGAGAACGCACCGAATACCTTCTCATCTTCGGCGCGGCGGAACAGCTGGGTGATGACCTGGCGTGCGGTGGCTGCGGCGAGACGGCCGAAGTCACGCGGGGTGTCATCGTATTCCTCGCCCAGCTTGGGAGCGGGGTAAGGGTTGTCTTCGGTGGGTTCGACCGGAATTTCGTCGGCGGCCCACACGGTGAAGTTGCCGGAACGTTCGTCAAGCTCCACGCGCGCGTGCTTGGCGGCGTGCGGGGTCTTGAGGTAGGCGAGGCGCAGGGCCTCTGCCAGCGCATCATCCAGGGTTTCGGGGTCGATTCCTTGCTCGGCGGCGAGCTTGTGTATTCCTGTCAGGTCCAGTTCCATCGATCCGTACCTCCTATGAAGTTATGTGGCGCATGGCCTATGAGTAGTCACAGTTAGCTATTAGTGTATGTTTCCATGCAGACACGCTTCTCTTCAGGACGGTTTACCCGGCGCTTGGCATCCGTACTATGCGCGAGCGCGATGCTGTGTTCGCTTTCGGCGTGTTCGATGCCGCGACTGGCCGGACGGGCCGAGGCAGAAGCTCAAATGACCCCTTGCGAGAAAGCGATGACGTTGGCGGGCTACGCCACCCATCCGGCTGAAGGCACGCCGTTATTAGAGCAGTATGCCACCGGTCTGGCCGCTCCCCTGGCTTGGATTGACGTTGCCGGGTATTGTTCGGGTCGTTTTGCCGAGGGAACGTTACGTGACGCGCAGACCAAGCAATGGCTGGCTTTTCTGGCCGATAAATTCGGGCAGTCCGCGCCTGAGGTGACGCCGGCGCGTCTTGATGGCGTCACGTCCGCCAACGTTGACCGATCGGTATTGGATGCGATGGCCGTGGCCGAGGATCGCGCCGGATTCGCTATCGAGGTCTTGGCCGCACGAGGACAGACCGCTGGGACTACGTTGGCGTTGAGCGATATGCATAAGACCGCCGGGCAGCAGTTGGTTGCGCTGGCGAACGGCAATTTTGATGATTCCGGCGCACAATCCAGTTCTTCCGGCCAAAGCGACCCCCGCCAAAAGGTCTATGCCATCGACCAACTACTGGCCAACCCCACCACCATCGCCGACAAGGCAAGTGGCCAAACCGTACCGACCGCCGCCGCCATCGAAATGGACTGCGCCCGCGCGCAGATCAAGGCCGTGACCGAATCGAAATCTTCCACCGAGAGCGATACGCTGCTCATCCTCGCCGCACTGGCCGCCAAGCACGCCTACACCGCGTTCCAACTTGGCTACCCAGCGACTGACGCCGCATTGTTCGAGTAGACACACACTCCTCACGAAGCCGATGCGAACTTGTTGGATGCTAGTGGGCAAGTCGAGTTGAGGCACGTTCCACCAATGTGAAATCGGTGGTGTACGTACGGGCCGGGCCTGAGTATCCTTCGATGCGGTCGATAAGCATGTCAACGGCATGCTTGGCATAATCATCGATATGAGGATCGATGGTGGTCAGCGCCGGCACCGAGTACTCGGCTTCCGGCACATTATCGAAACCTATCAGTTGCACGTCTTGAGGGACTCGTAAACCACGACGCTGTAGCTCATGAACGGCACCTAGTGCCATGGCGTCATTGAGACAGACCACTGCTTCAGGGCAAGGTAACGAGTCAAGCATCGCTGCAGTGGATTGCACACCACCATGCTGATTCCATCCATGGACCGGAATAACATATCGCCAGTCCACGTCAAGCCCTCGTTCCTTGAACGCCCGTACATAGCCCTGGGTACGTAACTCTTGGGTGCCTTCTTTCTGACTTTTCAAAGAATCCCAATCAGTTATCCCCGGCGGGGCACCCAATAGAGCAATAGCTCTGACTCCGGTATCAAGCAATCTGCCCACGGTCTGCTGTACAGCTGACACGTTAGGCATGGTCACCAAATCACTTTTGCCGTAAGACAGATAATCGCCTGCCATTACCACAGGATATGGCTGTTCAAGTGCAGCACCGTCATCGACAAGAGCGCGTTCAGTAAAGAAAATCCACCCATCGGCTCCCAAGCGATAGGTCTCTTCAATACCATCTGCCAAGCCAGTGCCATCGGAGCCATAGGTATTGATAATAACCCCGTATTGGCGCTCCTTGGCAAAATCAATGACCTTATCAGCTAGATACGGAGCAAACGGCTGCGAAAAGTCGAAGATATTCAGGCCTATCAGCCTGGTGCCACCGGAACGGATGGCACGCGCCGACAAATTAACCGTATATCCAAGTTGCCGCATGGCCCCTTCCACTCTTTGTCGCGTGTCCGGGCGCATTCTTCCAGTGTTGTTAATCACGTTAGATACGGTCTTAATGGAGACATCAGCCGCTTTGGCCACGTCTTTAATCGTTACGCGGCTGCCCATATCTCTCCTTCGCATATCTTGTCGTGGCACCACCATCGCCTATCCACCCATGATATCCCCCTATCTTAAGCCCAAGGTCACAGAAGGTCACACAGATATTGCAGACGCCGGAATGCCGTCATAGATATCATTCCGGCGTCCACGATGCTTGCGCATACTATGGGATCATTGCACCGACAATGTTGCGGCTCCGGCATGCGCTTGAACCCGCTGACCGCCACATTCGACAGCCCATCCGTCTTCCACGGAATCGCAGCGCACTTCAAGCACATCATTCGTACGCCGAATCCGGAAGATCGTCTCAGCGGCATCTTCCTCAAAACCATGCCGCAGGACCAGTTGGCGCCATTCCGAGTCAAGGGCCGCCGGATCATAAATCTTCAGGATCACGTCGTCGGTCAAATCCCCATCGGTGTCGCAACGTCCTTCCTGCATTGGAATGACCGCACCTGGACGCGCCAGCAACGGCATGGTCATGTAATCGAATTGTTCCTCGATCCATCTCGGACCCGCGATTCGCTCTCCATTGAGTACGTTCGTCCAAGTTCCTTCCGGCACATAATAACGAACCACTCCATCTGGAGAAAAGACCGGAGCAACCAGCAAATCATCGCCCAGCATGTACTGACGATCCAGATATTCTGCCGCTGGATCGTGAGGGAACTCCAAAGCCATGGGACGCATCAGCGGAATGCCTTCTTCGCTGACCTGTTTGGATCCATAGGCCAGATACGGCAGCAACGACAACTTCAATTTGGTGAACTTGCGTAGTACATCACAGGATTCTTCATCGAAGGCCCACGGCACACGCACCGAATGGGAACCATGCAGCCGCGAATGCGTCGACAGCAAACCAAACTGCACCCACCGCTTGTACAGGTCAGGACCAGGATTGCCTTCGAATCCACCGATGTCATGCGCCCAGTACCCAAATCCAGACGACATCAACGATAGGCCGCCGCGCAGCGACTCGGCCATCGCCGTATAAGTCGATTCGCAGTCGCCGCCCCAATGGACAGGGAATTGCTGTCCACCAACGGTGGCGGAACGGGCGAACAGCACCGCCTGTCCCTTGCCAAGCTTTCGCTCCAAGAATTCGTAGACAGTCTTGTTGTACAGATACGTGTAGTAGTTATGCATTTTGACCGAATCGGAACCATCTTCATAAACCACTTCAGTAGGCACTGATTCTCCGAAATCGGTTTTAAAGCAATCCACACCCATATCAATAAGCTTCTCAAGCTTAGAGCAGTACCATTCACGAGCTTCCGGCTTCAAGAAATCGACCAGGCCCATGCCCGGCTGCCAAAAATCGGTCTCGTAAACGCTGCCATCAGGAAGCTTGAGCAAGTAGCCCTTAGACATAGCCTCGTCAAACAACGGCGACATGGAACTCAGGTAGGAGTTAATCCATACGCACACCTTGAGACCTTTACGGTGATGCTCGGCAATGGTTCCCCTCGGATCACGGAACATATCTCCATCCCATTCGAAGTCGCAGAAATGGTATTCCTTGAGCCAGAAGCAGTCATAGTGGAAGACTGATAGTGGGATATCTCGTTCCTGCATGCCATCCACGAATCCCGCTACAGTGGCATCATCATAATCGGTCAGGAATGATGTGGTCAGCCATAAACCGTATGACCATGCCGGCAGATAGGGAGCACGTCCGGTCAGCTTCGTATAACGGCGTAGTACATCTTTTGGTTCCGGGCCATTAATCACATAGTATTCAAGTCGATGTCCTTTAGTGGAAAACTGCACTTTGCCCACAGTCTCAGATCCGACCTCAAATGACACGTCTTCGCTATGATTTACGAACACGCCATAGCCTTTATTCGTCCAATAGAAAGGGATGGCTTTGTACACAGCGTCAGATGAGGTACCGGCATCAGAGTTCCACATTTCCACGGTCTGTCCATTCTTGACGAAGTGGCCAAATCGCTCTCCGAAGCCGTAGACTTTTTCGTCTAGGGCAAGACGCAGCTGTTCACGCATGTAATGGATACCAGTCGACTGTTCGGTATATGCGCCCAGCCCCTTGTACGACGTTCCAGTGAGACTATGCCCATTCGCTCGGAAGTCCATGGACCAAATCTCGCCAGGATTGGAGACGGCGACTTCGAGCGAGCCCGCACGAAACACCGTGGCCCCGTCCCCGGTCTCAATGTCGAAATTCGCATCCTCATCAATATTCAGATGAAAATGTGGATCTGGATTCACCGCTCCACGAAAATGCTCTTCCACTACTTTGATGATTCCTTCGGCCGGGGTCGATAAAGTAACTGTGAATACCGGACCTCCTAAGGAATCCCCACGCCCATTGACCAGATTCGCAGAAGCATGTGCACAAATCCCGTTATCGGTTTTCGCGATGTCATGTGTCTGTCGGGCCCATGCTGCGGTAAAGCCTTCACGCACACGCCAATATCCATCGGAAAATTTCATTTGTTTGCCTTTCTTCATTGTTGCCCCACGCTGGGCGAAAGATACATCGATACACTATGGCCAGTGGGAAGGAGAGGAGGAGAACCACCGGCCAACAGTGCATCGGGTTCGGTTATTTCACAGCTCCGGCGGTAATGCCCTTCGTCAACGTCCTCTGGAAGATGAGGAAGAAGACAAACGCCGGAATAAGGGAGATAAGGCTTCCCGCGTTGATAGTCGGAACGTCCATGATGCGGTCGCCCTGCAACGACGCGATTGCCAGCGGTATGGTCTGAGTATCTCCAGACACTAGGAAAATCAAGGTGAAGTAGAACTCGTTCCACGTCCAAATGAAGAAGAAGATGAACAAGACCGCGCAGTTCGACTTCATAATCGGGAACACGACGTCACGGAGTGTGCGCCAACGACCAGCCCCGTCGATTTGTGCAGCTTCCAACAGCTCCTTGGGGAATGTCGACATCACCGAGCTGAGCAAATATGTGCCAAACGCCATATTGATAATGCCGCATATAATTACGATGGTCCATTGAGAATTGCCCATGCCCACCGCGTTGAACATGTAAAACAGTGGGTAGATGAATCCTTCTCCTGGCAGCATGGTCAGAATCATGAACAGTGCAATAATCACTGAGCTACCACGCACACGGCCGATACCCAGCGCATAGGCGTTAAATAGCGAGAGCACCACGGACAACAGCGCAGACACCACGGAAATCCACAATGAATTCCAGAACTTGATGGGGAAGTCGGTCGCTTTCCAGAAATTCACCAAGCCACCGAAATACAGTTCATGAGGCAGGCTCAACGGACCGTTCTGTGTGTAATCTTGTGACGTTTTGAACGCATTGAGCACCATAAGGAACAGAGGCGAGAGAATCAGAATCGCAAACAACACACATGCAATGAGAATTACCCATCGCAATAGATTAATAGGCTTGCGCGTCTTGGACTGCTTAACTCGATCACGCTGTTCAATACGATTCATACGAGCTTGGATGCCTGTTTTGACAGATGATGATGCGCTCATACGATCAGAGCTCCTTCACGTTCCCGAGCAGCGCTACGGTTCTGGAACACCATGATGACAGATGCGACGATGGCGATGACAATCGCCAACACGCTTGCGATGGCCGCTCCATAGCCAATCTGTGATTTACCGAAGAAATTAATGTAGGAATAGTAGGACGGCACAAGGGTGGAGCTTTGCGGACCGCCCTTGGTCAGCATATAAACAGGTCCAAAAACCTTAAGCGCCGCAACAGTGCAGGTCAGTACCACCACGAAAATCTCAGGTTTAATCTGAGGCAGCGTGATGGCGCTGAATCGCCGCCACCACCCGGCACCATCAAGCGATGCAGCTTCATACAGCTCGGGATCGACTCGCCCCAACGCCGACATGAAGATGACAACCGGATATCCTATCTGGCTCCACACCAACATCAGCATCACCGCATAAATCGCAAGATCTGGGTCGCCTAGCCAATCAGGAGTCTTATCCATGCCGAAAAGTCCGGCAAGAATTCGATTAATCGCGCCGGTCTGTGAATTAAGAATCCAATTCCACAGAATGCCGGCTACACCGACGGGAAGAATTTGTGGCAGGTAGTAGCAAGCCCTCAAAAAGCTCGATGTCTTACCACCGAATTCACGACCGATATAATCGAACAATACTGCTGCAAGAATCAGACCGATAAGCAGCGGAATAATTACCATGGCCACAATCATGTACAACGAATTGGAAAATGAGGTCCAGAACTTTTCATCCCCCAGTAGTTTGACATAATTGTCCAAACCGATGAATTTCATTTTGCTGCGGCCACCACGCCAACTGTGCAATGAAATCCAAATATTGGCGATAAAAGGAATCAGCAGAATCACCACGGTACCGATGGCACCGGGAACAATGTAACGGCCATAACCGCTACGAATACGCTTTTCATATATTTTCTCGTTATTGGAAAGCTGCTTCTTCTGCCGCTTTCCTTGAGATGAGCCGTTGCCATGAGACATGGTCTCCTCCTTTTGTCAATGGACACCGACGATATGGGATGCGGGCTGGCGACAGTGCCAGCTCTGTACATGAGTGCGAATGTGTCAGGCACGGTGTGGGAAGATGATCAACAATGAACATCCATCCCACACCATGCCACACTACGTGGCTTTATCGTGTAGTCGAAGAGACAGGAACTCGTTACAGTCCCAGATCTGACTTTCCTTCCTCATAAGCAGCCTTGATTTCACCGGTTGCCTGCTCAGGAGTGGAGTTGCCGTTAATCAAGCCTTGGAGAGCCGAATTCAGAGCATCATACATGCCGGCACTTGGCCAATCCGGGTACAACGCAATCGCATCGTTGTCGAGCAACTGTTCGAACACCGTGTTGAACTCTTTGGCAGAGTCCTGCATGTCATCGAAAGTCTTCAGCGGATTCTTAAGCTCATCCGGCAAAGAGTCAATCGAGTAATCATCAGAGGCATTGAACGGCAAACCAGCTTCAGTAGCAAGCATGTTCTGCACATCTTTGGAGAGCAGGAAGTTCAGGAAGTCGGCAGCAAGATCCTTATGCTTAGAGGTTTCCGGAACCACCCATAGTTTGCCGGTTGCACCGGTGTTCAGCTTCTCGTTGCCGGGCAAGGCACGGAACGTGCTCTTGAAGTTGCCATCCTGATTGACACGTCCGAACCACCACGAGCCAGAGAACATGATTGGGTATTCACCTGCACAGAACTGTGTAATCATATCCTCAGCGACCAGACCACCGGAGTTGCTCGGAAGATATCCCTTCTGGACCCACTCGGAGAACTTGTTCGCAGCATAGGTGAATGGCTCACTGGAGAAGTCGACGTCGTGCTCATAGGATTGATAATCGTCAACAAACTGGCGATTGGCCTTAGACAGTACCAGCTGATACCACAGATGCTGCGAAGCCGTCTCATTGCCTTCAAAAGCAACCGGCGTAATGCCTTTGTCCACGAACTGCTGCATAGCGGACTCAAGCTCGTCGAAGGTTTCCGGAATAGCGATGCCATTTTTATCGAACATGTCCTGGTTGTAGTACGCCAGAACGAACTCACCGTTGACTGGCACGCCATACCATTCGCCGTCCGAGGACATAACGCCACCATCATCGGCCTTATATTTGGCCACAGTCTGAATGGATTCAGGCAACGTATCGGTCCAACCATATTTGTCCGCATATTCGCTTAAGTCAGCCAGAATACCTTGCGATGCGAGATTGCCAACAGAACTGGTCCCCTGGTTGTACAGGGCCACGTCAGGAGCATCGTCAGCCTGCAGAGTCAACGATGCATTCTTCTGCATCTGCGGGAATGAAGTGTGGACTTCATTGATCTTGACATCTGGATTTTCCTTCTTGTACAGCTTGATGGCACGCTCCCACGTGTCACCACCGCCAGAGGAGTAATACCAAGAAATCGTGAGTTCCTTTTCATCGGACTGGGCCGTGTCGCTGCCGCCACATGCGGCAAGGGAAGTCAGCATCACCATTGAACTGACTGCGGCAACCGCACTTCTGAAGGGGTGCTTCATGTTCTTTCTCCTTATCATTGCTGCCAGCGCGGTGTTGCGCAGGCAAATCTTGTTGTTATTTGGTGGAATCCGGCATATCAATCGCATACACTCTGGCACTGCGACGATTGTCGGAAACAGTCAGACGGACATGTGTGCCATCAAGAGGCTCGACATGCCAATCGACTGCACCATGGCTCTTGTCGATGAGTCCCGGCTTCGGGAAAAACGGTCTCAAAGTGGCACCTTGCGGCACTTCTACAACAACGCTGTTTGCACCGCCGCGGTGCCAAATCGTCATATAGCCGGTCTCGTTATTATCCGCATAAGGCAAAAGCCCACTGGCCAACCAATCGCCCGAAAAAACCGGAAGTCCCAATGGCCAGAATGGCACCTGACCGGACTGGTTCCTCAGCACCTGCCGGTGCGCTTCAATGGCACCTCGGACCAGACGCAAGCGCCTCTCATCCATTCGGTTGACGAAACCTGACAGATACAGACGACCGGCGATACCTGCTGCAAGAGTGAAAACCGCAGTCTCGTCATCCATCTCCTGCTGAGCGTAGCCCCAATTGCCTTGTTGCTCCGGCAGAATCGACATTGAGGCTCCAGCTGCAATGGCAGCATATATAGCCGGATCACATTGGTCAGAAGTCGATTGCAGATCGAGACGTTGCAGCATCGCGTAGTCAGCACGCATGGCACCGGAACCACAATTCTCAATGACAAGCTCGGGATGCCGGTGCTTGAGATCGTCTAGCCACCGCACATAAGCACGGCTATGACCAAGCAACCCTTCACCTAGATATCCGGCATCGATTTCGGTACCAACCCCGGGTACGGTGTTGTAGTCGAATTTAAAGAATTTCGGCTGGAATTCAGCGATGATGCGCTCCATCGTGTCATCCATATGAGCGCGCGCATCAGGAGAACGGAAATCGAGATGGTAACGTCCATCGTCTGCCACGCGCTCGCCATGCCGGCAGAAGAATGCGGAATCCGGCAACTCATTAGCAATTGGAGAACGTACTCCTACGACTTCCGGCTCGAGCCATAGTCCCAGTCCCATGCCGGCCTTGCGGATGGCCGAAGCGATTCCTTTCAAGCCAAGATTGCCGAAACGATTGGTAGAGGGCTTCCACTCGCCAACCATGTCCCACCAGCCGCCATCGGCGCTGTCATACCATCCAGCATCGATGCAGAACACGTCCACGCCGAGCTTGCCTGCACCTTCAATTAGCGGCAGTTCTTTATCAGCCGTCGGATTGCCGAACAGGGTATTCATATAGTCGTTGTAAATGACCAGCTGTTCGGAATCATGGTTCTGACCGTTTACAGCCAAACGAGCAGAGCGCAATGCCCGACGATGTAACGTCATTTGTTCGACTACCTGCTGCCAGCCGCCTGAGCAAATGGCAAAGCTAGCTGGAACTGTGACAAAATCAGTGCGTTCGTCAAGCACAACGGCCCATTGATGATCATCCCCATTAGGACCGCCGGCCGTGATATGAAGGCCATCGATGCCTTCACCAATTTCCCAAGTCCATGGACCGTTGTGTTCGATTTGCCAAATCAGAGCCGAGCGACGAATCCCCTCCCCCATGGTTAAAACGCCAAGGGGAAGCTTCTCTCCAGTCGACCAAGTGGATCGCGAAGAGAGATTAAATCGCGCGCCCGGAACACGAGGATTAATGTTGGTATTGATGTCCGGCAAACCAATCTCGCGAAGTGGCGCCTGATGCCAATTATTTTCCGCGGCCCATGTGCTGTCGGCCCAGTAGACCTCGACTCCGTCAACTCCACCCCCAGCGGCATCCAACGGCACGGTGAGATTCAACGAAGACACTGCTTCTACCGGCAGCCGGCGTTCCGATGCGATGCGGGACTGGCAACTCACGGCACTGACTCCGGGGAACATCGAGAACTCCGTCTCAGTCAACAGGCCAGAATGTTCATCTTTCTGATCAATCCTGAGAACATGACGCATGCCGCGCTCATAGGTATAAGCTGCTACAAAACGGAGCTGACTTCCTTCCCGAGTATCGGTCAAGCGTTGATGATTCATGGTACGACCCGAGATAGAAGTAAGTACTTCCACAATGGGAAACGCACCTTTCTCGTTGTTCAATTCGCAGGCAGGACGCATACCATATCCGGACAAACCGGCGAGCACAACCGGAGCATTATCGCGAACTACGAATACCATGCAGATGTCATCGTTATGCCAGATCAATCGTCCATCAGCATCGACAATCTCTGTTCGTCCCTCACATGGAGTGAATTGGCTGCAATTCATGTGACGCTCCTCCCCTTATCTCGTACCTATATTTCGATGTTCACCCGTTCAAATCACCGCACATGCACGGCAGTCCAAGACACCGGAGGCAATGTCACATGTACGATGGCATCGTCGGCACTGAACGTAACAGAATCATTGGTGTGAAGAATCACGCGATCTTGGTTTTCCAAGGTGTTCCTAGCGAGCAAGTCCTCTTCATGTAGCGTCTGTGCGGTCGCTTCAGTGAAGTTGCCATCATCCGGCACTTGGATTTCGAAGTCATTGGACAATTCCAATGACCGATTGACCACGAAAATGGTCACAGATCCATCGGCCCCGCGTACTGCCACAGAGTTGACCACCGGTACCTCTCCATACTTGGCCGTGGCATAAGTATTCGAAGTCAGTTTGGGCTCAAGTACCGTACCGTTCTTGGCATATCTCGCAGTCATCGAGAATGGATAGAACGTCGTCTGGCGCCATGCCGGACCTCCTGGCTCGGTCATAATTGGCGCAATGACATTGACTAGCTGAGCAAGGCTCGCCGCATGAACGCGATCGGCGTTTTTGAGCAACGTAATCATGAGGTCGCCAAAGACCACGGCATCCGCAGCGGTGTAGCTATCTTCAAGCAGACGGGGCGCCACAGGCCAATTACCAATACCTTCCGGATTTTTGCTTGGTTCTTCATCGATATACCACACGTTCCATTCATCAAATGAGATGAATACGTTATGGTCGCTCTTAAGGCGAGCCTTGGTAGCGTCGATGGCGGCAGCGACATCCTTGATGAAGCCATCCATATCAACGCCGGATGCAAGGAAGCTTGCCATATCACGAGTGCCATCAGCCTGAAATTCAGGATGATAATAGGCATGACACGAGATGAAATCGACACTGTCATAGGCCTTTTCAAGAACCGTTTCTTCCCATTTACCAAATGTGTCCATCATGTGACTGGATGATCCACATACGACCAGCTCCACATCCGGATCAATCATGCGCATACCCGCCGCAACCGAGGCAGCCAATGTACCGTAGTCTTCGGCTGATTTGTGCCCAGTCTGCCAGGGGCCATCCATCTCATTGCCAAGGCACCACATCTTGATACCGAACGGGTTTTCCTTGCCATTGGCACGTCGTTCATCAGAGAGCTTAGTACCGCTAGGAACATTCGCGTACTCAAGCAAATCGAGAGCTTCCTCAAGACCACGGGTGCCAAGATTCACAGCTTCCATGAGCTCATTGCCGCCGACCTTGTCTAACCACTGAGACATCTCGTGCAAGCCGAACTGATTGGTTTCAGTGGAATGCCAAGCCAAATCAAGACGACGCGGACGGCTTTCCTTCGGGCCGACACCATCTTCCCAGCGATAACCGGACACAAAATTGCCGCCGGGATAACGTATGGTAGTGGCACCTAACTCACGAACCAGCTCAATGACATCTTTGCGGAATCCATCCTCATCCGCTTCGGGATGACTAGGCTCATAGATGCCGTCATATACACAACGTCCCAAATGTTCCACAAACGAGCCAAAAAGACGATCATTCACCGGAGCCACTTCGAAGGCATCGTCGACGATCAGACGGGAGGAATCTGAGGCGGTGTTGGACTGCTGCTCTGCCATTGTTATCCTTTGCTTCCATAAATTCGATACAACGTTGTCTCAGATAAGTAAAAATCACCGCTTCAGCGCGGAAGATAATTACTGAGTACAACTTGATACAACATTGTACTTATCATTTAGTTAGATGATACAACAAAGAACCAAATCATGCAACGACGAGGCGCAAAACATCTGCATAAGCGTGTATTTTCAAGGCAACACGCCGAAAAGAATCGGACCAAAAGACAGAAAAAAGAACATGTAAAGCGCCACTCGCCACTCACATACTTCAACAAATACAAATAACAGCAACCACAATTGATACAACGCTATATCATCATCCGAATCAAATCCATCCAACAACTGCCGCGGTCAAAATACCTAGCGAGGAAACATCATGCTTTAACGACCGTTACATAAGCAGTCTTAGCAAGAGGTAACGGCCAGAGGCCACGCACGTTGGACCGCGCGCATCCGTCATATAGACAATCACAGTGCGTTTGCTCACGGTCAGACTACCGCGCATCATGATACGATTCGTCCCGTAACCTTTGGTTAGGGGCACGACCCCGTAATCAACGCAAGGGCCCGACGTTAGCGCGTCGGACCCTTTTATCGCCCATCATCAATCTCATCGAAACCCGGAACTAGTGTATGAGCAAAAAACTGGTCGGTTCGGGAGACAGTACCGAGTAATCACTCAATTGACGAATCGCGGGACCGCTACCGTAGGACTTTTCCGATGCCTTATGATGCCGAAATGCATGCAACGTATTTCCTAGCCGGTTCCCGATCATGAGGCCGCATGCATAAGAGGACCATTTAAAGCTCCTGAACCGCCCTTCCCGCTTCCCGTCCGCAGATTGCCTCGCATTTCTGCGCTATTTACGGACCCAAATTGCATGCACAAGACGTCGATTTCTGCAATTACATGCATACAGGCGCTAGTTATAGGCGTTCTCGGGTCATAACTGGCCCTTCGCATTTGGGTGTGTATGGGCCGTGCGTTTTTATTCGGTGTGTGATCGAAAAAGCGAAGAAAACCGCGCAGCTTGGTTCCAAGTCTAGCGCGTTCGACGGCCGGGTGCTGCTCGGTCTGGACAGGCTCGGGTTGAACCCGGTCTCGCAACGCCACGTCACGTCGGGCTCGTGTGCCGGCGTGTGGCTGATCGGCTGCGATCCGACGGACGAGACCGACCGGTGCTGCAGCGAATGCGGGGCCGCGGGGCGGGTCCGCTCCTCGTGGCGGCGCCGTTTGTATTTAGTCAAGTCGATGTTTCGTGTTTCGTCACTGATTTTTTTTGGCTGGGGGGTGGTGACGTTTTGTTGGACTTCGTTGTCTGTATGGTCGTTGGTCAGTGTACCGGATGGTTTCAGGCGACGAGCCCGAGCTGGATGCGTTTGTCCATGATGCTCATGCCGTATTCGAGTTTGATGCGCTTGTCCCTGTACCAGACCATGCACTCGTCCAACAACGTGACGAACTCGTCGATCGAGACACCTTGGAAGCTTCGCTTGTGGAAGAACTCCTGCTTGCCTGCCGAAGCCCCCGGCGGCTGCGTTGTCCGGACTGCGGCCCTTCGCGCCCATCGACCGCGTCAGGCCGTGGCTCCCGCAGACGCGGATCCATTATGCACATCTCGGTAGGAACAAAACAACGTCAATGAAGAAACCTGAAGAATCGCTGGTTGTCCTGTCATCTTTAGATGACAGGACAACCAGCGACAAGAGTAATCGCCTCCCGTTGTCTAAATGAAAGTGCAACACCCGTTAGATTGGAGATTGTCCAGATAACCAGTCCGAAGGGATGTCGCACCTATGGGAGAAGTGTATTCGCACCTGTCGGAAGAGGAACGCCAGGTCATCCAGATCGAGGTAGGCAACGGCGCCAGCATACGCGGGATCGGCGCGATGCTGGGCCGCAGCCCGTCCAGCATCAGCCGGGAGATCAAGCGCAACACATGGTTCCCGTCCAACGAGAACGAGTCGTACCGCCCGTACCGGCCGAAAAGACTGAAGGCGGGGCCATGGACCGGCCGCTACTACATCGCCGGGCCCGCGCAGCGCAAGGCCGACCGCAGGAGATCCAAGCCACGAAAGCCCTACCGGCTGTCGCACGACCGCCTGTGGGCGCAGGTGGCCGAATGGCTGGGCCGCGGCTGGTCGCCGCTGCCCGTCAGCGGCAGGCCGCGCGTCCTGTGGCCGGACGATGCGCTCATGCGCGTGTGCCCGGAGACCATCTACCGATGGGTCTACTCCAGCAGGCCGCTTCGGGAACGCTGGGCGCGGTGCCTGCCGCGAGGGCACAGGCGGCGCCGCAGGCACGGCGGCAGGAGGACGTCGCGCTTCCCGATCCCCGGCCGAGTGCCCATCTCCGAACGCCCGCCGGAGGCCGACGGCAGGAGCGCGGTCGGCCATTGGGAGGCCGACAGCGTCATCGGAGTGGGATGCAACCTGCACACCGAGGTGGAGAGGAGGACCAGGTTCCTCATGGCCCGCGTCGTTCCGGACAAGACCGCCGGCGAGAGCGTCGGGGCGCAGCTGGACATGTTCTCGCCGCTGCCGGCCGGCGCGCGCGTCAGCGTCACGCACGACAACGGCGCCGGGTTCGCCCGCCACACGCGCCTGCGCGACGGGCTGGGCATGGACACGTACTTCGCCGACCCGTACTCCAGCCGGCGGCGGGGAAGCAACGAGAACCGGAACGGCATGATCCGCCGGTATCTGCCCAAACGCAGCGAGATCCAGATGGGCATGGCCGGGGAACTGCGGGAGATTGTCGACGAGGCCGACAACCGTCCCATGCGCGTGCTGGACTACCGGACGCCCGCCGAGGCATTCGCCGACGAACTGCTAGAATTGCAGGACCAACAGGGGTGTTGCACCTCTAAATAGACATCGGGCACACGGTTTGCGCGGCGGTGAGCAGTGAGTGGTGAGTATTGAGCGACGTACGGCGACTCACGTGCGCTCACACAGTGGTGAGCAATCCGCCGAACAACACCACGAGCAGGGCGATGGTTTCAATCACGAAGTACAGAATGAAACTCGCCCAGCTTTTGGTCAGTACGTTCAGCGGCGAGGTCTTCCGGATAATCACCAGCAGACCAACAAACACCAGGGCGTATACGGCGATGCCGATCGCCGCCCCCATAATGCCCAGATTCGCGGCATTTGCCAGACCGGCCTGCTTGCCGTAGACCACGTACGTGGAATACCAGAAGTTGAGATTGAGCATGCTGAGTCCCGCGATGAACTGCTCACAGGCCAGCCCGAGCACGAACACGATCAGCCATGGCCAGGACGGCGAGACGACCACCGCCATCGCCAATCCGACGTACGTGATCACCACGGCCACCCAACCGACCAGTGCGATACCTTGCGGAGACACTCCCCCGAGCACGGCCACAATGGAGTCAGTATTATTCACCGCCAGCGAGCGACCGAACCAGTATGGCGCGATGATGGCGCACAGTACGGCAAGAATAATCAACGCCCAACGCAACGGATGGGAGCGACGGCGCTCGATATCAGCCAAAGACAAATCGGTCTCGGGTATGGAAGCCTCGGGGTGCCTGGAAACCTCGACGGTCTCTACTTTGCCGCCTACGATTTCCGTCGCCTCGTTAGGTTCTTGCTCGTTGGATTCCTGCTCCATGCACCGCCTCGCCGATTACCTGCTTATTGCCATGTATTGCCATGCCGATTATTGCGATGCCTATCTTAGCGTGCGTGTTGGGCAAGTACCTGATGTTCCCTGTGGTTTCGCGCACTGATTGGATACAGACAGTCTACTGCTGTTGCCCGTCTGTATCCGGCGACTTGTCCGCCGCTGTATCCGTCTGTTCCTCAGGCAACGTATTGGCAGCCTGTTCCTTACGCCGCCTGCCGTGCAGCAGGGCCTCGAGCATGTCGACCTGACGCTCCAGTTCGTCGATACGACGTACCTGCTGCGAAATCAGCAAGTCGCGTAGGTCATTGTTCTGCTCTTTGCGGGAGACGGGGAAGATGATGGCGCGACGTTCGGGCGATACGTGGAAATCGGATTCGCTGCCGGTACCAGCCGGAAGTGACGATTCCGCCGAGTCGCGCCAAGCTCTCGCTGCTCGCGCACTCTCCGGAATGTTTGGTGCGCCCGCGGCTCCCGAGCGGAAAAGCTCCGAATCTGAAGCCCCCCCCCCAGCTTATTTTCCACGCCGGCTTTGGCATTGCCGGAGTTCAGGATTTCGTCTTGCGATTCACGCCAGCGGGCAAGGCAACGTTCGATGCGCTTGTACCCGATTAGAGCCGGATCCAATCCGGCTTCACGGAACATGCGCACGGGTGAGGCACCTTCGTTGTAGTGGACTACACAGTAACGCTTGAAATCATCGGTATAGGTGATGCGCTTCGCCGTGGCTTCCGCCACTGCCGACAACGACTTCAGATACTTGATCTCCTCGGGGCTAAAAGTCCCTCCACCACTGGTCATCCTCATCCCTTACACTCGTTGGAAGGCTCATTGCACACCCCCCTTGATTATGGGGTGAATGCCATAGTTCGGGATAGTAATACTTATAATTCGGACATGCCTAACCCCTAGTAGGGTCGTTTTTATCCCCGTTTAAGTGGAGCCTGAGTAGTGGCTGGACGGCAACTGAACGATAATCGGCCCACGAATGGGGTATACAGGCCCATCCTTCACCTCCCCTACGATTGTGTTCGCTTGGCGATTGTTACCGAGCCTGCGTGAAACGTTTGTTGTGGTGAAACACAAGTTATTTTCGATGCCCGGCCCCATTACATTCAAATCAAAATGCCATACATTGCCCATAAGATTCGGAGATGGTCCACAAGTCATCCGTCTGAGATGCCGCCAATATGACAAATGGCCGATCTGAATAATCAGATCGGCCATTGTTATAGCTGCTCAGTTATAAGCAGCAGTCAAGCTCACGCGTTGAGAGCGCGCTTGGTGGAACGGGACTTGACGAACACGGTCACCGCGGCACCCGCGATCAGCAGACCGATCACGGAGAACAGCATGGTTCCGGCGGCACCGGTGAGCGGCAGCTGGGTGATGTTCTTGACGTTGGTGACCTGGAAGGTGCCCTTGTTGTCCTTGGACAGGTTCCAGGCATCCTTACCAGCGAAGGTGGCAGCAGCATCTGCGGTTGCACCGGTAGTGATCGTGAACTTGCCAACGAAGGTGCCGTTGTAGCCAGTCGGGACCTTCGTCTCAATCACGGTGTAGGTGGTGTTGAGCTTAAGACCGTTCAGAGTGTACTTACCCTCAGCGTTGGATTGCAGTGTGTCCGTGGCGCCTTCAGGGTAAGTGCCATCAGCATTGGCGGTCGGCAGAGAATACGCACCGTTAGAGCCATTGAACTTAAGCGGAGTCTTCGCTTTGAGCTCGTCAGCGGACAGACCGCTAACATCGCCTTCGTACACTTGGAACTCAGCACCAGTCAGAGCAGCAGCGTTCTTGTCGACTTTCTGCCAAGTCACGGCACCAGCCTTGGTGGTTTCTTCCTTGCTGCTCTTCAGGTCGACAACGCCGGCAGCGGCGAGAACGCCAGTGGCGTTGTTCACGGACGGCGCGGCGCCCGTGATAGCAGTGCCAGCGAGAATCGGAGCATTGCCATTCCACACGAGCTTGTGAGTGTCATTATCTTCGACGACCAGCTTTCCACTCTGGTCGACAATCAAGTACAGACCACCCTCAGCGAAGGTGAAGGTCTGGGTCTTGCCACCGTTAGAAGCCGTCGGGGTAATGTCCGTGACAGCCAGATCCTTAAGCGCGTTCACAAAAGCGGTGGTCTGCGCGGCGGTCAGGGTAGTGTTGCCCAGCCAGGCCCACTCGTTCAGGGAATCACCCTTGGTCTGGTCGTTGTAACCAGCAGCAGCGAAAGCAGCATCCACTGCCTCACCGGAGACCAAACCCTCCAGCTCAACGCCAGTGTTGCCATCAGACACATACTTGGCGAGCTCAACGTACTTGAACATGCGCAGGTTAGCCTGCAGGTCAGCGGTGTCAACCGGCTTGGTGTAGAACTGGTTTGCATCCGTGGCGTTGACTGTGATAGTCGTGCTGGAGATGTTGGCCTCAGCCGCGTTGGCGGTGGTGGCGCCGAAGGCCATGCCACCGAGCAGGGTGGCCGCAGCAGCGACACCCGCGAAAAGCTTCCTCAACTTCATGAGAAACCCTCTCTTCCTTATTGTGATTGATTTTCTTGCAATCGCGGAGGCCGCAACCCCACAGCGGGGCCTCCGCGATCCGCAAATCCTTATTGTTTTTTTCGGGGAGGGAAGCCTTCATTGACTCCCCTCAGTCCGCCTTCGGCGGCCAGCTCCCCTCAGCGAGAGGAGCCAAAACCACCTCAAGTTTCTTGAAATCAGACCAGCTGACGCTTACGCCAGACCGTGTAGCCCGCAGCAGCCAGCAGGGCCAGCAGGCCCAGGCCACCGCCGAACACCATCCAGTCACGACCAGTCGTGCCACCGGTCAGCGGCAGACTGGAGATAGCCACATACTTGTTCGTGAACTGTGCCGACTCCGTATTCGTTCGGTCGGAATCGTTCTCGCCGTACTCGTAAGAGACAACGGCATCCGTCCTGGAGACCGTGACCTTGACGGTCACCTTATCGTTGTCATACTTCCAACCGGCAGCAGGCTTTTCGGTGTCCTCCGAAGCCTCGAACGTGTAGACCAAATTGTCAGCACCGGTCGGAACCCTGAACTTCAGGTCCCCATTGCCGAAGCCAACCGTCGCGCTCGCGCCGCTAGCAGTCAATTCGTCCTTGGACACAGTCGTAGTCAGTCCATTGTTGGCCAAGCCGGTAACGTCAGCGCACTTACCAGCATTCGCATCCGTGCTATCCACGCACTTCAGGTTGAAGCCGAAGTCCGAATTAGCAGCATGTCCCTGCACAACCTTCGTCACCTTGACATCCGAAGCGGGCAAGGTCACGTAAGAAGGCGTGTTGGTTACCGTGAAGGCACCGGATTGTGCGGTCAAACCTTGTAGCTTGAGGTCAGTCTTATCAACCTTGGAGTCATAGCCTTCAACCTTGACCTCGGAAACCGAGTATGTGTGCCCCTCAGGGCCGGCAGGCACCGTGAACTCGTGAGTCCAGTTGCCGGCGGCATTCAGAGTTGCTGAACCGTTGGCATAATCCTCGCCGTCCTGCTTGAGCTGGACCTGCACGGAATCATTCGCGTGATTCTCGTTGTCGTCGGACCAAGTCTTCGTCACCGTAATCTTGGAGACCGGAAGGGTGATGGTCGGCTTCTGCGGGTAGGCGGCGGTCTGCGGATCGCTCGTCGTCGTGCCGCCCTGCGAGGAGGTCACCACGGTCTTGTAGTCGACAGTGGCGCTGGAGTTGTCGTTCGTGTAGAAGTTGTTGTCGCCGAAGGCATTGGCATCGTCCTTGTGGTTCTTAACAGCCTCGTCGAACGCAGCCTGCGTCGGCTTGACATTGAAGCTCACCGTGTAGGTGACGCCGTCCTCAAGCGTGTCGTCGTTGGACGTGACCGGCCAAGACACGGTGCCATCAGCCGCAACCGTCGCCTCCGGGGCGTCAGCCCACGCCGTGGTCTGGCCTTTCCGGGTCTTCGTGTACGTGAAGCCCGCGGGCTCTCCATTCTCGGAGGCGCTGTCGGAGCTCACGACCCAGCTGGACAGCCTGTCGTGAATCGTCACGTCGGCATACTCAGCCGTCTTGGTGATCTCCTGATAAATGGACTCGAAGATGTTGTTCAGCTGGCCGGCATCCGTGGCGGCCTTGTAGTAGCTGCTGGTCTCGGCGCGGTCACCGAGGTTGGCGTTCCAAGACTTTCCCCACAAATGCTCACTGCTCGTTGCAGTGGCATCCGGGTAGTTGCTGGAGATGCCGTGCATGTACTTGTTCAGGTTGCTCGAGGTGTCGCCGGGGTTGGCACCGCTGACGACGCCGATCGAGTAGATGGTCGTCCCGGCGTCCTTCAGGCTCTTCGCCTTGTTCACCGCGGTGGCGGCGACGGTGGGGTCAAACCCGCTGCCGTGGTTCGGCTCGCCGTCGGTGAAGAAGATGACGACCTTCTTCGCGTTGGCGCGAGGCTGATACGTTAGCGCCGCCTGGGCGCGGTTGAAGGCGTAGTCGGCGGAGGTCGCGCCGGACGCGCTCAGGCCGTTAACCGTGCTCGTCAGTCCGGAGACGTCGTACGTCAGGTTGCTGACGATCTGCGTGTAGTTGTAGGAGGACCAGCCTTCGCGGTAAAAGTCATTGCCGACGCTGGTCTTCTCGGTGCCGGCGAACTTCACCAGGGCGATGCGGTTCCGCTGGCTCTGGTCGGTAATCTTCGCGTTCTCTGCAGCCGTCGCATTGATGAATTTATTGACCGCGGTCTTGAGCGAGTCAATCTTCGTAGGCTGGTTCCAACCGCTAGCGATCTTTTCGGCCATCGAACCGGACACATCCAACACCAGCACGATGTCGAGTGGCTGGTTCGTCACGATCTCGCCCGTACCCGCGCTCTTCGCACCGGTGACGTTCAACGCCACCGTGTACGTGCCGTCTTCATTGGCGGTAACGGTCTTCTCGCGGGCCGGAGCAGACAACGTCGGATCATCCGGCACGCCGTTTGTTCCCTCGGTGGAAAGAGGAGCAGGCGCGCTGGCGGCCGCCTTCTCATCGGTGGTCTGCGATTGTGTCGTGGAGGCATTCCCATCGTCCGCCATGGCGGTCGCGCTCACACCGGCGACGCCACCGAGCATCGCCACGGCGGCAACGATCGCCACTAACCGTTTGCCTTTCCTGCCCGCCGCGGCCCCTACCGCTGCGAACCATTCTGCAATTCTCTTCATAACCTTGCCTGTCTCTTACGATCACGTACGCCAAAACCCGGCGTTACGCTTATAAGGCGTCACAGTATTAAGCAAAAAGCACGAATGCGTACACCCGGGTAGAGGGAATTTTTTACCCGACACTGAAAAGAACCTTGGAATTTTTGAAAAGTGGCACCCTCGTCATCCACCCTGCGATAACGCACTTTTCTTCTCGACGGGGCGTGCCGGTCCCACCATCTGGGAACTGAGGCGGATTTGCCGCCGCTGCGCGGGGGCCGGAGTTACTGACGACCGTCAGTATGCCACTGCTCCGCATGTGTGCAGTATCACATACCGCTACGCATACACGGAGACATACTACATGCAATTTCTGTGAACGCAAACATACGACTCACCAAGGCCGTGTTCTGTTGCGGGCGGTGGTGTTACGGGCAATGTTGTGGGTAGTACCCTAGCCACAAACCTATATAGTGGAGCGGATGACGGGAATCGAACCCGCGTAATCAGTTTGGAAGACTGAGGCTCTACCATTGAGCTACATCCGCGTGTTGCCGCTACGTCCGAAGCCGACACGAAACGACTCGAGCTATTATACACATCCCACCAACTTTTGCAAGCGGGAATGGCATTTCAGATTTCGAGCATGACCACGGCGGAGGCGATCGGCCCGTCATGGCTTATGGAGATGGAGATATCGTACGACTGGCGCACCGGATCCAACGGCAGGCCCAACGACTGCCGCACCTTGCGTTGCACTTCGGAGGACAGTATGACGCGCGGCACGCCGTGGGAATCGTCGAGAATTTCGATGCGCACCCATGGGAAGTTGTCGAGCGTGTACGGATATGCGACTTCGGCGCCGTCTTTCGCATGCCGCGAAATGGCCGCGCACCACGCTTTCAGGAACGCCTCCTTGCCTGCCCAGCGGGCGGCGAGGTGCACCGCCTCGTCATCATGCTTGAGTTGCGACCGTTGCGCCGTCTGCCATATCTCGCGCATGGAGAACAGATTGCGCATACGCGTCCCCGGCTCATTCAGCTGCTTGGTGAACGCAGGCACGTCAACGACGTCATGCCCTAGACCCAGCATTCCTCCGCCTTCCTAGGAATTATTAATCGGGGTTACCCCGGGAATGCCCCGACCATGTCATATGGAAAAGGGCGATACATCTGTGCAGAAGTATCGCCCTTTTCTTATCAGGCCGTCATCATTTGCCCATATTTAGGACAGATTTCGACGTAGCCGTCTCACGCTTCGAAATAGCCGGTGGACGCGAGGCGCGCGTTCGGATCGAGCAGCATGGCCTTCTCCACTTCGTGCGCGTCGTAGCCGCGGCCGTCCTCGTGGAAGCGGCGGTTGTCGATCGGCT
>OGYK01000860.1_pt1 | contig 24024 bp, 20 predicted proteins | sample 1576501 | NCBI WGS metagenome assembly OGYK01 (sample SAMEA3541530, study PRJEB24748) | human gut metagenome | biome: human gut; feature: human-associated habitat; material: faeces | place: China | collected 2012
AACACCATATGAGGTCTATTTCTCAAAGGTGTTGCACTTAGCTTGACAATTCACCCTTTTCATCTAGATGAGGATATTCGTTGATGAGTTGTAACAAACGTTTATTCGTGATGTTTTCAGCAACCTTGGTTGTATTTATATAATCCGTTTCGAAGGAAGCCTGTTCCTCTCGATACGAATTGCTATCATCTTTTACATGAGGTATCAGGGAAAGAATGGATATTTTTAATGATCTGCTAAAGCGATTAAATCTTCAATTGTAATGCCTGTGGTATAACCTCTCTCCCAATTCGAAATTACCTGCGAAGACTTATGCACCAGCTGACCGAGTTTGGTTTGGGTGAGTTTTAGTTCTTTTCTTCTTTTCCTGATGTTGTCGTCGATAGACATGAGCCTGCACACCTCCATGCTTTTCATTATACAGAATCTAACGTTAAATGTTACAAAACTGACGATATATGAGAATATAATTGCCGTTTTATTGCAAAATAACGTAATTCGTTATATAATAAGAGTGTATATCTTGAGTTAAGCTTAAAATATGTGGCTTTTTGCCCTTTTTTACAGGTAATTAACGAATTTTGTTGTGTATAGAATAAAAGGTAACATATAAAAATGTGGTGCAAACACTGTGAGATAGAGACAAACGAAAAAGAATGCCCGATTTGCGGGCAAAAAACAGAAACGGATGTTCCTACAGAAATTTATTGGTGCGAGCATTGCCAGGTACCGATTATCCGTCGAGTCAATCAGTCCGGTCAGTCAGAATGCCCGATTTGCGGACAAAAGACGAAGTATATGGCATCTGACCTGCGCCCAGTTTTTCCAGAAGAGCGACTGCTGTTGGAATTGCTCTTGAAATTTGAGCCCTTGAGCTTGGCTGAAAAATCTATCTGGGCGAATAAGAACCGCTATTACATTGACGGTCATTCCAAAGTAATTACAGCCAAGAACTATGAAGCAGCCGATATTGAGCAGGTAAGGAAAATTCTGCAGGAACATGCTCAGGAAAAATATTCTGGAGCCTTTAAGCGTCATATCCAAGACTTTTTGACAGTCAATCGTCATCATCTGCAGGCTATCATCGACGAGGCTCATCAGTTTATCAGAGAGGAAGCTTCTAAATATCCTGCAGAGAATATAGTATTGTCATTTTCAGGGGGCAAAGATTCGACAGTTACGGCAGACATTGTCACAAAGGCACTGAGTAATCCGAGTCTTGTTCATATTTTTGGCAATACAACATTGGAATTCCCGACAACATTGACATACGCAGAGCGGTTCCGTAAGAATCATCCACAGGCCATTTTTCAGATTGCCCAGAATCGGGAACAAAATTTCATGGATATGTGCAAAGTAATTGGCCCGCCTGCCAGGATGATGCGCTGGTGCTGTTCTATGTTCAAAACAGGACCGATTACACGGGTCATTAGTAATCTGTATCGAAATCAGCAGATTTTGACTTTTTATGGTATCCGTCGTTATGAGTCTGTCAGCCGCAGTAAATACAATCGCGTTGAGAAGAATACAGAGTCGGTAAAGATACAGCAGCAGACGGTTGCTGCCCCTATATTCAATTGGAAGGATATTGATGTCTGGCTTTATATCTTGGGTGAGAAAATTGACTTTAATGATGCTTATCGCTTGGGATATGACCGTGTTGGCTGTTGGTGCTGCCCTAACAATAATAAAAGAGCGCAGTTTCTTTCCAATATATATATGCCAGAGCGTTCGACGAAGTGGCGTAACTTTTTGATTGACTTTGCCCATGAGATCGGCAAGGAAGATGCCGAGGTTTATGTTGATACGGGCAAGTGGAAGGCACGACAGGGCGGAAATGGACTTCCTGCAGCTAAAACTGTCAAATTGCAGTATACGAACTGTACTTCAGAAGAACATTCAAAGATATATAAACTGTTCCGGCCATATGATGATGAACTGGTGAATATGTTTGTGCCATTCGGAAAATTAGCACCGGAACTTGGCAGAAGATTACTGCATGAGACTGTAGTGTTGGATATCCATACCAATGTTCCTATTTTGTCCATTCAGCCGTTTAAGCAGGATAATTATGAACATGCAGTCAAGGTCAAGACAATGAATGTCAAGGACCATGATGCACTGCAGAGAATGGCAGGATATCAGATACGAAAGTTCAACGCATGCCGCCGCTGCCTGAAATGTGAATCCTTATGTCGGACAGGGGCTATTTCTATCATTGGAGATTCTTATTATATTGATCCACAGAAATGCGTACACTGTCAGAAATGCATGAATGCAAAATACTTAGCGGGCGGCTGTATGATGGATAAATATTTAAGAACGAAGTAACGTATCGTTACTATAGCAAATAGATGAGTGAGGAGAATCAAGTATGAAATTCAGGGGCCATGAGACATTCTTTATCCGTAAAGGCTGGCTTACCAAAGGGATGAAATATGTAAAGCGTCATCCAGACGTATTTGTCAGCAAAGAAGAAAAGCCCATGGATGTCCTGGGAATTGGTTCTAATATGGTTAAATCTCTTCGCTATTGGATGCAGGCTGTTGGCATCACAAAAGAGCCAACACATGGTAAGAGAACTCAGCAGTTTACACCGTTAGGAGAACTTATCTATCGTTATGATCGCTATATAGAGGAACAGGGAACGCTTTCATTACTGCAATATGAGTTGTCTTCGAATCAGGAAGAAGCGACAGCGTGGTATTTTTTCTTTAATGAATTTCAGATGTTGGAATTCACGAGAGATGATTTCATCAGAGGCCTTAAGAATTATGTTTTGATGCAGAATGAAGAGACAAGTGTAGCGGATCGTTCATATCAGGATGATTTTAGCTGCATCATCAATACATACATTCCTAGAATCAAAGGCGGCCGACTGCAGTTTTCTCCTGAGAACAATATTGCCTGTCCCTTGGGAGAATTGGGCCTGATTGATTACGTCAGTCAAGATAGAACGATTTATCGTAAGACGATGGTCCAGCCGCAGATGTTATCTCCATATATTGCTTTAGCCATGATTCTTTTACAGCATGATGATAATACAGAGGTTTCCTTGGAATCACTGCTTCATGCGCCTAAAAGTATTGGCAGAGCATTTAACCTTGATATGACAACTTTGATGCAGCTGCTGAAACAATTAGAGCAGTTGGGGGAAGTCGAAGTCGTACGTACGGCAGGTCTGGATGTAGTGCACATCATGACAGAATATACGGCACAAGAGTGTATAGAACAGTATTATCAAGACGTCTTAAAGGAATGAAGAGGAAATTATGAGTGAAATGATACACATAGCATCGGGATTCCAGTATTCTGTGAATCTGCGTTATGACCTTAATCGTGAGGATAAAATAGAAAACTTCATTCCGACTTCGGCTGCATTGGATTTTATGGAAGACATCATGAAGTCTACCAGAGAGAATTCTACAGAACGGGCGAGAGTCTTAGTCGGGGCTTATGGTAAAGGAAAATCTCATATGGTCCTGACGATGCTGGGATTGCTGCTGAAAAAAGATTTACAGAAGTTCAAGCATTTACAGCCTAAATTATCTGAGCATAAGACTTTAGCAAAGGAGATTGACCGCTATTACAGTAGTTCGGGGAAGATTCTGCCGGTCATCATCTCAGGCAGCAGTACAAGTATTCCTCAGTCGTTCCTGACGGCTTTGGAGCAGTCCTTAAGAGATAATAATCTTTTGGATATTATGCCAGACACAAATTACAAGGCAGCGGTACAATGCATTCAAAAATGGCAGCAGGAATATCCGGATACGTATCAGGCATATACCAATATAATCGCTGATGAGCCAGAAGATTTTATAAAACGCTTGTCACAATATGATGTGCAGGCCTATGAAACTTTTGAACGTTTGTATCCACAGCTGACGGCAGGAAGTGTATTTAATCCATTCCTTGGTTTTGATATTGCAGAACTTTACAGCAGCGTAGTGCGTTCCTTGAAAGCTAAGGGGTATCAAGGAATTTATGTCGTCTATGATGAATTCAGCAAGTATCTGGAAGCGAATATTCAGGAAGCTTCTGTCAGTGATACAAAGATGCTGCAGGATTTCGCAGAGAAATGCAATCGCAGTGGTAAAGAACAGCTTCATATTTTGCTGATATCGCATAAGGAGATTGCGAATTATATCGACCGTCTGCCAAAACAAAAGACCGATGGCTGGCGCGGTGTCTCGGAACGATTCAAACACATCCATATGCGTGCAGAATACGCCCAGACGTATGAACTGATTGATAATGTCATTCAAAAAGAAGAATTATTGTGGAAATCGTTCACTAAAAAATATCATGACCAATTTACGTTGCTGATAGGGCAATACTTAAACCATCCGATATTTGCCGATTTAGATCATAACGTAGCAGCGCGTGTTATCTTGGAATCTTATCCGTTGCATCCGGTATCTGTCTTTATTCTGCCGCGCTTGTCAGAGCGTATTGCCCAGAACGAAAGAACGCTGTTTACCTTCTTATCGGCAGATGGTACTGCGACTTTGCGGGATTTTTTGCGTCGATATGGCCAGGATGATTTTCATCTTATTACGGCAGACCTTTTATTTGATTATTTCCGTCCTTTGATGGAAAAGGAAGCTTACGACGGAGAAATTCACCAGCGCTATCTGCTGGCAAAATCCATTCTGCAAAAAGTTCATGAGAATGAATTGCAGCAGAAAATTGTTAAAGTCCTGGCGCTGTTTTACATGGTGGAACAGTTTGATGTGTTGCCACCGACAAGAGAAGAATTGACAAATATCCTGCGTTTTGCTTATTCGGCAGAAGCGATTGATTCTGCACTTGATGATTTAATCGAACGTCAATATGTTGTATATCTGAAACGCAGCAACGGGTATCTTTGCCTGAAACAGAGCTCGGGTGTTGATGTACAGCAGAAAATAAAAGATTTCATCGCTTCACATCAGGATATGGATATGAAGACGCTGCTCAACGGCATGAATTTTAACCGCTATCTCTATCCAGCAAGGTATAACGATGAACGAGAAATTACCCGCTTTTTTGCAGTTGAATTTATTACGGCTGAAGAAGTCAGGGAAGACGTGAATTGGCAGGTAAAAAGCGAATCGATAGCAGCAGATGGTGTCATTTATGCAGTCTTGCCAAATGAAGAGGCCGAGATTCAACAAACAGCGGATGTATTGCAAAAATCTGGTGATGAGACAAAAAGATTTGTCTTTGTGGTACCAAAGCATTATCAGCCTATTCGTGATACCTTGTTCGGTTTCTATGCAGCAGGACAGCTAAGAGATGCAGCGGGAGAAGATTATGTTCTTCGCGATGAATATAACCTGATTTATGAAGATTATTATGTCATAGTGAGGTCTTTCCTGCAGAGCTATACTCGTCCGGAAATGAAACAGGCCTATTATTATCATATGGGACAGCGTCTGCATATTCGCAGACGTGCAGAGTTATCGACATTGTTATCTAAAATCTGTGACTTTACTTACCCGATGACGCCGGTTATTAATAATGAAGTCATCAATAAAAATGAAATCACGGTAATGGCAGCTAGGAGTCGTCATAAAGTTGTAACAGCCATACTGCGTCCGATAACAGAGCCAAATTTAGGTTTGATAGGCTCAGGGCAGGATATGTCTATTATGCGCAGCACTTTGATGCGTACAGGGATTTTGACGGCAGATAATGATAAATGGCAGTGGCATAAGCATACCGGAGATGCGGAAATGGATTATACGATGGCCACTATTAGTGCATTTCTGGAGCATGCAGGTGAAAACCAGCCAGAGTCTTTTGCTGATTTGTATCATCAGTTGATGTCACCGACTGGACGTATTGGTTTGCGCAGGGGCGTTATACCGATTTTATTAGCGGTGGCAATGCGTCCATACTTGCAGTCGCTGTTGATTTATGAAAAGGATGAGCAGTTGCCGATTCAGGCTGACACGCTGGAGCAGATTAATGCTCATCCAGAAAATTATCAATTGAGAAGACTTAATTGGTCGCAGGAAAAAGAAACGTATATCGAAGATTTGGGGCAGCTCTTTAACGCATCACTGCAGGATCATGTTCAGGGCAGAGTCGATTACGATGCAACAGCACGTGCTATTATGTCCTGGTATCTTGCTCTTCCGAAATATACTAAAGAATTACAGCAAAAGCCAACAGGTGAAAAACTAGAGAAAAAAATCAGGGCATTTCGCAAGGCTGTAAGCTCAGAGCGAAGCAGCAGCAAGCTGCTTTTTGTCAAAATACCTGAAGCATGTCAGTTGACGATAAATGATGCAGGTCTTCTTATTGATGCAATAAAAAATATCAAGACCGAATTGGATAATGCGCTGGATGCGTTGGTAAATGAAATTTGTCAATTCATGATAAAAGTCTTCAGAAACGCACAGCCTGAACGAGCATCTCTTCATTCCATTTTGATGGACTGGTATGAGCAGCTGCCCTCTGCTATTGGAGAAGAAGTTTTTTCGGATGGTACAACTAGCTTCCTTAAAATTTGTCAGGGTGACCTCTTAGGTGATGTACAGCTCATTCGGCAGTTAGCCCGAGAGGTAACAGGGCTGCGTCTGGAAGATTGGTCAGATAAGACATATTCAGAATTCTGCACGAAAGTAAAACGTTATAAACAGACGGCAGACGAATTTCAGCCTGTAAATCAGAAAAATGCAGAAATAGCAGAAGAAGTGGAAGATGGATATTACTTCTCTTATCCGGAAGCCGGACAAATGGTACGCAGACATTTCGTCAAGGTGCCATATTCTCCTAGAGCTAAGCTGCTGTTGAACAACATCACGGCAGATATTGAAGCAATGGGACAGGCTATCAATCCTGAGGAAAAACGTCAAGTAGTGGCAGAAATCCTGCAAAAGCTCTTTTAAGGGAGGAAGCTATGGCATATTTTGATAATGCAGCGACAACATATCCTAAACCAGAATGTGTTTACCATGAAATGGACAGATTTTACCGCAGTCATGGTGGCAGTGCCGGCAGGGGAACCCATGAAGGAGCAAAGTCCGCAGGAATGCTGATTGCTGAGACAAGAGACCGGCTTAAATTCCTTTTTCATGCGCCGAATCATGAGGTCATCTTTACACCGACAGCTACATTGGCGTTGAATATGATTATTCAGGGAATGATTAAAGCTGGGGCTCGTAATATCTATATATCGCCATTTGAGCATAACGCAGTCACCCGGGTGCTCCATGCTTTTGCTAAAGAATACACGCTGTCTGTTCATCAACTCAAAGTCAGAGATGATCTTGCTTATGATATGGAACGCATCCGTTATCAGTTTGATAAACAGGCACCAGATTTTGTTATTGTATCGCATGCAAGCAATGTTATTGGTTTGATTGCACCAGCGCCGGATATTTTCTCTTTAGCAAAAAAATATCAAGCTTGTACATTATTGGATATGTCACAGACCGCAGGACTGGTAGATATCGATATACAACGTTCTGATTGTGATTTTGCCGTTTTTGCTGGACATAAGACATTATACGGTCCTACAGGTATTTCAGGATTCCTTATGAAACCGGAGATTTCGCTACCGCCAGTTCTATTCGGGGGAACTGGTGTGGCTTCAGCAGAACAAGATATGCCGCAGAATTTGCCAGCACGTTATGAGATGGGAACAATGAATATCTCAGGCGTCGCTGGACTGCATGCAGCGTTAGGCTGGCTGCTGGAGACAGGGATTGACAATATACGCAAACGGGAACATGCAAATCGTCAGCAGCTGTTGGAAATTCTTGAAGGATATGACTTTCTACAGTTGGTTAGGGTTAATCCGGAAAGAGAGTACATTGGTGTGGTATCGGCGCTTATTGATGGAATCAGCAGTGATAGTGCGGGACCACTTTTTGATGAACATGACATTGCCATCCGGACAGGCCTGCAATGTGCACCCTTGGCACACAAGTTTTTAGGGACATTCCCCGCAGGGACACTTCGCTTTAGTATCAGTTATTTCACGACAGAAAGGGATTTTGAAGCATTGAAGTCCGTTTTGGATGAAATAGAAGAAGATATATAAGAGGTCAGATATGAGTTTACAGGATATTGCACTGAAAACAGAATATCGTTCCTTTCAGGATAATATCGCGCAGGATTTTTATATCCCCGCTTTGAAGCAGGCCGTCAGATATAAAAGGGCAGTGGGCTTTTTCTCTTCATCCATTTTGTCAATGATAACAGCAGGCTTGTATGAATTTTATCAGCACGAAGGCAAAATCGAATTGTTGGCATCGCCTAAACTTTCAAGAGAAGACATAGAAGCTATCGAACAGGGATATGCTGCAAGAGAAGCTGTTATCGAGCGATCTTTGAGGCGGGAATTATTGGATTATGAAGATTTCTGTACGCTGAATCGCTTGAACTTGCTGGCAAATCTTATTGCTGATGAACGTCTTGATATCAAGATTGTGGTGCCAAAAGGCAGAAAAGGTATTGGCATGTATCATGAGAAAGTTGGTCTGCTTGAAGATTCTTTTGGCAATATTGTGGCCTTTTCGGGATCGATGAATGAGAGCGGTAATGCGTTGGAGCAGAATTATGAATCCTTCGATGTCTTTTGTTCATGGCAAGAAGCAGATGCTGCAAGAGTCATGCAGAAATCAGCTGACTTTACTCGCTTATGGTATAATCTTGATTCCCATGCATCGGTGCAAACATTTCCTGAAGTTACATCATATCTGGTAGATAAATATCGTATAGGCCCAGTAAAACCGATAAAAGAAATTTATCCTGTATATCATCCTCAGTCAGATGAACAAATCGCAGAAACGGTTGACGATAACGAGGCTAAAGTCGAGTCTCAAAAGTCAGGATTTCAAATCCCTAAGGGATTGAGGCTTTATTCCTATCAGCAGCAGGCAATTGATTCATGGCGGCAGCATGGCTATCGTGGCATCTTTGATATGGCGACAGGAACAGGTAAGACGCTGACTGGATTGGGAGCATTGGCGGTTTTATGTGAGCAGAAGCCGCGTCTGGCTGTTATTATCGTTTGTCCTTATCAGCATTTGGTTGGCCAGTGGGTTGAGGATATCGAAAAATTCAAGGTGCATCCAATTATTGGACATAGCGCATCACCACAGCATAATTATAAGGAAAGACTCAGATGGGCAGTATTCAGCTTTAACCTAGGAGCTCGAGATTTTTTCTGCTTTATTTGCACGAATGCGACATTTGCTGCTGATTGGGCACAAGCAGAATTCGCCAAACTGAAGGAACCATCAGTTTTAGTGGTAGACGAAGCACATAATTTTGGTGCTGAAAAATTGATGCAGACGCTGCAGAAGAACTATACCTATCGATTAGCACTTTCCGCAACGATGGACCGACATAATGATCCGGAGGGAACAGAGTGCCTGTATCGATTCTTTGGCGATGTATGCATTCATTATGACCTTGGACGGGCAATTCAAGAAAAAAAGCTTGTGCCGTATGACTATTATCCTGTTGTCATTTACCTCACGGAAACAGAATTGAAAAAATATCAACAGCTGACCATCGAGATAGGTAAAGGCATCTATAAAAAGAAAGGAAAAATCATTGTTACACAAAAGGCTAAAACGCTGCTGCTAAAGAGGTCGCGTATAGTTGCTGGGGCAATGAACAAAGTCGAAAAGTTGCGCGAAATGATGCTAGAATTTAAAGATAAGCATGACATGTTGATTTATTGCGGCGCAGCACAAGTCGGCATAGAAGATGAAAATTTGGATATCCGGCAAATTGATTACATCTCGCGTATGTTGAATTTTGAATTAGAAATGAGAACGGCACAGTTCACATCCAAAGAGTCTATGGACGAAAGAGCTCTGCGGATAGAAGAATTCAAGTCACATGACATACAAGCCCTAGTGGCCATTAAATGTCTTGATGAAGGCATCAATATCCCGAGTATTCGCACGGCGTTTATTCTAGCTAGTACGACAAACCCGAAAGAATATATCCAGCGACGGGGTCGTGTATTAAGGCGTTATCCAGGGAAAGAATCTGCAGTTATCTATGATTTTATTACCTTGCCACGTTCATTGGACGAAGTTCGAAATTCAGATGCAGCATTAGGGCGGCATGAACTGGCCTTGGTAAAAAATGAGCTCAACAGAATGGTAGAATTCCGTAATCTTGCTAGGAATTTTTATGTATCGGATCATTTGATTGATGAAATCAGGGATACGTACAATATTCCGATAACAGAAACTGAATTTGTTGATGAAAGAGAAGAGTGGGGGTAATCATATGGATGGACAGCAGGATTTTAAAGTTGATCAGGGTATTGTCAAACGCTTGATATTCAGGATTATCATGGATGAAAATAAAAACCTGAAATTTCCATGCAACCAAAGAACACTTGACAATAAAATGGCGGAGAAGATATACCAAACCATTGTCAACGAAGTTTCAAAGGGGTGAATGACGTGATTATTAAAAGCATGACACTGGAGAATTTCCGCCAGTTTAAAGGTGAATCTACACTGGATTTCGCCACAGATTCTCATAAAAATGTTACTGTCATTATGGGAGAAAATGGTGCAGGGAAGACGACGTTAGAACAGGCTTTTATGTGGTGCCTTTATGGAAAAAATACATTTCGGTTAAAGGAACTTATTAATCGTGAAGTACGAGATGCTATGATTAGCGGTGATGAAGAAAGAGTATCCGTGACTTTGATGATAAGCCATAATCAGAAGAATTATAAGATTGTACGTAAACAACGACTGAAAAAACAGAGTGCTCGTTTTGATAAGAATCCGGAGGAGAATTTCTGGGTATACGAGCAGAATGAAAATGGTGACTATACTCTTTTGGCTAGTACGAAGGGCGCAGCTATGATTCGTGAATTTCTGCCCGAAGAACTGTCCAGTTTTTTCTTTTTTGATGGCGAACGCTTAGAGCATATGAGCGAAGAATTATTGAACCATGGTAAGAGCAGTAATTTTAAGGGAGCTGTTCGTGGCTTAGTAGGATTAACTGCTATGATGAATGCGATAGAGCATCTCGGCAGAGAGAATTTGAAGAGAAGCGTCATTGGCATGATAAATTCAGAAATCGATGCGCAGGGTGATGTAGATGAGACAGAGCTGAGTTCGCAGATTGAGAAGCTGCAGACGGAGCGGGATAATCAGAATAATCGTCTAGAGGAGATTAAACCGGAACGCGATCGATATCAACAGGATATTGGCATATTTCGAAAAGAATTACAGGACATGCAGGATGGGATCAAGCGCCAAAATGAATATGAAAACTGCAAGGTGAAAAAGGAGCGTGAAGAAGCAGAACAAGAAAAAGCTCGTAAAAGTATATATGAATATTTTGGTAAAAATATTGGCATGTACATTTTGATACCGCTTCTCAGACGAGCATTGAATGAACTGGATGGAGCAAATAAACTGGATAAGGGTATTCCACATATCCATGCCGATACTATAAAATTCCTGCTTGAACGCGGTAAATGCATTTGCGGGACAAATTTAGTAGAACATCCGGAAGCAGTACAACATCTCAATGAATTGATATCTTCACTGCCTCCGTACAGCATTGGTAATATGATTGGTCAGTATACGGACCGTGCAAGGAGTCAAACACGTGGGGCAAGTGGGTTCGCTAGAGCTTTTCAAGAGCGCATGGCAAATTACGCACAGCATCTAACAAATATTGAAGAAGCAGAGGATCGAATGCATGATCTTGAGAAATTACTGCCTGACCAGGAGAAAGTAAAAAATCTGAATGGACGGATTGCGGAGGCAAAAGTAAATGCTAAGCGATTGAATGATGAGATATATCAGCTGGCAGGACTTGTTCAGGCAAAAGAGTCGCAAATTACGCGATTAGAGGCAGAACGGCGTCATTATAGACAAGCCTCTGAGAGAAATCGTAAACAATTACAGTATTTGGCTTATGCACAGGCAATTAAAGATGAGCTGGAAACGAGTTATAAGAAAAAAGAAGAGCAGGTTCGAGAGAATCTTGAAAACTGCATTAATCAGATTTTTGAAGATATCTATGATGGCGGTATACAGATTTCAGTCAGTGAGAACTATAATATTGCGACTACCGTTATTGATACCGATGCATCAAGCGGCGATGAAATAGAAAAAAATACGGCGCAAAGCTATGCTATCATTTTTGCTTTTATTGCGGGAATCATTAAAATGGCTAAAGAGAGCAGAGAAGTAACAGGCGAGAAGATTTATCAGGAAGATGAAGGCTTCCCACTAGTCATGGACGCACCACTTTCGGCATTTGATAAGGACAGAATCAAGAAAATCTGTACTGTCTTACCGCATATTGCTGATCAGGTTATCATTTTCATCAAGGATACTGATGGTGAGATTGCCGAAAAATACATGCAGGATATTATTGGTAAGAAATGGCTCTTAGAGCAGGAAACGAAAACCCGCTCTACTGTTGTAGAAAGGGCGTGTGTATAATGTTCGATAAAAATGTTGTTTTTACAGGGAAACATGCCGAATATCTTCGAGCATTAGCACAAGGCAGCAGTAAACCCGATCCCAATCATGATTGGCCTTTTAAAATGAATTATCAAGTCCTAATGGCTGCTCCAGTTATTGGCTTCTTGTATCATCGTTTCAGCACAAAGGACAATGACAAAAACATACAGGAAAATAAAATATTCGTTGAACAGCTTATCAATAATATTGACCAATTGGAACTTATCTATCGAACCATTGTACTTCTAGCACAATCAGACAGTGTCTCTTTGGATGAACGAATGAATCGCGCATTCCGTTATGACCGTGATGAAGAGAAGCGTAGAAAAGGTGATGAAATCTTTAAAGGATATGTTCGTGGTGGTATAGAGGTCCTTTATGAGCAGCTGATTCAAGGCGCTGAAACAAAAAGTGACGATATTCAGAAGTTGCAGGATTTTGTAGTTCTTTGCGGCCAGTTTGAGCATGAAGATGATCCAGAGTGCATCTATAAATTCTGCAGGGAAGCAGGTATTTAAGGGATTGAGGGGAAAGAATCATGGAAAACAAGAACATATCCGATTTGACGGAACTCATTAAGCAGATTGAAGCTAATGAAATACTGCTTCCGGATTTTCAGAGAGAATTTGTTTGGAAAGATGTAGAACTGCAGAAACAATTGGTTGCCTCAGTCCTGGCACGTATGCCAATTGGCAGTATCCTGCTTCTCCAGTCTTCTAATCCAAAAGAATTTTCATCAAAGGCCTTGGGCAGAAAGCAGATTATCAATACAAGCGAACTTGGCGGCAATGTCGAGTACCTGTTAGATGGACAGCAACGTATGACTGTACTGACTAATGTTTTCTCAAATGCCATATTTCAGGGATTGACCTCTGTCAATGATTTAGTAGCACCAATGGCCTTGAAACGACGTTTCTTCATCAAACTGCCAAAGTGGAAATCTGCTGAGGATAGTGAAGAGGATATCTTTGGTTTTCATGACCTGAATTTTCCTACAGAAAATCTTGGTGAAAATCCGACATATCTGTCGAGTGATATCATGCCGAATTTAGAAGCTATAGAATTTAATAAGAATGATGGCAAGGCATTTAATCCCTTTACTCCAGAAGAAAAAGCAAAGTCGAATGACTTAGCGAAATTCTGTACCAGCAAAGACGATTACTATCTGATCCCACTCCATCTGATTGGCTCGAATGATAAGAAAAATATCAATAAGATGACACGCATCAAAACCGAAATCAAGAACGATTATATTTCGGATATGAAAGATCATTATGATGCCCTGCATGAAGACGAGCAGCAGGCGTTCATAGCAAAATATGAGGAAGAAATCGATGAGAATAGAGATTTTAGCACTGCTCTAGGTGAGGTATTTGAGACTTGGTGGTCGTCATTCAGCGAATATCTGAAGGACTGCATCAAGAATATCATACTGAATCAGATTGTTGTATCGGAAGCGCAAAGAGGTAGGGCCATTGATATTTATGAAAATTTGAATCGCGGTGGCGTCAGTCTCAATACCTTTGACTTGATGACAGCAAAAGTAGCGGTGGTTAGTTCAGAAGGCTTGTATCAACGACTCATCAAGTATATTTTGGAACCAACAGAAATTGATAAGAATGTTGTTCCAGAACGTATGGAGGCGGAAGTTGCCAAACTGACGAATTACAATGCTTCTTTGAGACTCGGCTGCTATAACGAAAATAATAATACGATTGCCTCAAAGTATTTGAACGCTTTCCTTGATGTTATATCGCTTCGTTGCTATAATCCGGATTTTATCCCAAGTGAATATAAATTAGATTATATAAAACAAGATAAGATCCTTGATCTCGATCCGGAGAATATCAATCAAAACGTTGAGATAGTCTGTAAGGGAATTGATAGAGCTAGCTTTTTTTTGCAGACACGCTGCGGTATACGAAAACTGTCAGAGGTAAATAATCTTTTCATTCTTGTACTCCTGGCGTGTATATTTCTTAAGGATAAGTGGTTTCATGATAAAAAAGTACATAATTTGCTAGAAGCGTGGTATTGGTGCGTTATTTTTAGTGGTGAATTTGATAAGGACCAAAACAGAAACTTTATCAAAAATATCCAACTGTTGACAAAGTCCCTGGTGGATTCACAAGATATTGAGTGGCTTAAAAATATGAAAAGCATGATTTTAAACGCACTGAACTATTCTGATAAAGAGCTTCTACTCTATGAAAAAGTAAATGATGAACGTTATCCTAAGAAAAATTTAGCAGATTATATATGTCAATTCCTTTTGTCAGAGCCATGTCCAAGTATGTTTGACTCTGAAGAAGTAATGAGTGTATTCTCAGAAAAAACAAAGTCTGATAATACATCATTGGAAGCACATCATATCATTCCGTTGGGATCGGTAAAGAAAATAGGGCAAGTGTCCGGTGCTTTAAGAAGAGATGTACGTAGTATTTATAATTCTCCACTTAATTTCATCTATATCACGAAAAAAGATAATAATTCTATATCAGATAAAAGCGTCAATGATTATATTCAGGAAATTACATCGGAAGCAAAAAGTAGATTGATGTTGGCAAAGTTCCAAAATGATGAATATAATGATGATGATGTAAAAGATTTTCTCTCGGAACGCTTTGACAGATTACAGGGCTTGATACGCAACAGGGTAGGGGACCTACTCGCCAATAGTGGCTATTCGTCATATTGTTCAAATTAATATGATAACAAGAAGCAATAAATAAAAGAAGGGAAAAAGCCTTTTGTGTCGTATATAATACTACATAGAAAGAAAACGGCGCAGAAGGCTTTTTGTGCTGTTTAGACATAGGGGGAAGTATATATGAATATCATCGTGACCGGCGGTGCCGGCTTCATTGGTTCGAACTTTATCTACTACATGCTCAAGAAGCATCCGGCTGACCGCATCATCTGCGTCGACAAGCTGACGTATGCGGGCAATCTCGAGACGCTCGAGGCGGCGATGGAGAAGAAGAACTTCAAATTCATCCGCGCGGACATCGCGGACCGTCAGGCTGTCTACCGCATCTTTGAGCAGGAGAAGCCGGACATTGTCGTCAACTTTGCGGCGGAGTCGCATGTCGACCGCTCCATCGAGAATCCGGAGATCTTCCTGCAGACGAATGTCATCGGCACGAGCGTGCTGCTCGACGCCTGCCGCAAGTACGGCATCGACCGCTACCATCAGGTCTCGACGGATGAGGTCTACGGCGACCTGCCGCTCGACCGTCCGGACCTGTTCTTCACGGAGGAGACGAACCTCAAGACGTCGAGCCCGTATTCGGCTTCGAAGGCCGGTGCGGACCTCTTGGTCATGGCGTATCACCGCACCTACAAGATCCCGACGACGATCTCGCGCTGCTCGAACAACTACGGCCCGTATCACTTCCCGGAGAAGCTCATCCCGCTGATGATCATCAACGCGCTGTCCGACAAGAAGCTGCCAGTCTACGGGGACGGCAAGAACGTCCGCGACTGGCTCTATGTCGAGGACCACTGCCATGCCATCGACCTGATCCTGCAGAAGGGACGCGTCGGCGAGGTCTACAACATCGGCGGCCACAATGAGCGCGCCAACATCGACGTCGTCAAGACCATCCTCAAGGAGCTCGGCAAGTCCGAAGACCTCATCGAGCACGTCACCGACCGCAAGGGCCACGACCGCCGCTACGCCATCGACCCGACGAAGATCCACACGGAGCTCGGCTGGGAGCCGGAGACGAAGTTCGAGGACGGCATCAAGAAGACCGTCAAGTGGTACCTCGAGCATAAGGCTTGGTGGCAGCATATCATCGATGGTGACTATCAGCATTATTACGAGAATATGTACAGCAAGAAACAGGTACTGGAATACGCGAAATGATAGGCGCATTGTATTCGATTGACTTTTAAAACCATACGCATTACAATTAAATTATGAGAATTGGGTAAGCGACTCGGGAGAGTCGCTTTCTTTCTGAATTTATTGATCTGAGGGAGCTATTTGTTGAATGAAAGGAGAAATTGGCGAATTTTACTATGAAGTCAATGTCTTAATGCATTTATTGAACATATCAGCATGATTTTTGTTTATATGGGGGAATTTTTATGCAGAAGATTCGAAAAGCGGTCATTCCAGCTGCGGGATATGGCACGCGGTTTTTGCCGGCGACGAAGGCGACGCCGAAGGAGATGTTGCCGATTGTCGACAAGCCGACAATCCAGTACATCGTGGAGGAGGCGTTGGCGAGTGGAATCGAGGAGATCCTGATTATCAGCGGCCATGCGAAGCGGGCAATTGAGGACCACTTTGATTCGGCACCGGCACTGGAGATGGAGCTCGAGAAGAAGGGGAAGACGGAGCTCCTGAAGCTGGTGCGTGATATTGGGGCAATCAAGATCCACTACATCCGTCAGCAGCAGATGCGCGGGCTTGGCGATGCCATCCTCTGTGCGCGCGCTTTCGTGCAGGATGAGCCGTTTGCTGTGCTGCTCGGCGATGATGTCGTCTACAACGGCGAGGGAAGACCGGCGCTGAAGCAGCTCATCGATGTCTATAATGAGACGGGTTCATCCGTTCTTGGCTGTCAGACGGTGCCGGAGGAGAAGGTGTCATCGTATGGCATCATCAAGGGCGAGCCGACGGATGATGCGCGCACGATGCGGGTGCTCGACATGGTGGAAAAGCCGGCCGTCGAGGACGCGCCGAGCCGCATGGCCGTGCTGGGCCGCTATATCATCACACCGGCAATCTTCGACATCCTCGCGCATACGCTGCCGGGCAAAGGCGGTGAGATCCAGCTGACCGATGCGCTGCAGGTGCTCGCCGACCGGCAGCCAGTCTATGCCTACGATTTCGAAGGCACGCGCTACGACCTCGGCGATAAGCTCGGCTTCCTTAAGGCCACGGTCGAGTTCGCCCTGCGTCGAGAGGACCTGGGCGAGGCTTTTCGAGCGTACCTGACAGAGCTGGTGCCGCAGATCTGAATAGACCTCTTCCGTCAGCCTGCGGCTGCCCCTTCCCCGTGCGCGGGGAAGGCCTTTTTTGTTCGTGGGGCTTGGTTGGTTTTGAGGGCTGGCTGGGGTGCGTGCTTTCCCCGGGTGGGGAAGGGGGCCATGGGCTCGGGCGGGGGAGTGTGGCTTGGAGGCGCCTTCGCCTGTCTTCTCTTTCGTGCATGGCAGCAAAAGAACCGCTCTGCAACTACTGTGTTGCGGGGCGGTTCTTGTCGTCCGAAACGGTTTTGCTCAGGCAATGCATGGTTCGATTTTATCGAGCTCGTGCTTTATATCGATTTTTTGGTTGCGGATGTCGATGTCGTTCTGGAGATCGAGGAAATAGCGGTCGCTGACGCCGAAATACTTGCCGAGGCGAAGGGATGTGTCCACGGTGACCTTGCGTTTGTTGCGCAGGATTTCCTGGATGCGCGATACCGGCACATGGATGTCTTTCGCCAGCCGGTACGCAGAAATCCCCATCGGCTCCATGAACTCCTCCCAGAGGATTTCCGACAGGGTAGGCGTTGGAATCATGTTTTTCATGTTGATCACCTTCTAGTCAATGATAATCTTCAATCTGTACATCATAGAAACGGTTGCCACTGTCCATCCTGAAGCAGATCCTGTATTGCTTGTTGATGCGAATGCTGTATTCATCCTTTCTCTGCCCGGAAAGCTGCTCCAAGTGATTGGCTGGTGGAATCCGTAAGTCGTTTAGCGAACTGGCATTGTCAATCATCATCAATTTTCGTAAAGCCAGTCGTTGGATTGCTTGCGGAAGTTTCTTAGAAAACTCTTGCTGATATACTTTTGCGGTCTCTTTGTCACGAAAACTCACTATCATGCTTTTATTATACCTGTTTAGCAGGTATATGTCAACTTCAAGGATATCTTCCGTCATCCTGCGGCTGCCACCTTCTCCGTGCGCGGGGAAGGCTTTTTGTTTGTGGGGCTTGGGTCGGGTTTGAGGGCTGGCTGGGGAGCGTGCCTTCCTCGGGTGGGAGAAGGTGCCGAGCTTGCGAGGCGGAAGGGGTCCATGGGCTCGGCGGGGGATTGTGGCCTGATAAGGGATTGACGGGCGTGCGGGAGTGTGCTATCATTAAGGGTACCAAATGTGGAGTCATCCACGCTGTCGCGTCTTTGTGACGTGATTTGTAGGGGGATGTAAAGGTTTCGACGGGGTATTGAAGCCACGAAGTTCGCAGGCCAATGGTCATGAACGCCTGAAGCTTGACCGCTAAATTCAACTGACGAAGCTGAATACGCTTACGCTGCCTGAGCCTAGCTCAGATAGCCCCTCTGGAAGTACGAACCGTCAGCCAACCCGGAGGTTTTAAATAAAGACGGCAGTTTCCTGTTTTGTAAAAACAGGTGGTGGAGAACTCTGAATCCCAGAGTTCCGCTCCTATGATGCCCGCATTCTCGGGCTATTGCGATAATGCTTTGTGATGTGGATGTATTTCGGACAGGAGTTCGATTCTCCTCATCTCCACCAAATTGGACAATCGCTGCCTGCGGGCGGCTTGAGGCCTGGACCGATTGGTCCGGGCCTTTTTGTATCTTGTGGCTGATCCGTATCTCCCTGGGAGGCTTACGCGGGGCATGAAGATGACGTATAGTAAAGATATAAAATCAACCATACCAAATCTATAGATAATTATATTAAAATATGTTATAATTATCTATAGAAGGGAGGTGAGCCCCATATGTTTGCTAAAGATGTTCTTCGCATCTTGCAAGTTACCAGACCGACACTCACGAAGTATGTCAAGACAGGGATTATCCGTGTCCATGTTATGCCAAATGGCCATTATGACTACAACGAGGAAGATGTCTACAAGTTCCTCAACAAGAAGGAAAAACGTAAGACTTACATCTATGCCCGCGTCGCTACGCCTAAGCAGAAACCTGACCTCAAGAACCAGATCCAGCAGCTCAAACAGTTCTGTCTCGCGAAGGGCTACACCGTCAATGGCGTATTCTCGGATATTGCCAGTGGCATCAACTTCGAAAAGAGGAAGGGCTTGTTCGACCTTTTGGATAATGTCCTTGCTGGGCGTGTTGAGCGTATAGTCGTGACCTATAAGGACAGGCTTTCACGCGATGCATATGACTTGCTCGACTATCTGTTCCAGAAATACAACTGTGAGCTGGTCGTCATGAGTGAGGTCGGCTCTGAAAAACTTGACTCTCAAGAAGTGTTCGAGGATATGGTGAGTCTTCTGCATTGTTACTCCATGAAGCTGGATTCCAGCCATAGGAAGCCGAAGAAGAACAAGGAGGCGATAGAGGATGATGAAACGAGTGGAACGCCACCGGCTTAAACCTTCTTCACCGTTCTACGCCATGCTGCGCGAATTCTGTCATCGTTCCAAGAACCTGTACAACCACGGCAACTACCTGATTCGTCAAACATTCATTGAAGATGGCAAATGGCTGCGCTATGGTGAAGTTGACCGCTTATTGAAGGCTGATAAAGACTACCCCGACTATCGGGAGATGCCGACTGCGCAGACGGCACAGCAGACGCTCCGACTGCTGGACAAGAACTGGACGTCGTTCTTTGCGGCCATCAAGGACTGGAAGGCACATCCTGAGAAGTACAAGGGACGGCCAAAACTGCCGAAGTACAAGCCGAAGGACGGCTATTTCCCGCTGGTGCTGACAAACCAGAACTGCAAGCTCAAGGACGGAGTCATCCGTTTTCCTCGAACCTTCCAAGGGTTCACGGTAAAGGCCATCTTCGCCTGTCAGCCAGAAGCTGTGTTCAAGCAGGCACGCTTTATCCCGCATGGTGGTGAGATAGATCTGGAGCTCGTATATGAGTTTCCGGAAGTCGAGGAGAAAGCCGACAATGGAAAGTATGCCGCCATCGATATCGGCGTCGACAATCTCGCGGCGCTGGCCTGGAACACAGGCGAACGACCTGTCCTGCTCAAGGGGACGCCGCTCAAATCGTTCAACCAGTACTACAACAAGCAGATGGCCAAGCGCAGGAGCATCTGTGAGCTGATGAATGGACGCCATTCATCCAAGCGAATCGCGCGGCTCATAGCGAAGCGGAACCGCAAAGTCGAGGATTACCTGCACAAGGCAAGCCGCAAAGTCATCGACTTGTGCGCGGAGCAGGATGTGTCGGTACTGGTCATCGGCAAGAACAAGGGCTGGAAGCAAGAAGCGAAACTTGGCCGCAGGGTCAATCAGAGCTTCGTGCAGCTGCCTTTTGCCCGCTTCATCCAAATGCTCCAGTACAAGGCTGAGTCGATTGGCATGAAGGTCGTGTTGACGGAAGAAAGCTATACGAGCGGCACTTCATTCTTAGATGATGAGGCTCCGACCAAGGATCACTATGACAAATCACGCCGTGTTCATCGCGGCCTGTTCCAAGCAAACGATGGCCGAAAAATCAATGCCGATATTAATGGTGCCTACCAGATTATGCGAAAAGTATTCCCGAACGTGAATGCAGACGGGATAGAGGGCGTAGCGTTACGCCCCGCTGTAGTAGCCCTTTCGATGAGCGCTCGCCGTGGCTCCGGCTGCGCCTGATGCGAGAAAGAGTGAACAGCGAAATTTATTAAAAATACGAGTATCATTATTTGGTATTTATAATAAATATAACGTAGAGAGAAATATTCACTTCTGCAAGGGGAGATTGCGATGATGAAAAAAGATACCGAGGAACTGGAACATGAGATTGAGAAGGCGAAGGCGGTCGAGCATTATCTGGAGGAGAACCGGCATGAGCTTCGGGATATGTCGCTGGCAGTGTTCTTGCAGGGATTGCTCGAGGAGAAACAGCTCAAGAAAGCCGATGTGATCCGCCGGACGGGGATGGAGCCGACGTACGGTTATCATATCTTTGACGGGCACAAGAAGCATCCGGCGCGCAGCAAGGTCCTGCTGTTGGCCTTGGCAATGGGATTGACAGTCAAGGAAGCACAGCATCTGCTGTACTATGCAGGCTGTGAGGCACTTTACGCCCGCAACTCTTTTGATAGTATCATCTGGTATGCCTTAGAGCATCATCTTAATGTCATTGATGCGAATCTGCTGCTTGAACGGCTGGGGGAGAAACCACTTGCATGACTTCTAGTGGGCAGTTCAGTCTTCGTGGAAGAACTCGATGATCTTGTGGATGGCGAGTGCCATGTGGTTGGGGTTCTGGAACGGGTGGTTGGCGCCCTCGACGGGGATGAATTCGATGACGTTGTTCTCGGCGAAGTCTTTTGCGTCCTCGAACGGGACCATCTCGTCCTTCGTGCCGTGCAGGATCAGCATATCGTCGGCGAAGTCGAAGTACTCGTGGTCGAGCGGGCAGAAGGACTTGAGGTCGTCGAAGAAGGCCTGGTCGACTTTCATCTTGCGCTCGAAGCCAATCTGGATTTCCTTGCCCTTTGCGAGCTTTGTCTTGTCGGCGTCTGGGATGCGACTGTACATCGTCTCGTACATGTGAATGGCCGGGCAGCGCAGGGCAATCTTGCGGAAGGGATTGCCGACCTCGATGAGGTAGCGCAGTGTCAGGTAGCCGCCGAGGCTCGTCGAGTAGATGAAGACGTCTTTTGCCTGGAGCTCGCGCTTGGCGTACTCCGTGACGATGGTCAGGTAGGTCAGGCACTCGCTGATGGTCAGCTTCTTGCGCGCGTCCATGCCGTGGCAGGGCCAGTCGAAGGCGATGACGCCCCAGCCCTTGTACTTGGAGGTCAGGTGTTCGCCGAAATTCGCCGTGCCGGCCGTCTCCTTGTTGCTGCCGAAGCCATGTGTGACGATGGCGATGTGCTCGAAGGTGCGCGCCGTCTTGTCGCTATTGCTGCAGATGAGCTTGCAGCGGATGCTCAGGCCTTGCTCATTGATGTCAAAATGCTTTTCCATATCTGAAATACCTCGTTTCTTTTTGTCATGCGACTCCTATTATAAACGCAAAAATGTTAGATGAAAAGGCGGCGCGGGCGAGGGCGATGGACAAAAAAGTGCGCGCTTGCCTGATGGCGCAAATCTGCTATACTGAAGTGTAGAGAAAGTAATCGCATGTGTGTACGACAGGAGGGCAAGTATGGATATTGGCGCTTTTGAAGCGAATCTCAAATGGCGCGGCATCGCGCTCAAGGTATTCGATACGAAGGAAGAGGCGGCTGCCTATCTGACAGCGTCCATCAAGGGCAAGACAGTCGGCTTCGGCGGCTCGATGACGCTCGAGGAGATGGGTCTCTATGAGAAGCTCAAAAAGGAGAACACGGTCTACTGGCACTGGCGCGAGGAGATGACGGGTGACGAGGCGAAGGCGAAGGCCTACCTCGCGGATGTCTACATCACGTCGCTCAACGGCGTCGCGGAGACGGGCGAGCTCGTCAATATCGACGGCAGCGGCAACCGCGTGGCAGCGACGCTGACGAAGCACGAGCGCCTCTACTTCGTCGTCGGCGAGAACAAGATCGCGCCGGACCTCCATCGTGCCATCGACCGCGCGCGCAACATCGCGAGCCCGCTCAACGCCCAGCGCCTGCACCGCAAGACGCCGTGCGCCGTCAAGGCGGACCGCTGCTACGACTGCAAGAGCCCGGAGCGCATCTGCCGCAGCCTCAACATCCTCTGGGAGAAGCCCATGCAGATCGGTGCGTGCGAGCTCATCCTGATCCGCGAGAAATTAGGATATTGACGGAAGGAGACATGATATGAAATTCCAGTTTGCCCACAATAACTTCAATGTGCTCGACCTCGAGAAGAGTCTCAAGTTCTACGATGAGGCGCTCGGCTTCAAGCCGGCGCGCAAGCTCGAGGGACCGGGCTTCACGCTCGCCTATCTCTCGGACGGCGGCCAGACGCCGCACGAGCTCGAGCTCACCTGGATCCATGGCCGCAAGGAGCCCTATAACCTCGGCGAGAATGAGTTCCACCTCGCCGTGCGCACGGACGACTTCGAAGCCGCGCATGCGAAGCACAAGGCTATGGGCTGCATCTGCTTCGAGAACGAGGAGATGGGCATCTACTTCATCAGCGACCCGGACGGCTACTGGATTGAGATCCTGCCGCCGACGATGTGACAGCGCCGTGAGCCGGCGCTGTAGTTGCTGCTAGTAGACCGTTGATTGTATGTGTTGATGGAGAATCGAAAATCCTGTCGGCCCGATGGGCGGCAGGATTTTTTTAGGAGAAGCTATGCTGCATTATATCAAGCCATACCGGTACTATGCCGTGCTGACGATTGTCTTCATGGTCAGCGAGGTCCTCATCGACCTCTATCAGCCGCGCCTGATGGAGGCCATCGTCAATGAGGGCGTGCTGGGCCTGCATCACGGCGGCGTGCCGGACTTCTCGCTCGTGATGCAGACGGGCCTCTGGATGGCCCTGATTGTCGCAATCGGCGGTGTCTGCGGTGTCATGGGCGGCGTCTGCGTCAATTTCTGCGCGCAGAATTTCGGCAATGACATCCGCAAGGACTGCTTCCGGCGCATCCTGCAACTTTCGATGGAGCAGATTGACGCGTTCCGCACGGGCTCGCTGATCACGCGCATCACGAGCGACACGACGCGTGGTCCGTCTGTTACAAGATATGAACTTTCACCTGCTCCGGGTGTAAAGATAA
>OGYK01000862.1_pt1 | contig 23939 bp, 18 predicted proteins | sample 1576501 | NCBI WGS metagenome assembly OGYK01 (sample SAMEA3541530, study PRJEB24748) | human gut metagenome | biome: human gut; feature: human-associated habitat; material: faeces | place: China | collected 2012
TGAAATTACAGGTAAAATATGGCGGAACGAGTGCTGTGTTACAGCTTGAACAGTAAGAGCGGTCTTACATAGAGGGCTTGCATAAAGGAGGGTACATATGGATTCAAATATTTTATTGGAGAGCGGTACAAACGAACTTGAGGTTCTTGAGTTCATCATAAATGGCAATCATTATGGAATCAATGTAGAAAAGGTGCGGGAGATTCTTCCATATCAGGAGATTACACCGGTTCCAAATTCACACCCATGTATTGAAGGAATCTTCATGCCACGTGGGGATATCATTACAGTTATTGATCTGTTCCAGACGCTTGGATTCCCGAATCCGGATAAGCAGAATAACTTTTTGATTGTGACGAACTTTAACAACTTAAATATTGCATTTGATGTACAGGCGGTGCTTGGTATCAACCGTGTATCATGGAAAGATGTTGTGAAGCCAGATGCAACGGTCAGTGGCCCGGGAACCGGAATCGCGACAGGTATTATTAAGAATGAGGACAATCTGTTGATCATTCTTGATTTTGAACGGATTGTGGAGGGTATCTGTCCGGAGACAAGTTTGAAGATTTCTCAGGTGACAGAGTTGGAAGACCGTGAGCGTAACAGCATTCCAATTCTGGTTGCAGAGGATTCCATGATGCTCTGTAAGCTGATTGAGGATGCGCTGCACAGAGCCGGTTATACAAAGCTTACAATCAAGAACAACGGACAGGAAGCATGGGATTATCTGTGTGAACTGAAGAAGAATAATGGTGTAGAATATGGCGCGAAGTGCCTGATTACAGATATTGAGATGCCACAGATGGATGGACATCATCTGATCAAGAAGATTCGTGAGACAGAAGGATTAAAGCAGATTCCGATTGTGATATTCTCGTCTTTGATTAACGATGATATGAAGCGGAAGGGTGATCTGCTTGGCGCAGATGCACAGATCAGCAAACCGGAAATCGGTCAGTTAGTAGGAATTCTGGACAGTCTGGTGGCAAGCCAGATATACGGAACAAATAAGTAATATTATGCCGGCAGGTTTCCTGTCGGCATCTGAAATTTATAGCATATGAGGTGAGAGAGATGGATTTGAAGAGTACCGGAAAGACAAAAGAAGAAATCAAAGAGATGTATAACAAATACTTCTATGAGACATTTCAGCGTTTTGATTTCATTGCAGAAAAAGGCGAGGATGACTATGTCATCGATGAGACTGGAAAACGGTATCTCGATTTTATGGCGGGTATTGCGGTTAATTCAGCCGGACATTGCAATAAGAAGGTTGTGGAAGCAATCATGGAGCAGTGCCAGCAGATGATGCATGCGTCCAACTATTGTTACACGATTCCGATGGTTATGCTTGCACAGCGTATCTGTGATGCTATCGGTATGGAGAAGATTTATTTCCAGAATTCCGGTGCAGAGGCAAATGAGGTTATGATCAAGCTTGCCAGAAAATATGGAAAAGATAATTTTGGACCAAACCGTTATCATATTGTAACAGCCAAGAACAGCTTTCATGGACGGACACTTGCGACTCTGGCAGCAACCGGACAGCCGGGAACAGCAATCCAGAGAAACTATGATCCGATGATTCCTGGATTTTCTTATGCAGAGTTTAACAATGTACAGGCATTTGCAGATGCGTGTACGGACGATACGATTGCAATCATGGTAGAGCCGGTACAGGGAGAAGGCGGTGTGATTCCTGCAACGAAGGAGTTCTTACAGGGCTTGCGCAAATTGTGCGATGAGCGTAATATGCTGTTGTTATTTGATGAGGTACAGACTGGCTGGGGAAGAACCGGAAGTCTGATGGCATATATGGGATACGGTGTGAAGCCGGATTGTGTCAGCATGGCGAAAGCAATGGGCGGCGGAATGCCGATCGGTGCAATGTGTACAAGTGCGAAGCTGGCGCTTACATTTGGACCAGGTGCACACGGAAGCACCTATGCAGGAAATCCGGTTGCCTGTGCGGCAAGTTATGCACAGATCGGAGAAATCATAGATCAGAAGCTTCCGGAAAATGCAGATAAGATCGGTGCATATTTCCGTGAGGAATTATTGAAACTTCCATGTGTGAAAGAGGTACGTGGACGTGGACTTATGATTGGCGTTGAGTTCAACAAGGATATTGCAACTGACGTGAAGTATCAGTCTGCCGACGAAGGTCTTCTGATCACAGCGGTTCGACCAAATGTGATCCGTCTGGTTCCACCACTCAATATTACAGAGAAAGAATGCGATGAAGCATTTGCAATTTTACATAAGGTTGTATCAAAGTTGGTATAATGAAGGTAAAGTGTTTTTGACAGGAGGCTATGACAATGAGACGTAAAAATGCATGGACAACGTACAATAAAAAGCAGTTAGATGAGCTGGAGAAGCTTTGTAAGAACTATCTGAAGTTTCTGGATAAAGGAAAGACGGAACGTGAGTGTGTAAAGCAGATTGTAAAGCAGGCAGAAGAAAAAGGCTATGTGAATCTGGCAGATATCACAAAGGATAAGAAAGCACTCAAGGCAGGTGATAAAGTATATAGCGTCTGCATGGACAAGACAGTTGCCCTGTTCCAGATCGGAAAGAAGAAGCTTGAAAAGGGTATGAACATCTTAGGTGCACATATTGATTCGCCTCGTATGGACGTAAAGCAGAATCCGTTGTATGAGAGCGAAGAGTTTGCATATCTGGATACACATTACTATGGTGGTATCAAGAAATATCAGTGGGTAACATTGCCACTTGCATTGCATGGTGTGGTTGTAAAGAAGGATGGAACTGTGATCACAGTCAATGTCGGTGAGGATAAGAATGATCCGGTCTTCTGTGTGACGGATCTGTTGATCCATCTGGCTGGTGAGCAGATGGAGAAAAAGGCAAACAAGGTAATCGAGGGAGAAAACCTGGATGTCCTCGTAGGCAGTAAGCCTTTGGAAGGAAAGGAAAAGGATGCAGTGAAAGAAGGTATCCTTGAGATTCTGAAAGAGAAATATGATATGACAGAAGAGGACTTCATGTCTGCAGAGATCGAGGTTGTTCCAGCCGGACATGCACGGGAGGCAGGTCTGGATCACAGTATGGTTATGTCTTATGGACAGGATGACCGTGTCTGCGCATATACATCTCTGGCAGCGATGCTGGAAGTGGAGGAAGTAGAAAAAACAACCTGTTGTCTGCTTACAGACAAAGAGGAGATCGGAAGTGTCGGTGCGACAGGTATGCAGTCCCGTTTCTTCGAGAATTCCGTGGCAGAGCTGATGGATGCAATGGGAGAATTCAGCGAGTTATCGTTGCGCAGATGTCTGGCAAACTCCAGCATGCTTTCATCCGATGTAAATGCAGCGTATGATCCTTTATTTGCAAATGCATTTGAGAAAAATAACGCGTCTTATTTTGGACGTGGTGTTGTATTCAGCAAGTTTACCGGTTCCAGAGGAAAATCTGGAAGTAACGATGCAAATGCAGAATACATTGCGCGTATTCGTAAGATGATGGATAAAAATGAGGTCTGCTTCCAGACGGCAGAACTTGGAAAGGTCGATGTCGGTGGTGGCGGAACGATTGCCTACATCCTGTCATTGTATGGCATGGAAGTGATCGACTGTGGAGTTGCGGTTTTAAATATGCATGCACCTTGGGAAATCACATCCAAGGCAGATATTTACGAGGCGTACAAGTGCTATAAAGTCTTCTTAAAAGAAGCATAAAAAATGAAAGATAAAGATTGATACCAATATGATAAAGAATAAGTGGAACAATCATAAATTGGCAGCAGAAAGTATGGCATTCCTTATGGTATGCCTTTTTCTGCTGTTTTCTTTTTGGAATCCGGTTATGTCCTATGCGAAGGATTCTTTTCTGGCTGGTTATATGCAGTCTGTATATAATCAGAAATCAGGCATCGGCAGCAATGAGGTAAATTGCTTGTTTCAGTCGTCGTCTGGATATATATGGGCAGGAACCGATGGCGGACTTTATCGTTCCAATGGTTCCGGATTTCAGAGCATTGCCCTGTGGGATACGGATCGTACGGATCTGTATTCGATCAATTGTATCATGCAGGATCAGGATGGACGGATGTGGATTGGCACGGACAACTATGGATTGTTTTATATCGAGGATGGACAGACCCATCATCTGCAGGAAGAATATTACAATGGAAATAAAACGATTCTTGCAATCACGGAAGGACAGGATGGGACAATCTATGTGGCATGTACAAGTGGCTTGTTTGTGGTTGCGCAGGCAGATCAGGATAAACGTTCAGATACGTCGGCGTATTGTCTCGCTGCGTATTCGGATGCAGTGCTTGCAAGTATGGAATTCCGTGGGCTGACTGCAAAAGACGATGAGATCTGGGGACTTGCTGCAGGTGGAAAAATCTATGTATTTAATCAGGAAGGTGTGCTGCACGAGATTACAGAGCAGGAAGAGTCGGGAGAAGAATGGAACACGATTCAGACCTGTCAGGATTATGTCTATGTAGGAAGCAGCGGCAGGGAAGTCCGTGCGTACCGGACAGCAACAAGCAAACGGACGCTGGCAGCCGGTGTTGAGGGCATTAACAATTTCATGCAGGATGCAGAAGGCAGACTGTGGGTGTGTGCAGATAACGGGTATGGATATTTTGATAAGCAGTCAAATTTTGTACGCATCAATGACAGCCAGATTGATACGTATATCTCCGATATGATTCAGGATTACGAGGGAAATTATTGGATTGCATCTTCTCGTCTTGGACTGCTGCTTTTGACGAAAAGCAAATTCTCTGATTACAATATGGCAAGTGGCATGGCTGAGAGCATGGTAAATGCTGTATATGAATATCGTGGGAAGAAATACATTGCAACGGATGATGGACTTTATATCTACAATGCAAAGGAAGAGCAGGAAGTCAATGATCTGACAGAACTTCTGAAGAATGTTAGTGTACGGCATATCACTGCAGACGATTCTGGTACATTGTGGATATCGACCAATCGAAAATATGGCGTTGTGAAATATCAGGCAGACGGAACGATCACGGTGTACGGAAGATCGGATGGATTGCCGGGTATGGCGGTGAATTGTACGCTGCCATTGTCTGATGGCAGGCTTGCGGTTGCTACGACAGAAGGACTTGCAATTCTGGATGAGACTGGAAAAGTGGAACAGGTTTATCATAGCGGGGAGGAACTTGCCGAGGTTAATATATTGTCGCTGTTTGAGACACGGGAGGGCGATATACTGGCAGGAACGGACGGTGAAGGAATCTATGAATTGGAAGCTGGAAAGGATACCTTACTGCATTACAGCACCGAGGATGGTTTAAATTCGGATGTTGTATCCTGTTTTGCACAGGGCGATCAGGGTGTCTGGATTGGGACAGACAGTGGTTTGTGCTTCTATAGCGAAGCGTTTCGTATGATCAGTAATGTAGAATATTCAAACAGTGTGTATGATATCGAGATCGCGCGTGGGTCTGTCTGGCTGATTGGTTCGATGGGCGTGCTTCGCTCTTCGGAAGATGAGCTGCTTGGAAGTAACGGAATATCCGGGCGGTATTTTGCGACGGGAGACGGTCTGACGAAGACGATCAATACGACCGGAAATGCATGTATTGATACAAAAGGAAAACTGTATATTTGCTGTAATGAGGGCATTTCAGTTTTAGATACGGAACATATCTGGTACAACGAAGTGCAGCCGATTATTAAGGTTACACGGATTGATATTGATGGAACTTCCTATGAATTTGATGATCTGAATGATGGTCTTGTGATCAAAAGTGATGCATCGAAGGTGACAATTGATTTTGCGGTATTTTCCTATACAAACCGGTCGAATATCAAGGTGGAGTACCGGTTGGAAGGATTTGAGTCCAATCCGACCGAACTGCACGGTGACGATGTGCTGCAGGCCGTTTATACGAATCTGGACGGTGGTGTTTACACATTTACTGTGAACGCATATAATGGCGACGGAACTGCGTGTGCAGAGCCACTTTCGTTCGTGATTGAAAAGGAGAAGAGTGTCTTTGAAAGTCCGATGGCACGAATTATCCTGATATTCAGTCTGGTAATTGTATTTTTACTTCTGGTCCTCACGGTGATCCGTGTCAGACGGATGCTGAAATCCAAGACCTCTGCGTTGGAGCAGTTGTCGAGAGAGCATGAAGAAGCGGTCAAGACAAGTACCGCGAAGAACGATTACTTAGCAAACATGAGTAATGAGATCAAGACACCAATTCATGCGATGATGGTGAAGGCAGATGAACTTCTGCATATGGTAGATAAGGATTCTCCATATCGAAAGGATATCCGCGGTATCTATGATATCGGAAATGATATCCTGGCGAGTGTCGATGATATTATATTGCTTGCCAAACTGGAATCTGGACGTTTTGAGTTGGAGGAGAGTAATTACGCAATCTCGGATCTGGTAGCGGATATGTCGGAGCTTGCATTGCAGGAGCTTGCCGATAAGGATAAGTCTGTAAAGTTCTTTGTAGAGCTTGGTGAAAATGTAACAGACAATCTGATCGGCGATGTTGATAAGATCCGAAATATTCTGGTGCGTCTGCTGGACAATGCGATTCGCTATACGAAGCAGGGAAGTATTACCCTGTCTGTGGACAGCTATGGGTATACGGATCATGCACATCAGGATATGTTAAATATTGTATTTACGATTGCAGATACTGGTATTGGAATTCAGGAAGAGCGGCTGGATAATATATTTGATCTGTATGAGAGTGGAGACAGCATGAAAAACAGTACCCATCCGGGACATGGCGTTGGACTTGCAATTGCGAAGGGTTACGCGGATATTCTGGATGCGGAGTTATCTGTGGAAAGTGTATATGGCGCTGGTTCGACCTTTGTTTTGTCATTGAACCAGAAGCCGGCTGTAAAGCTGAGCAGTGGACAGGTTGTATCGAAGATCGAGGATACCGTATCCAAGGAGGATGCGGAGAAGCTGTGGCTGCCGGAGGTATCCGCACTGCTGGTCGATGATGATGAGGTCAGCATTGAGGTTAGCCGCAAAGTGCTTACATCCTTTGATATGAAGCTGGATGTTGCGACATCGGGACTTAGCGCAATTGATATGGTATTGAATCATGAGTATGATGTTGTCTTTATGGATTTGTCAATGCCGATCATGAATGGTATTGATGCAATGAAGGAAATTCGGGAACTGGATGATATCAGGTATGCGATGTTACCGATTATTGCGCTTGATCCAGATGCTATTGAGGGAAATCGTGGCAGTCATATATCGGCTGGATTTACAGACAGTATGGTAAAACCGATCGAACCACGACGGGTGGCAGCCATATTAAAGGATTGTCTGCCAGAGGATAAGTTACAGGAGCGTTCGGATGATATCCGCCTTTTGATCGAGGGCTCACGGTTCCGGGAAGGACTGCTTCGCCTACAGGAATCGCTGGATGTGGAAGAAGCAATTCAACGTATCGGTGGAAGTATCGAAGTGTATAATAAGCTGATACAGGCATTTTATTCACAGAACAAAGATGTAGCGAACACCCTGGCAGAGAAGTCAACGCGGGATATCCGGGCATTTAAGACGAAGATTCATTCGATTCGTACGTTATCGAATAGCATTGGCGCATATGAGCTTGCAAGATATGCAGCAAGAATGGAGACGTCAATCAATGTTGGAAAGCGTGACCAGCTGCGGCAGAATCTGCGAGGATTCATTGACGAGCTTGTATATCTGCTTTTGATCTTGGAGGATTATGAGCGGTTTGTTGATGAGGTATCCGGTATGACGGATGAAGAGTATGCGGCAAAGATGGCACAGCAAAGTGAAAAGGAAGCCGTCGTGGAAGATGAAGATGCTGACCAGGCAGAATCCGACGAAGCTATGCAGATACCACAGGATCTGACGGTAATTTCAATCGCGGTGCTTGATAAGATGGCGGAATTTGCCAAGACAGGGGATTTTGAGCAGGTAAGAACACATCTGGATCGCCTGAAAAGCTATGGCTATGATGGAGATAATCTGGAGTTTTTACAGGCACTTTCTGAGGCGGCAGAATCAGAAAATGCCGATATGATCACAGAGCTTGTGAACACATACCAGGATTTGAAACTGTAAATAAAAAGGGGATGAAAAAATGGAGCATGAACAATTTGATGAGGCTTTGATGCAGTGTATCCATACACTTCGTGCGGGAAGTGATATGGATCACGCAATTCAAAATCTGCTGGAAATCATTGCGGAATTTCACGATGCAGATCGTGCGTACATTTTCGAGTTTGCAGAAGATGAAATTCATATGGATAACACCTATGAATATTGTAAGGCTGGAATCACACCAGAGAAAGATATGCTGCAGAACCTTGAGATATCCACGATCGACCGGTGGTTGGTTTTATTTGAGGAGCAGGGAGAGGTGTACTTAAATTCCAGAGATGGAGAACTGGATGAAAACTCTGAGGAGTACCGGCTGCTTAAAATGCAGGGCGTAGAGAGTCTGATGGTGGCACCGCTTTATTCAGAGACGAAGCTGATCGGATTTATCGGTGTGGATAATCCGAACGAAAACACTTATACACTGTCATTGCTCCGGTCTGTTGCTTCGCTGATCGTAAACGATATTCAGAAGCGAATCACACTGGAACAGCGTGTGATCAATGCGCTGGCACGTATATATATTTCCATGTATCTGGTGAATATTCCGGCGGATACACAGAAAGAATTTAACAGTAACAGTGATGTGCGAAAATATGTCAAGCAGACGGAGCATGCTTCAGAACAGATGCGTACCGCGATGGAGCATATGACAGATGCGCAGTATTGGGGTGGCGCACTTGCATTTTCCGAGCTTACAACGTTAAATGAGCGGATGAAGCACTGTGACTATATCAGCCATGAGTTTTACAGCTCCACAGACAAGTGGTGCCGTGCGAATTTTATCGTCGTTGACCGACTGGAAAATGGTGATCTGAATAATGTAATTTATGGTGTGCAGTTGATTGATGATGAGAAAAAGAAGGAGCTCGAATATCAGGCAGCCCTCGAACATGCATTGGCAAATCAGAATGAGATTTATGGAGAACTGCTTCAGATGCAAAGTGGCGGTGTGATTGCCGTCGAAATCAAGACGAACCGGATTCTTGTGATTAACCGTGCGTTGTTGGATATGCTTGGAATTGATGAGACAAAGAAAAACCAGCTTACACATGAGGATTTTCTGTCCCATTTTGTGGATAAAAAGGCGATGGAAAAGTATCTGGCAGTACGCGATACACTTGTGGAGCCGTATGTGCGGGAATATGAAGTCATGCGCGGCGATGAGCATGTGTTTGTGCTCTGTCATACAAAGCTGATTACGCTGGCAAATGGAGATCGTGTCAGTCTGACAAGCGTCATGAATATTACAGAGAATAAAAAGTTTGAACAACGTCTGCTTGTACAGTCCCGGATGGATGCTTTGACAAAGATCTGTAATCGCGGATATGGAGAAGCACAGATTGAAAAGTTGTTAAAGGCGAAGAAAAATGGTATGTTCCTGTTGTTTGATGTCGATAAGTTTAAGCATATCAATGATACATATGGACATAGTATTGGTGATGAGGTTTTGATACAGGTTGCAGATGCATTAAAGCAGACCTTCGAACAGGCGGGTGTCTGTATGCGGCTTGGTGGAGACGAGTTTGCGGTATATGCACCGGAGATAACGGAACAAATGCAGGCGGAAACGATGATACAGGCATTTTTTGAACGGATTCGGAATATTGCAATCCCTCAGATGGAAGGGGATGCTATCTCTGTCAGTCTGGGTGCAGTACTTTGTGCGCCAGATAGGGAGCATGTATTTGAAAAGGTATACCAGCGGGCAGATGCTACGATGTATACCTGCAAGAAAGTAATAGGAAACAGTTATGATTTTTATACAGGGAGGAACCCCGCATGAATATAGAATTATCTGGGAAAAATAAAACAGTTGCTGATGGAATCACCGTTGCAGAACTGATTGCGCAGGAGCAGTTAGAGACGCCAGAGCATGTGAAGGTGGCAGTGAATGATGATTTTGTGGAACGCGAACAATTCGCAGATACCAGATTGCACGACGGCGATGTGGTAGAATTTCTGACGTTTATGGGTGGCGGATGCAGATAACTGAAAAAGTACGGACATAAAAGGGGTAACAGTTTTGATTCGAAGCGTGTTACCTGGATTTTAGCTCGGAGGATAAGGACATGTACGATATTTCACCAGAAGAATTAAAGGATTATAAGGCATATACGATTGTGGATATCCGGGACAGTATGTCGTATGCATATGGACATCTGCCGGATGCGATTTCCGTACCACAGGCAGAGCTTTCCACGTATATTGATGAGTGGAAAGATGCAGGCAAGATACTGATCTACTGCAAACGTGGAGAGGCAAGTCTGGATGCGGTGCTGATGTTACGGGAACAGGGTGTGGAAGCCTATAACTTAGACGGCGGCTATATGGCGTGGCTGATGCTTGCCATGCAGGAACCGGCAGATCAACCGGATACGGATTTTGCAAAGGATGTGGAAGAGAGCATACGGAAGCGGTTCCGCAAGAAGATCTGGTGCAAGTTTACAAAAGCAATCAATGAATATGAACTTGTGAAACCGGGAGATAACATAGCGGTATGTATCTCTGGTGGCAAGGATTCAATGTTGATGGCGAAGCTGTTCCAGGAGCTGAAAAGGCATAATAAGTTTCCTTTTGGTGTGCAGTTTCTGGTGATGGATCCGGGGTATAGTCCTGAAAACCGGCAGGTGATTGAAACAAATGCGAAGAATCTGAACATTCCAATCACGATATTTGAGTCGGACATATTCGAGTCGGTTTTTCATGTGGAGAAATCACCTTGCTATCTGTGCGCGCGTATGCGGCGCGGTCATCTGTATAGTCAAGCGAAGGCGCTTGGTTGTAACAAGATTGCCTTAGGACATCATTATGATGACGTGATTGAGACAATCCTTATGGGAATGTTATATGGCGCGCAGGTGCAGACGATGATGCCGAAGCTCCATAGCACGAATTTCGAGGGCATGGAGCTGATTCGCCCGCTGTACCTCGTGCGCGAGGATGATATCAAAGCGTGGCGCGATGCGAACCATCTGCATTTTATCCAGTGTGCGTGCAAATTTACAGATACCTGTTCTTCATGTGATAAGGATGGACAGAGCAATTCCAAACGTCTGGAAGTAAAGAAGCTGATCCATGAGCTTGCGAAGACGAATCCATTTGTGGAAGGAAACATCTTCAAGAGTGTGGAGAATGTGAATCTGAGTACGGTGATCGCATACAAGCAGAATGGTGTGAAGCATCATTTCTTAGATGACTATGATAAAGAGTGAAAATACAAGAGAAAAGGAGACGAGAAAAATGGCAACAATGATGGAACTGGCAGAGGAAATCATAAAGGGAAGAAGAATCACAAAGGACGATGATCTGTCTATATTTCTGACATGTGATTTGGATGAGCTGCGGGCAGGTGCAGATAAGATCCGTGAATATTTCATTGGTGAGGATGTAGATCTGTGCTCGATCATCAATGGTCGAAGCGGCAGATGCCCGGAGGACTGTAAGTTCTGTGCACAGTCTGCGCACAATCATACAAACTGCGAGGTGTATGATTTCTTGGACGAGGAGAAGATCATGGAGGCATGCCGTTTCAATGAAGAGCATGGGGTACACCGGTTCTCAATCGTAACAAGTGGCGTGCGCTGACCGGAGAAGAGTTCGAGAAAGCCATCCACGCATTTGAGCGGATGCATAATGAATGTAAAATCGATCTCTGCGCGTCTATGGGATTTCTGACACCAGAGCAGTTGCACCGTCTGCATGAGGCAGGTGTGACAAGTTACCATCATAATATCGAGACTTCGAGAAGAAACTTCCCGAATATCTGTACCACACATACTTACGATCAGAAGATCGAGACTTTGAAGGCAGTTAAGGCAGAGGGCATGTGTCCTTGCTCTGGTGGTATCATCGGTATGGGTGAGACATGGGAGGATCGTCTGAGCATGGCAGTTGATCTGGCAGAAGCGGGCGTGGAGTCAATCCCAATCAATGCGCTGATGCCGATCAAGGGAACACCGCTCGAAGATCGTGAGTCTTTGACCGAGGATGATATCCTGCGTACGATCGCATTCTTCCGCTATATCAACCCGGAGGCAAATATCCGTCTGGCAGCCGGACGCGCCCTTCTGACAAACGATGGTGAGATCGCGTTCCAGTCCGGTGCATCTGCAACGATCACAGGTGATATGCTGACGACCGTTGCCTGCGCAACAATCGCGAGCGACAAGGAAATGCTGGCAAAGCTTGGAAGAAATGCAACACCAGCGTATGTAAATGAGAAATAGTTGAGAAGTAATTGAGAAAACATATCAAATAAACCTGTTGACAAATACCCCCTACCGGTATACATTATATACCTGTAGGGGGTATTTGACTTATGGAAGAAAATAAAGAAGAGAAGAATTGTCCTTGTTGTTCGGGGAAACATAAAGAACGACAGGAAAAAGAAAAAAAGGATTTGATGAACCGGCTGAAGCGGATTGAAGGACAGGTGCGTGGCATCGAGAACATGCTGGAGAAGGATGCATACTGTACGGATGTATTGATTCAGGTTTCCGCGGTTACATCGGCACTCAACAGCTTCAATAAGGTACTACTAGCCAACCACGTAAAAACCTGTGTGGCTGACAACATACGCCAAGGAAACGACGAAGTGATTGACGAGTTAGTAACACTTTTACAAAAGTTAATGAAGTGAAGATGTAAATATAAGTGAATCAGAAATAATTGTGAAATTGCTAAGTGAATGAATATCATATATTTTCATATTGATTCATGAATATATACGATATGTTTGAAGCTTAGAAGTTCTTAATGTTCTGTATGCAATATAGCCATGTTTGAACACGATGTTCAAACAAACCGCCACTGAGCCATGGATGGCGAATTGGCGGTGGTGGCGTATTTTATGGAAATGTAAAACAGAACATTTTAGAACTTCTTAGGTTCAATACATTGTATATGGCATGAATCAATATGGAAATATATGTTAGGTAATTCCATACAACTCATTGGAAGGGAGAATTACATGGAACAATATAAAGTGAAGGGTATGAGCTGCGCCGCCTGCAGTGCCCGTGTCGAGAAAGCGGTCTCCGCGGTGGATGGCGTGACAACCTGTACCGTGAGCCTGCTCACCAATTCGATGAGTGTGGAAGGAACGGCAGATGCAGCGACGATTATCCGGGCGGTCGAGAAAGCCGGCTATAAAGCCTCGAAGATGAAGGCTGGAAAGCAGTCTGGCGGTGCGACGGATGAGGATGACGCACTCAAAGACACCGAGACACCGTTGATGCGGAAACGTCTGATCGCATCGGTAGTTCTGCTGATTCCGCTCATGTATGTGTCAATGGGACATATGATGTGGAACTGGCCGTTGCCACCGTTTTTCGAGGGCAATCACGTAGCGATGGGACTTGTACAGCTTCTGTTCACGGTTGCGATCATGGTCGTAAACCAGAAGTTCTTCGTAAATGGTTTCAAAGGACTCATACACCGGGCGCCAAATATGGATACGCTCGTGGCACTTGGCTCTGCGGCGTCGTTTATCTACAGTGTGTATGCGCTGTTTGCAATGACCGATGCAGTTGTCAAGGGACAGGACGATATGGTCATGCATTATATGCATGAATTTTACTTTGAATCCGCAGCGATGATTCTCACACTGATCACAGTCGGAAAGATGCTCGAAGCAAAGTCAAAGGGCAAGACGACCGATGCATTAAAGGGCTTGATGAAGCTGGCACCGAAGACCGCAGTCTTAGTCAAGGATGGCGTGGAGCAGACAGTGCCAATCGAGCAGCTCCATATCGGCGATTTGTTTGCAGTCCGTCCGGGTGAGAATATTCCGGTGGATGGATTTGTTAAGGAAGGAAACAGTGCAGTCAATGAATCCGCACTGACCGGAGAGAGTATCCCGGTTGACAAGAATCCGGGCGATCCAGTATCTGCTGCGACACTCAATCAGTCCGGATATCTGCTCTGTGAGGCAACCCGTGTCGGCGAGGATACGACGTTGTCACAGATCATTCATATGGTAAGTGATGCAGCGGCAACGAAAGCACCGATTGCGAAGGTCGCAGATAAAGTATCCGGCGTATTTGTACCAATCGTTATCAGCATTGCAATCGTGACATTTGTGATCTGGATGCTCGTAGGAAGACCGGTAGGATATTCGCTTGCAAGAGCGATTTCCGTTCTGGTTATCAGCTGTCCGTGTGCACTTGGACTTGCAACTCCGGTTGCCATCATGGTTGGAAATGGTGTGGGTGCAAAGCATGGAATCCTGTTTAAGACGGCCGTTTCGTTGGAGGAGACAGGCAAGGTACAGATCGTTGCACTCGATAAGACCGGTACGATCACGAAGGGTGAACCGCGTGTAACGGATATCTTTCCGGTAGGCTGTGAGGAAGCGTATCTGATGCATGCCGCATATGCGCTGGAACAAAAAAGTGAGCATCCACTTGCGAAGGCGATTATCGCATGGGGCGATGCGAACAACCAGACGGAGGCAGGTGTCGGGGAGTTTCAGGCAGTTTCCGGAAATGGTCTGATGGGCGTCCGCGATGGAAAGCATCTGCAGGGTGGAAACTGGAACTATATTTCCGGGCAGATCAGGATAGCAAAAGAGGAAGAAACTGAACTTCGGAAGCAGGCAGAGGTCTATGCATCCGAAGGAAAGACACCATTATTCTTCGCGGAGGATGGCAAGATTCTTGGAATGGTGGCAGTTGCCGATGTGATGAAGGAGGACAGCCCGGAAGCAATCGCGGAGCTTAAAAATATGGGAATCCATGTTGTCATGCTGACCGGTGATAACGAGCAGACGGCTCAGGCAATCGGCAAGCAGGCAGGTGTCGATGAAGTGATCGCAGGTGTGCTTCCGGATGGTAAGGAGGCTGTGATCGCCAATCTGCAGAAGAAAGGAAAGGTTGCGATGGTCGGTGATGGCGTGAACGATGCTCCGGCACTCACACGTGCAGATATGGGTATCGCAATCGGAGCAGGAACCGATATTGCTATTGACGCGGCGGATGTCGTGCTGATGAAGAGCCGGTTATCGGACGTGCCTGCAGCAATCCGGCTTAGCCGGGCAACCTTGCGGAATATCCACGAGAACCTCTTCTGGGCATTTATTTACAATATTATAGGAATCCCGCTTGCGGCAGGTGCGTGGGTTCATTTATTTGGCTGGACATTGAATCCGATGTTCGGTGCAGCAGCGATGAGTCTGTCAAGCTTCTGTGTTGTGACCAATGCACTTCGTCTGAATCTGTTCAAATTCGGAAAGAAGAAGCAGGAGACAGCATAGGAGAGGTTGACATTCTATATAAATTCATGTAGTTTAAGGAGGAAAACAAAATGGAACAGATTATTGCAAAAATCGATGGTATGATGTGTGGTATGTGCGAGTCACATATGAACGACATGGTAAGAAATAATTTCAAGGTGAAGAAAGTCACTTCTTCCCATGCGAAGAAGGAGACTGTGATCGTAGCGGAAGAAGGCTTTGATGATGCAAAATTTACAGAAGAAGTTGAGAAGCTTGGCTACAAGGTGCTTGGCATCGAACATCAGCCTTATGAGAAGAAAGGGTTATTTCACAGAAAATAGCAACTAGCAGATGGACGTGGGAAAGAAACTAAGAAAGTTCATATTTTTAAATGTATTTGCGATGATGGGCATGTCGTGCTACATCCTCGCAGATACATTTTTTATCTCCGTGGCAAATGGAACCCTTGGTATTGCAGCATTGAATCTGACACTGCCGGTTTATGGGTTGTTATTTGCCATTGGTTCGTTAATCGGGATTGGTTCCGCAACGCGGTATTCGCTTTGTAAGATGACCGATAATGAGACATCGAAGCTGTATTTCTCGAATGCTGTGATGTTCGCGGTTCTGATCGGAATCGGATTTACACTGCTTGGAAACTTTTTCCCTGCAGAGATTCTGAAGCTGATGGGAGCGGATGTGGATATCCTGTCGATCGGAACGGAATATCTGCAGATTGCGATGCTGTTTTCGCCATTTTTTATTGCGAACTATACATTTACCGCATTTGTGAGAAATGATAACGCGCCGAATATTGCAATGGCGGCAACGATATTTAGCAGCCTGTTCAATATCGTGTTTGATTATGTATTTATGTTCCCGATGCATATGGGGATGCGTGGTGCGGCACTTGCAACCGGCGTGTCACCGATCATCAGCATCGGTATCTGCATGATCCATTATCTATCGAAGAAAAATACGATCGTGTTCAAATGGCATCTGCCAAGCTTCAAGCTGCTTGCTTCTGCGGCCAGCCTTGGCGTAGTGGCGTTTGTTGGAGAGATCGCGAACAGTATCACAACGCTTGTATTTAATTTTATTCTGCTTGCATTATCCGGAAATAATGCAGTTGCCGCATATGGAGTGATCGCGAACATTGCACTCGTCGGAACGGCAATCTTTAATGGTGTATCGCAGGGCTTACAGCCACTTGCGAGTACCTCGTACGGACATGGCGACAAAGAGGATGTCAAGAAGATCTTACGTCAGTCGCTGGTGATCGCAGTTATCCTGTCAATCGTGCTTGTGTCTGCGGTATGGGTGTTCGCACAGGGACTGGTTGGTATCTTCAACAGTGCCCAGTCGGCGGAGCTAGCAAAGTTTGCCGTGCCGGGACTCCGGATTTATTTCTTAGGGTTCTTAGTGGCGGCGGTCAATATTGTACTGGCGGGATTTTTCAGTGCGACCGGACAGGCACTTGCATCTTCCCTGATCGCGGTATCGCGTGGAATCATTGTGATCAGCCTGATGGCATTCATGCTGTCGAAGCTTTTTGGTGTAACCGGTGTCTGGATGGCATTTCCGGTTACAGAGGTCGTGACATTTGGTATTGCGATGGGAATTCAGGGTGTGAGTAAAAGAAAAGAATAGGAGTGGCATATGACATTACAGCAACTGCGGTATGCGGTGACAATTGCAGATATGAAGTCGATGAACAAGGCGGCGAGTGAGCTTTTTGTATCGCAGCCGGCATTATCGAATACAATTCATGATTTAGAGGAAGAATTACAGATAGAGATCTTTCTGCGGACGAACCGCGGTATCGTTGTGACAACCGAGGGCGAAGAGTTCTTAAGCTATGCCAGACAGATGGTGGAGCTGCAGCAGATGATGGAAGAAAAATATATGGGTGCTGCAGAACACAAGCGGAAGTTCAGCGTATCCATGCAGCATTATTCCTTCGCAGTGGAGGCGTTCATCAAGCTGGCGCGGAATTTCTCACTGGACGAGTATGAGCTTGCTGTCCATGAGACGAAGACCGGTGAGGTCATCGAGAATGTCAAGAATTTCCGGAGTGAGCTTGGCATCCTGTATCTGAACAGCTTCAACCAGAAAGCCATGCAGAAGGTATTTGATGCAAATGAACTGGAGTTTAAACCGTTGTTTGACTGTGCGGTTTATGTGTATCTCGCAAGTGGACATCCGCTTGCGGGGAAGGAGTCCATTTCCTTCTCGGATTTAGAACCGTATCCGTGCCTGTCATTTGAGCAGGGCAATAAGAATTCCTTTTATTTTGCGGAGGAGGTATTAAGCAACCTCGAATATAAGCAGACGATCAAGGCGGACGACCGTGCGACGATGTTAAATCTGATGACAGGGTTAAACGGCTACACCTTATGTTCCGGTATTATCTGTGAGGAATTAAACGGCGATGGTTATACGGCAGTACCGTTTGCAGCCGAGGAGACGATGACGATCGGGTATCTGAAACGGAAGGGAATCCCGCTCAGCCATCTTGGAAGCCGCTATATTGAGATCTTGAAGCAGTATGAGAAGCACTGCAAATGAAATTTATTCTCATTATAAATGAGGGTGGTTTCGTTGACTTTTGAAACATGTCTGATTATAATTTTTCATGGACAAAAGTAAAGAATTAAGGAGGCATTCATAGCGATGAGTGAGTTGATTTATTTAGATAATGCGGCGACAACGAAAGTTGCACCGGAAGTATATGAAGCAATGAATCCATATTTCGAAGAGTATTATGGAAATGCGGCAAGTGTATACCGCTTCGCTGGTGAGAGCAAGAAAGCGGTTGAAAATGCAAGAAAGGAAGTTGCAGATTTCCTTGGCGCAAAGCCAAATGAGATTTATTTCACAGGCGGCGGAAGCGAGTCGGATAACTGGGCATTGAAGGGACTTGCATTTTCTCTTCGCAACAAGGGTAAGCATATCATCACATCAGCCATCGAGCATCATGCAATCCTGCATACATGCGAGTATCTTGAGAAGCTTGGCTACGAGATCACATATGTCGGTGTGGATGAGAACGGTATCCTGAAGCTTGACGAGCTGGAGAAGGCAATCCGTGAGGATACAATCCTGATTTCCGTTATGTTTGCAAATAACGAGATCGGAAGCATCCAGCCAATCAAGGAGATCGGTGAGATCGCGAAGAAGCATAAGATCCTGTTCCACACAGATGCGGTACAGGCATACGGACATGTGCCAATCAATGTGGATGAATGCCATATTGATATGCTTTCTGCCAGCGGTCATAAGATCAACGGACCGAAGGGAATCGGTATTTTATATGTAAGAAATGGTGTGAAGATCGAGTCGTTCGTACATGGTGGTGCACAGGAGCGTGGAAAGCGTGCCGGTACACACAATACACCGGGTATCGTAGGCTTTGGCCGTGCGACAACACTTGCAAAAGAGAAGATGGAAGCACGTACAAAGAAGGAAGTCGAGCTGCGTGATTATCTGATCAAGCGTGTCTTAGATGAGGTTCCATATACGAAGTTAAACGGTGACAAGGTAAAACGTCTGCCGAACAACGTGAACTTCAGCTTTCAGTTCATCGAGGGTGAGTCACTTCTGATCATGCTTGACCAGAAGGGTATCTGTGCATCCAGTGGTTCCGCATGTACATCCGGATCACTCGATCCATCGCATGTATTGCTTGCCATCGGTCTGCCACATGAGATCGCACACGGATCACTTCGCCTGACATTATCCGATGAGACAACAAAGGAAGAAATCGACTATACAGTGGAGGCAATCAAGACGGTTGTAGAGCGTCTGCGCAGTATGTCACCGCTTTACGAGGACTTCGTAAAGAAGAACAAGCAGTAAGCAATACAAAAAGGAGGTAATGACGATGAGTCAGATTATAGATTACAGTGAAGAGGTTATGGAACACTTCACCAACCCAAGAAACGTAGGAGAAATCGAGAACGCCAGTGGTGTCGGTACAGTCGGAAATGCGAAGTGTGGCGATATTATGCGTATCTACCTCGATGTCGATGACAACCAGATTATCCGAGACTGCAAGTTCAAGACATTTGGCTGCGGCGCAGCAGTTGCAACAAGCAGTATGGCAACGGAGATGATCAAGGGCAAGTCCATCCAGGAAGCATTGAAGCTTACGAATAAGGCAGTTATGGAAGCACTTGGCGGGCTGCCACCGGTCAAGGTACACTGTTCCCTGCTTGCAGAGGAGGCAGTTCATGCAGCGCTCTGGGATTATGCACAGAAGCACAACATCACGATCGAAGGCTTAAAGCCACCGGTGAATGATATCGATGAGACCGAAGCTTTCTACGAGATGCCGGGTGCAAATGATTAGAAATTTAATTCTATGAGAAGGCTTGCCACAGACGATTATGTATTGATTTACCGGGGATAGATATATGGGAGGAAATCTGTGATTTATACAAGTATGACAATCAAAGCAATGAAGCTTGCTTACAAAGCACACGAAGGCCAGGTGGACAGAAGTGGTGTGCCGTATATCTTTCATCCGATTCATCTGGCAGAACAGATGGATGAGGAGATAAGCTGTACGGTGGCACTTCTCCATGATGTCGTGGAAGATACGGAAGTCACACTTGCGGAGTTAGAACAGGCGTTTCCTCCGGCAGTAACGGAAGCCGTATGTCTCCTGACACATGACAAATCCGTTGATTATTATGATTATGTCCGGAATTTGAAACCGAATGCGATAGCAAAGAAAGTAAAACTTGCAGATCTCGCACATAATTCTGATGAGATCCGCTCGAAAGCGGCCGGCTGCTCTGAAAAGCAGATTTTGCATTGGAGAGAGAAGTACAGCCGGGCAAAAGAAATTTTGTTATCTGAGTAAAACTATCAGCAGTTCTCTTTGACCCGGGCACAGGATTCCCGGATGACAAGCGGGCATGGAATTTTAGCTTTTAAAGGTGTCTTGATGCTTAAGTTCGATGCAACATAGACAAGATTCGCACCATGTTGCCCCATATCATAGGATGGGGCATGAATGGTCGTAAGCGGAGGGGTTATGAACGTACTGGATTCCTCATCGTTGAAACCAACGATAGAGATATCCTGTGGGATTTTATAACCTCTTTCTTTGATTGCTTTCATGGCACCAAGTGCAATTGCATCACTTGCCGCAAAGACAGCGGTTGGAAGATGTTTGCTGTCAAACAGATCCATCATCATCTCATAGCCGGACTGCGCTGTGAAACTACCTTCCCGCATATACGTCTCGGCATCCATTTCCCGGTGCTCCATGTATTTCTTATAAGCAACAGTTCTTGCGTCAACAAGACGTTCCCCATCTCCGACATATTCACACCCGACAAGCAGGGCAATCTTCGTATGACCAAGTCCGGTCAGATAGTCCATGACGTCATAGACGGCACGTTCAAAATCAAGCGTTAAGGATGTAATGTTATATTCATCGACAACCATATCCAGAAATACAATATTGCTGCAGATACCAAGAAATGTATCAATTTCTTTTTTAGAGAACTTGCCAAGACAGATTAATCCATTCACGGAGGCAAGCTGCTTAAGACCATCCGGTTCATTTGGAAAAATACGTACGACGCGGATGGCATTTTTCATACAAAAATCTTCCACACCCTGTCTGACGCGGAGATAGTAGCTGTCCTTTAATTCCTGCTCCGCCGTATACCAGAGTACGATTCCCATTGTAAATGTATTTTTTGCCATCGCTTTTGTGCGGGAGGATTTGGTATAGTTTAATTTCCTGGCAATCGCAAGCACATGTTCCCGCGTTTCCGGAGCGACACTTAAGGTAGCATCATTATTTAAAATTCTGGATACGGCACCTGCCGATACACCAGCTTCTTTTGCAATATCACGAATGGTAGCCATAGAAAACTCCTTTCAAAATGTTTACTAAACAAAATATACCACATATAACATGAAAAAGTCTATAATTAATTTGAAAAATATTATAGTAAATTTTAGTAAAACAGTTGACACGTTTACTAAACACGTGATATATTGGGTGTAACAAGGAGGAACCGGTATGATTGTATTCGGAACCGGTTCCGGCGGATTACTGCAACGAGATAGTTATACATGTGATTAAAGGAGGAACGATATGATACAGACAACAGAATTAAAGAAGAATCTACAGGCAGGTGCATATGATGATGTATTGCTTGATATCTATGTGGATGCAGATGTGCTTCCATATCAGAAGGAGCGTTATGTAGCAGCAATTGAAACGTATGAGAAGTTATATGGAGCAGATGCAGTGGAAATCTATAGTGCACCGGGCAGAAGTGAGGTTGGCGGAAACCATACTGATCATCAGCATGGTGAGGTACTAGCAACATCCATCAACTTAGATGCAATCGCAATCGTGAAGAAGCTTCCGGACATGCAGATTCGTCTTGTATCGGATGGCTATGATGAGATCGTAATTGACGGAAATGATCTTTCTCTTAAGGAAGAGGAGAAGGAAACAACAACCGCTCTGATTAAGGGTGTGCTTGCGGGAGCGAAGGAACGAGGCTACGCAGTTGGCGGATTTCAGGCATATATCACAAGTGATGTCTTAATCGGTGCAGGACTTTCCTCTTCAGCGGCCTTCGAGACAGTGATTGGAACAATTGTTTCTTATCTATATAATGATGGCACGATTGATGCAGTCACAATCGCAATTATCGGACAGTATGCAGAGAATGTGTATTTCGGAAAGCCTTGCGGATTGATGGATCAGATGGCATGTTCGGTAGGAAATCTTGTACACATTGATTTTGCAGATGTGAAGAATCCAAAGGTGGAGAAAGTAGCGTTTGACATGAATGCATACGGATACAGCCTTTGTATCACAGATACGAAGGGCTCTCATGCAGATCTGACCGCCGATTATGCAGCCATTCCGACAGAGATGAAAGCCGTTGCATCATATTTTGGCAAGGAAGTCCTCCTTGGACTTACGATTGAGGATATCTTAAGCCACGCACAGGAGCTGCGCGAGAAGCTTGGTGATCGCGCCGTACTGCGAGCCCTGCATTTCTTATGTGAGGATGTGCGGGTAGAAGAAGAAGTAGATGCGTTAAAGGCAGGTGATATCGATACATTCTTGCAGAAGGTAAAGGAATCCGGTGATTCTTCATTCAAGTATCTGCAGAATGTCTACACAAGCCATGATGTGATGCATCAGAATGTGTCATTGGCACTGGCGGTCAGTGAAATCGCGCTTGCAGATGGGGCTGGCGTTGCCCGCGTGCATGGCGGTGGATTTGCATCATTTCACAGGGCACAGTCCGTATACCATATCTAGAGGCTCTGTCTGCACGGTTATAATTCACGGTCATTTCTTTATTTGTAGAATCAAAGCATATTGTCACGGTATGTTTGTCTGTATCATATAAATCAATACACAACAACTCTCCATCTCCCGGCAGCTTTCCCTTCAGTTCTACCATAACCGGCTCACTTTGCGGTGGTATGTTTTCTCCGGCCCAATGTTTTTCCAATGTTCTGCTGAAGAGTTTCATCTCAGCTTTCACTTTATCAGCCACTTTTGCGCACAAACGCCTGTTATCATCTAAATACCACACTCGTGATACATCCAGTATTCCACGATACCCTTCCTCTGGACCGAAATCCCGGATCCAGGGCATCCACAGCCAGCCGCCCAGCCAGGCAACAGACCGTATTTCCCCATGCAATACCGGATATGTCTGTGCTGCATAATAATGAGTTCCAAGATCCAAAGTTCTGTTCTTGAGGCGGCGCTCCAGCAGCTCTTTGGCGTAGAGGCCCTGCTTCTGACGTGTCTCCTTGAGCGAGAGGCGCAACTTGGCGCGGGCACGGGAGGTGACGAGGATGCGCAGCCACTCCGGCTTCGGAGTCTGGTTGCTGGCCGTCAGGATCTCGACCGTGTCGCCACTGTGGAGGGGCGTGCGGAAGGAGACATTCTTGCCGTTGACCTTGCCGCCGACGCAGGTGTCGCCGACGCGCGAGTGGATATGGTAGGCGAAGTCGAGCACGGTGGCTCCCTTGGGAAACTTCAGCAGATCGCCCTTCGGGGTGAAGGCATAGACCTCGTCCTCGTAGAGGTCGAGCTTGAACTGGTCCATCACCTCCAGGTTGTCGCCTGCCTCCAGGGCGGTGCGGATCGAGGCGAGCCACTCCTCCATGCCGCCGCCGTCGGCCTTCACGCCCTTGTAGCGCCAGTGGGCGGCGAGCCCGTGCTCGGCCACCTCGTCCATGCGCTCGGTGCGGATCTGCACCTCCACCCACTTCTGCTCAGGACCGAGCACGGTGATGTGGAGACACTCGTAGCCATTGGACTTCGGCACGCTGATCCAGTCGCGCAGGCGCTTCGGGTTGGGCTGGTACATGTCGGTGACGATGGAGTAGGCCTGCCAACACTGCATCTTCTCCTTCTCCAGCGGGGAGTCGAGGATGATGCGGATGGCAAAGAGGTCGTAGATGCCATCGACGCCACACTTCTGCTTCTTCATCTTCTGCCAAATGGAGTGGATCGACTTGGTGCGGCCCTTGATATGAAATTTGAGTCCGGCCTCGGTGAGGTGCTTGCTCACCGGACCGATGA
>OGYK01000879.1_pt1 | contig 23619 bp, 24 predicted proteins | sample 1576501 | NCBI WGS metagenome assembly OGYK01 (sample SAMEA3541530, study PRJEB24748) | human gut metagenome | biome: human gut; feature: human-associated habitat; material: faeces | place: China | collected 2012
TGTGTTTGCCGTCATTTGGAAACAGCCACTTTGTTATCAGCCTTATCCCACAGATGTACTTCTCAGGCGGTCTGTGCCTTGCTAGGTTTGCCGTGAGCTTTTCTTTTGCCGCCTTGACATCGGGTGGGTCATAAAATATCGGCTTGCCATTTCTTACTGTCACCTTGTGTTCCTGCGCTGTAGCTGTCGGCGGTATCATTGCCATAAAAAATTCAGTCATCATCTTCCTCCTCGCATTTGAAATCTACTCCGTGCCACTTGTGTGACTTGTCATCATACACCAATGCTCCCGACTGTTTGACCATATCCCAAATGTATTTGAGTACCTGCGGCTGTTTCACGAGCCACCAAAGCGTGCGTGATTTTCGATAGTCGAAATCTTCATTAGGCAGCTTATGAAAAAGCGGTGGCATTTTCTTAGCTGCATTAACAACGTCTTGCCTTGCCTTACTTCTTGTTGCTCTCATCTGCGTGTGTTCCTCCTCGCGCGTCATTATTCAAACTACTTTTTTGTCGGGGCGAGTTTAAGCCCCCGACAAAAAGTATTGTTTATAATAATAGATTTGTCTGTCCGACCGACAAACTCGGTGATTTTCGATATTGTCCGACAAGTAAAAAGCTCGATTTTGTCCTGACACTTTCTCGTTTTTTTCCTGTCTGTCTAAAGTTCAAAAATTCGATTTTGTCTTGTCTGTCTACTGAGCTTTTAAGCCACATTCTCCTTCTTCTATCCAAAAGCCACCATGCTCTTTGAGGTATCTTACAACGGTCTTTTCGCTCTTTCCTATGTACTCCGCCAGCTCAGAAATGCGGCACTTACCGTTCTCCTGCACACCGCTGAAAGCTGTTTCAATGCTCTCCTTGCGCTCCTTGCTGCGGTCTTCATTGGTTTTCTTCTTGCTGAAATTCTTCTTCCAATTCGGTGTGATGTCCTCTACCTCGCAGTCTTTAAGCACGCCCACGGTATCCTCTCTGTGAACAGGATAATCAAACCACATATTGAGGGGAGCAAATTTCGGGAACTCTCTCAGCGTGCCCTCTATACGCCATGCCGTGCGGTTTCTTACTGCAAGCTTAGCCTTGTCTATATCGGCCATCATAAGCTTGTACGAGTTCGGGTGCAGGTACTTGTGTGTTATCTCAAGCATTTTTGACGGCGTAACAAGATCGTCCTGTGAACAAAGGTCATCAGTATTTCTGTAAAATCTCCTCATCCAGTTCTCGCAGATACGGCAAACAGTTTCGTCCTCCTGCTGTTTGTAAAGGCTGTCTGAGATGTCAAGCTCTGAAAGGTCAAGAAGTGCGTCAGGGTCACGGGCGAATACTCCTGAACCGCTGGCTCTGTCCATTGAACGCTTACCGCCCTGCGCTCCCTTTGAGTGGTGGTGGCAGTATATGACCGCACAGCCAAGCTCTGTGCATACCTTGTCAAACTGGTTGCAAAAGTGTGCCATTTGGTCTGCTGAGTTCTCATCGCCTGTTATGACCTTGTAGATAGGGTCTATTATCACGGCAATGTAATTCTTCTTGCTTGCTCGGCGTATAAGCTTTGGTGCAAGCTTGTCCATTGGTACGCTGTGACCTCGCAGGTTCCATATGTCTATGCTGTTGAGGTTATCAGGCTCTAAGTGCATTGCGGTGTACACGTCCTTGAAACGGTGCAGACAAGATGCTCTGTCAAGCTCCAGGTTGACGTATAGTATTTTTCCTTTGGTGCATTGCCAGCCAAACCACTTTACCCCCTCAGCTATCGCCACGCACATTTCGATAAGTGCATAAGACTTGCCTGCCTTTGACGGACCTGCAATGAGCATTTTGTGACCCTGTCTGAGAACACCGTCAATAAGTGGTGGTGCAAGCTCAGGCAGGTTATCCCACTCAGCACTCAGGCTCTCAGGGTCGGGGAGATCATCATTGATACTCTCTATGTAATCTTTCCATTCCGAAAAGCTTTCTTTGCCTATGTTTTTGTCAATGATGAACTGTTTTTTGCCGTTCCTCATTACGCCTGGCATACGGCTAAGACGTGAGGGGTTGCGGTTCTGCTTGTCGATGTCAAGACCGCTTTCCTTGCAGACCTTGTAAAGAAAATCAACACGCCTACGGTATTCGTCATAGTTGGGAGCGTCTATCTTGACGATAGCGTGAACGCTCTTTCCACCGCTGTATACAAGCACAGCAATAGGAAGTTCAAGCTCTCTCATCACGGCATTCTGCTGTTCTATAGGCATACTGTCGCTTTCAACAAGAGCATAGCGGTAGTCTGTTACATTCTCGTTCTTTACGCCCTTGCCGTCAAGAGGATTGAAGCGGATCCACGCTCCGGCTTCTTCCTTGTAGTCGCCAAACACCGCACCAATGTCGCCGTTACATTCGCCAAGCCTCTTGATAAGTTCCCCTGCCGTCCTGTCACAACACCCTTTTGTGGGCAGATACCTGGTCTTGCCGTCCTTTTCTGTTTCCCACGTTTGCGTAACATAGCCCACGTTCTCTCCTGCCTCAAAGAGTGTTTCAAGATATGTGACTATTTCCTTGACAGGATCCCATTGGGCAGGCTCGGTGATCGGTATGCCCTCACCGCCGTTTACAAGGGGACTGCTTTCTTCTGCAACTATCTCGCCGTCCCAATCGTATGCCTGAAACTCATGGGGGCTGTATCCTCTTTCCTTTGCCATTTGCACGATAGTTCCTGCGGTCACGGGCTGAGCATTGCCATTAAAGCCTTGCCACTTGTGTTCACACTCACCGCTGTGATAACGACTGTCTGACCTCGACCAACTGTCCCAATCGTTCACGGAATAGCCCTCGTGCTTGAGAGCCATTCCCACATTGACCCATTCCTGATAATCACAGCTTGCAGGGTCTATGTATTCAAGCATTTTAAGCAAATTTGTGTTATCCATTCACTTCTCCTTAGTTCTCAGGTGTGTATGTTTTCGGGTCAATATCTCTCGGCACTCTCCAACCATTAGCAGAAATACGGGCTATCATCCTGCTTGCACTGTCAAAGCTCCAAGAGCCAACGTGCTCAAAGCCCTTGCTTTCAAGCAGCCTTATCTGCTTAGGTGTGGTAAGTCCTGCATTGCGGCGCTTTTCAAGTCGGTCAAGGATAAGCTTTGCCTTGCCTGCGTTGTCTATATCGTCAGGGAAAATTCCCAGCTTTTCAAGCTTTGCTTTCTGCTTGTCGGTAGCAGGAGCACACTCCCAGCCAAAAGCAGGAACATATGAGGACAAGTCCTCAGCCTGTATTGACATTTCATACTGCAAAGGGTCAACGAGCTTTCGCTTGCGTGTTTTCATTTCTTTGAGCTGCTTTGCCAAAGACTCTTCACGCTGTGCCACAACGTCCTCGCTTGCCTGCTTTTCGGCTTCTTCGATATCCACTGCACAGCCTGCCTCGTTGGCAAGGTTTTCGGTCATTTTCTCGGCGACTTCTTCGTTCTGACAGATAAGGTGTGCAGGTCTGCAAAGCTCGTGGCGTTCTGTGTGCCATAGGAAATCAAGCAGCAAAAGCTCTGTCTTTCCCTCGCAAAGTCTTGTGCCTCTGCCTACCATTTGACAGTAAAGCCCACGCACTTTTGTTGGTCTTAGCACGATAACGCAGTCAACTGACGGACAGTCCCAGCCTTCTGTAAGGAGCATAGAGTTGCACAGCACGTTGTATTCTCCCTTGTCGAAAGCTTCAAGTATCTCCGCTCTGTCTGTACTTTCTCCGTTGACCTCAGCGGCGTTGAACCCTTTGCTGATAAGGATATCACGGAACTTCTGAGAGGTCTTGACCAGCGGCAGGAACACAACTGTCTTGCGTTCCTTACAGTATTTGAGCATTTCATCAGCTATCTGATAAAGATATGGGTCAAGCGCCGTGTCGATATCACTTGCCTTGAAATCTCCTGCCTGAGTTGATACTCCTGAAAGGTCAAGTTTCAGCGGTATGGTGATAGCCTTGATAGGTGAAAGATATCCCTCTTTGATAGCCTGCGGCAGGGTGTATTCATATGCAAGGCTGTCGAACACCGAGCCTAAGTTCTTCATGTCGCCCCTGTCAGGTGTAGCCGTTACGCCAAGCACCTGTGCATGGGGAAAATGTTCAAGCACTCTCTGATAGCCGTCTGAGATAGCGTGATGAGCCTCGTCAATTATTATGGTATCGAAGTAATTTTCCGAAAAGCCTTTGAGCCTTTTCTCACGCATAAGGGTCTGAACTGAGCCTACTACTACACGATACCAAGAGCCTAAACAGCTTTGCTCTGCTTTCTCGGTGGCACAGCCAAGCCCTGTTGACTTCATAAGCTTGTCCGCCGCCTGGTCGAGCAGTTCGCCCCTGTGGGCAAGGATAAGCACACGCTTACCCTGCCGCACACATTCTTCCGTAACAGCCGAGAAAAGTATTGTCTTTCCCGTTCCTGTGGGCAGAACTGCAAGGACTTTGTTTATTCCCTCAGACCATTGTTCGAGTATAGCAAGCTTAGCCTCGTTTTGATATGGTCTTAAATTCATCATCAGAACGCACCGGCTTTCCAGCCACCTGTCTGAGCAGGCTGACTATACTGTGGTGTCTGCATCTGAGCAGGCTGAACGGTAGTCACATTCTCGTCATAGGCATAGAGCTTCTTAATCTTGTTGGACTGCCTGTCCTCACCGTCCTTGTTCTTGTAGTTGTCAACGTAGACGTGACACTTGCCCTTTTTGCCTGTGATAGCGTTCCAGTTCATTTTCAGCGGTTCACCGTGCTTTTTAAGTCCCAGTGCCAAGAAAAGTGCTGAGAGCTTCCACTCAAACTTGTTGCAGAGGAAGAAGTTCTCTGTTATCTCCACGCTGTCCTCTGCACCCCAAATGGTGAATGTGACCTTTGCCATATTGCAGGGCGGCACTTTCGCCGACCCCTCGTGTCTTGCACGTTCGTACTTTGCAACGGTGAAGTCATAGTCCCCCTCAGGGAGCAGGACAAAGTCCGCACCCTCGTTGACTATCTCATCTTCCCAGCCGTATTCCATAAAATTATCCATAGTGTTGTCCTCCTTTTAAAATGGTACTTTCTGATTTTCTCTGATAAGCGGCAGCATTTGCTCCCAAGCGCCTATCAGACAGCCCTGCACGAAGTCGTCAGGATAGTTTGTGATAGGGGTATCATAAGGGAAATAGTTTCTCTGAGATACCACAAGACGTATATCCGATTCGCTTACGTTGTTGGCTCTCATAAGGTCCGCAAGTGCTTTCGGTATGCCATCAGGGATAACGATAGGTGGTGCAACGTCCTCAAAGCCGCTGAGATCAGTAAGGGGTTCTTCTGCCTTTGGTGCAGCTGTCGGCTGAGCCTGCTGCAATGTCACTGCGTTTGATGTCTTATGAGGGGGCTGCGGTGCTGCTTTCGGCTGTGCAAGCTGCTCCTGCACACGTCTTGGCATCGTCACAGGCTTAGGCATTTCAGCAGGCTGTGTATACACAAACAGATGAGCTATACCACTATACTCAAAAGGCATTTCAGGCGGAAGTCCGTCACGATTTTTAGCATCCCAGCAAGGGTGATGTGTGGTGTACATAACACGGTCGCCGCCCTGAGCCTTGAACTTCTTTCCGTCCTTATCCACAGCTACTGCATATGTTTTGTAGTTTGCAAACAGCACCATATCAGCCCATTCTTTCACAAGAGGCGATATCTGAGAAGAAGTTTTCTTGCCGAGCTTTAACTCCCAACGGTCATAAGCACCAAGCTCGTCAGGCTGTTCAAACTTTCTCATCTGAGCGTGAGCCGTAAGCACAACGTTGATACCGCTGTCAACTACCTCCTGCAAGAGATTAAGGAACTTGCCTATCTCCTCTTTCTCGTAGACGTAGCCGTTGCCGTAGCCGAAATCTTCAATGCCTTTCTTCTGATGTGCCGAGCAGATCGTTTCAATGCAAAGCTGTTCAGCCCAATCAAATGTATCAATGACAAGGGTCTTGCAAAGCCTGCCGTTCATAGCTTCCTTTACCTCATTTTTGAGCATTTCCCAGCTTGACGGCTTAGGGAAACGTCTGATGTTCAGCTTCTTTGTGCTGCCCTCAGTATCAATAAATACAGGGTCGGGGAACTGAGCCGCAAAGGTGGATTTGCCTATGCCCTCAGGACCATATATCACAACTTTCTGTGCGGAGCTTACAACTCCTGATGTTATTTCATACATTAAAATGCACCTGCTTTCCAAGTTTTCGTTTCTGTGTTTTCTTCCTTATCATTGTCCATTGACCTGCCGTCCTCGATTATGATACTGCACTCGTCACCTGTAGAAACTCTTGTGGCTATCGCCTGCAAGCCCTGTGCTTCGAGCCACTTACCGAAGTCATCAAGGGTGTCGGTATCCATTTGCTCAAGCTTGTCCAGCAGTACAAAACCGCAGTCAGGGTTGAGCTTTCTCACGATAGAGGTAGCGACGATAAGCTGTTCTGCTCCGCTTATACTGTCCCACTTATGCCCGTTATACAGCAGCTCTCCGTCCTCAACGGAAAGCCCCTCAAGGGGCAGGTCGGCACTGCCCAGCAGGTCGGTTTTAGCCTGCCTTACGCCCTCTATTTGCTCAGTGAGATATGTATACTGTGAGCGGTAGTCCTCAGCGTCTATCTCAGCTTTCTCCCTGTCGAGGTTTGCTCTTATCTTCTTGTTTAGTTCCTCGATTTCCGAGATATTCTTTTCAAGCTCAGCCGTGCTTTCGTCCACAAGGTCTTGTGCGTCAAGGCTTGCAAGCTTGAAGTTGTTCGCTGCCGCTTCATAGCTTGCTTTTGCACGTTCATAAGCGGACTTAGCAAGCTCCAACTGCTTTTCGTAGTATTCTTTCTGGTCACGCTTACGCTGATTTTCGCCGTTGCGAGCAAGTATATCCTGCTGCTGTCTGATAAGCTCTGAGGCTGAAACAGGCTCGGCAGGGACGTTTGCGTACACAGGCATTTCCTTTGCGAACTTAGACTTCTGGTCAGCTATCCTGCCGATAGCGGTACGCTGGTCATAGAGTGAATGTTCCTTATGCTCCAGCTGATAGAGCGTATCACCCACGCCGATTATTTTCAGCAGAGTTGAAGCTTTTTCCTTGCTCGACTGATTTATGAACTTAGGCAGGTCAAGTGCGAACTGCTCAACGAAGCTGTTCAAAAGCTGCTGACCGCCTTTCTTGCCTGTGCTGTCGGTGACTTTGAGGGAGCTGTTCTTACCCGAACGCTCCACTACTATACCGTTGTCGAGAGTTATCTTCAAATGCGGTTCGACAACAGACCCCTCACGCTGAGGAGAGGACGGCTTGTACTTATCTCCCCCAAGCGCCCAAGCGATAGCGTCAAGGACAGAGGTCTTGCCCTGCCTGTTCTTACCGCCGATAACAGTAAGTCCATTCTTTGCAGGCTCAAGCTGCACCGCCTTTATCTTCTTCACGTTCTCAAATTCAAGCGAGTTTATTTTTACTGACATTTTAGTTCTCTCCTCTCATATTTTCAAGCTTATCCCTTGTGCTGCATATTTTTCCGTACACTTCTCCGATATCAAAAGCTCTACGCTCACATGCCGACATTCCCTCATAGATATCGAGTATATCTGTACAGGCTTCGTCTACGGTATCATATGCTTGACAAATCTGCTCTTTTGTGCTATCATCAAGGTGTAATATTAAACTGGTATCATCTGATACCTCCGAGCTTGTGCTGTTGGCAGACAGTGCAGGCTCGTTTTTTATGTACTCCGCAAGATATGTACCACACTTAAAATCTTTTTTACTGAGCGGACAATCTTCGCAATTAACAGTAAATCCTGTACAGTAGTTTACCGCCTTTTTAAACTCCTCTTTCGGTATCATCTTTATCCTCCTCGTTTTCAAAACGTTTCTCCCAGTGCCTATCCACCACGCTCAGCACAAGATACATCACTACATCTATCCCTGCAAGCACGGCTATTGTTATTAGCAGTATTCCAACAATGTTCATTACCACTTTCCTTTCGTCTGTATTTCGACTTTGACTATGGGTCTGCCTGCTTCTCTCACCGCACGCTTTATGCTCTTCTCTGCTTCCTCGTAGGCAGTTTCTTTTACGCTTACATACCACCTGTACGCTACATACATTGTAAGCACCACCAAGAGCGCTACCGCTGCGGCACATCTGATTATCTCTAGTACGGCTATCATTTTCTCACGTCCTTTCCGTAAAGCGTGCGGAGTTTTTTTAGCCTTTTCTCGAAGTTGTCGATATCAATGCCCCACACCTCGTAGGCTATCTCTGTATTGACCGAGTGTGGCAACCATGACTTCACACCACGCTTTTCCATTTCTTCCTTAACAGCTTTCTTGATCTTGATAGTCTGCGTTTCACCTGTGCTGAACAGTGCCTTGATATCCGCATTGGTTATTTCGGGCTTTTCATAGTACAGCCGCACTGCCATTTCAATGTCAGGTGACCTCATTTAGTCCACCTCCTCGATAGTCAAAACCTTCTCATGGGGACTAATAACACTTGCCTTTGTCAGAGCCTCGTACTGACTCTTTGCTGCTACTGTGAACACCCTTTTATAATGATACTGGTCTACTGTTGTTACTTTGTACATTTTCATTGCTTTGTCCCTCCTCATTGTGTTTTCTGTCATTTCTGCTTCCAGCGAACATATCCTGCAAACATTGCTAGTTATCATGAGAGACAACGGAATTGTGTTGTCAAGCCCTATTAGCATACATATACCGAATGCAAGCGGACTTGCTAGGCACAACGCAATACCGAGATAGTACGCTATCTTTTTCAAATTCAACGTTTGCCCTCCTCATATTGTGATCTTGTTACAATCAGCTCTCCGTCAAGAGTCCAATACTGAATGACCTCTCTACAGGGGTCATCTTCTGTTCCTGCACCTTTCAAGGCTCTTGTTACGATCACCTGCTCAACCTTAGCACTGTCACACCCTCTTGGAATAGCAGTAATTTTCTGTTCCACTTTCTCACCCTCTCTTTTTCTGTCCGTTCAATCGGACTGTTAGCTGTTGACATTTTCAGTGTTCTGAGTATAATTAATGTCAAGGACTTCATTGATAGCCGCTTCAATCTTGTTTGACTTTATCTCACCCGTCATTATCTTATACAGGTTTGATGTATCGAGATAAGTTTCAGGAAGAAGCTTCTTGACTTCCTCAATGAGCCACTTCTGTGTCTTGTTGAGCTTAACAAGTCGCACCTTGACTTCCACGCCGTACTCAGTCAGCGGTCTTTTACGTTCACTAATAATTAACACCACCTTTGCACAATATTTAAAAATACAACTGATTATAGTATTGACTTTTACGGAAAAATGTAATACAATGTATTTGTGAGATAAATTATTACGTTCTTCCGTACTGTCTATGTTTGTATTATATTACGTTTCTCCGTAAATGTCAATAGTTAAATTAAATTTTATTACGGAATGTCGTAAGATTGTACGGTTGCACAAAAATTGAGGTGTAACTATGTCAGAATTGTACATAAGAATTGAAAATCTGTGCAAGGAACATAAAATTTCAATAACGGCAATGTGTAAAAAAGCAATGGTAAGTAGAGGATCTATCACAGATTTGAAACAAGGTAGAAGTAAAACTCTTTCCTCTGAGGCGATTTCAAAGATAGCGAAACTTTTTGACGTTTCAACAGACTATCTCATGACAGGCAATAAGACCGAGTCACAGAGTTCGGATATGGACGATAACATCAAGTTCGCTCTCTGGGGGACGGCAGACGTTGATGATGATGTGCTTGCAGACGTAAAGCATTACGCTCAGATAGCACGGCAGATGAGAGAGGATAAGAAAAATAAAGAATAGAGGCGGTACATATGGATAGTGCTGAACTGCGCAATTTTGCGGAGGGCAGAGACATTATAGTTATTGACGGAAAGCTAAGAAATGAGCAGAAGTCCATATCCATTAGTGATAGGGGACGGTGTGCGATTGTGGTAGACTCTAAGAAGATCACCACGAGAGCAGAAGAAACTGTCATAATGGCTCACGAGCTGGGACATTGTGAAACAGGTGCATTTTATAACGAAAGAACGCTGGAGCTTCGTTCTCGAATGGAGTTTCGTGCGGATAAATGGGCAATAAAAAAGCTCGTCACAGAGGACGAGCTGATAGAAGCATTTGAAAATGGTATCCTTGAAATATGGGAACTTGCCGAGTTTTTCGGTGTGACCGAAGATTTTATGGTCAAGGTCTGTGAATTGTATGGATATTATAACAGGGTGATATAAAAAAGTCCCTGTCAGTACCGCAAATACTGACAGGGATAGCACACAGAATTTTCTCCTGCATGGTTACAAATACATTATATCACCAATTTAAGACATTGTAAATGATTTCAATAAATTGTTTACAAAAGTCGGTTTATAGGGAGGAAAAAAATATGACTTGTCCAAATTGTAAAGGCGAAAACGCACCAGGCGTAGCAGTATGTGAATATTGCGGTCACGAACTGCCGCAGCCGCAGAAAATTGATAACCACGTTGAGCATAACAGCAATATCGTTCAGCACATCACATACGTTACAAACGTCCAGCAGGTCGCACCGCAAGCTCCTGTTGAGCAGATAAGCCCTAAGAGTAAAAGCACAGCTGAAATACTTTGCCTGCTGACCTTTTTAGGCTTGGGCGGTTTGAACAGATTTTATGTAGGCAAAGCTGGCACAGGTTTGCTGTACTTCTTTACTTTCGGAGGTTTCTTTATTGGAGCAATAGTTGATATGATAAATTTGTTTCAGGGAAACTTCACTGACGCTCAGGGCAGAGTGTTAAAATAAAATCCCCTGCTGATACTTCAAATATCAATTAGGAGAAACGTATATGGGTAAAAAGAAACGCAAATCAGAGCCGGGCTGCATCGCCACTATATTCGGCTATCTGATATTTGTCTGCATAATCGCTCTTATCATAGACCTTATTAGAACTCACATATCCGAGCGAGCCAAGCATAACCTTATGGTAGTTGCTATCGTGATCGGCGTTATCATATTCATAAGCATGGTCTGCACCATTTACCGCAAGCTTCACAGAAAGTATACTTTGAAACAACTTGATAAAATGGACGGACACCAATTTGAATATGCCTGTGCTGATATTCTGAAAGCCAACGGCTACAAACACGTTAAGGTCACAAGAGGCTCCGGTGACTTTGGCGTTGATGTCATTGCAGAGAAAGACAAGGTCAGATATGCGATACAATGCAAGCGATACAATCACAAACTTGACAACACCCCTATACAAGAAGTTGTCGGCGGACTTGCGTACTACCAATGTGACAAAGGTGCCGTTATGACAAATCAGTATTTTACCGAGCCTGCCAAACAGCTTGCACAGGTGAATGATATAGAGCTGTTGGACAGAGATACGCTTTCACATATGGTTGATAAAACAGAAAAGTCATTTGATGATAAGCTTAATTTATTTAGATCTTATTTGACCGGCTCATCTACAATGCTAGTTGCTTATCTCGAAAAGTGTGGAATTTATTCAAGGATAGAAGATATAAATACTAATACCAAAACACTATCGTTTACCCTTAAATTAAAATTTGCAGATGACATCGAGAATGTAAAGGCAAAGAAGAAAGCAATTTCCAAAATAACCAAAGCGAAAGTAATTGATATAGTGCAAAACGAGAATGATATGATAACTATCATTGTTCGTACACCGAGAAAATACAGAATAAAATCATAAAAAAAAGTCCTCCGAGCGTTGACAGCACTCAGAGGACAGGTGAGCTGATATTGACAGTATCAGCTCAAAACGAACAAAACCCAATCACCACAAAAGGGCTTATTCTGCCCTTTTATTGTAGCACACTTTTTTTGGAGTGTCAAGAATAGGAGGAATATTTATGCCGATCTACAAAATGACGGACAAGAACGGAAAGAACATCAGAAAAGACGGCCTGCAAAAATATCGTGTGCGTGTCAATTATACGGACAGTTTCGGAAAGTCTCATCAGATAGACCGTGTGGCGTTCGGTGCAGAGACGGCTAAGCAGCTTGAACTCCAGCTTACACAAAAGCTCAATGCTAAAGAGATAGCTCCAAAAATGACTATCGGACAGCTATTCACGGAGTACATCACAGCCAAGTGTTCAGAGGTCCGTGAAACATCACTGGACAAATCCCTAAGAATACTGAGAAAGAACGTCCTGCCCACCTTTGAAAGCGTTAGGATAGATAATCTGAACGTACCAATGGTGCAGAAATGGAAGCAGGAGCTGTCAGAACAGGGATTGGCTATCGTCACACGAAAGAACATTTACGGCGAGTTTCGTGCAATGATGAACTATGCTGTGAAAATGGAATACATTCCGAAAAATCCCGTTATAACCGCAGGCAACTTCAAAGCGCCCCTTGAAGCCAAGAAAGAAATGCTTTTCTACACGCCTGACGAGTTCAAGAAATACATATCGGCAGCTAAGAATTATGCTCAGGAAGCAGAGGACGGCGGCTCAATGTACGAATGGAACTACTATGTATTTTTCAACATAGCATTTTACATGGGTATGCGAAAAGGCGAGATATACGCTCTGCAATGGACGGATATAAAAGACGGCTACATATCCATCACCAAGAGCATTGCTCAGAAGCTCAAAGGCGGTGATCGTATCACGCCGCCAAAGAACAAGCCAAGCATACGGACGATACAGATACCAGAACCGTTAAGAGCAGTGCTGTCCGAACATTACGAACGCTGTAAGAAAGCAGTGCCAAAGTTCAGTGATGATATGTACATCTGCGGTGGCGAGCGTCCTATCCGTGACACGTCCCTTGAAAAGACAAATAAGAAGTTTGCAGACTTGGCAGGTGTCAAACGTATCCGTATCCATGACTTCCGTCACAGCCACGCTTCCCTGCTCGCCAATGAGGGCATAAACATTCAGGAGATAGCAAGACGTCTTGGACATTCCAACATATCAATGACATGGAACACCTACTCGCACCTTTACCCACGAGAGGAAGAACGTGCGGTGAAGATATTGAACACAATCGTGTAAAAACCGTGTATACAAAAGAAAACCACCGTATTTACGGTGGTTTTTGTTCGTTTGGCGGAGATGGAGAGATTTGAACTCTCGCTACGGTTTTGCCGTACTACCGCATTTCGAGTGCGGACCCTTCAGCCACTTGGGTACATCTCCTTGTGTCAACTATACTATTATACAAGTAATCACAAAAAAAGTCAAGCCCTTTGTGCAAATTTAAGCACAAAGAGCTTGTCCATTATCTATTGCTGAGCACGCCTCTGCATATCCTTAACATATGCAAGCGTTTCAGGAGTGTAGCCTACCATTGCGTTGGGACAACATTGGGAAAGCAATTGCATAAGCCCCATGGCAGTGTCCTTGCCCTTGGCATATACGTTAAAACGCAGTACATTCTTCTTGTGCTTCGTGCAGACGATTATCTCGTTGGTGTAGCTGATGAAATTCATACTCGCTGTGTGCTGGTAAATGCCGTAGGCTTCCTCTCGCCAGCACATCTGAAATGGCGCTTTTTTGTTGGCAAGCACCCTGTCGGATACGATAATATGATCGTCCTGATATTGTATGTTGGCGTAAAGCTCGTCAGCCTGCTGTAAAAGATCGGGATTGGCTTTGAATATGCCGCTCTTTTCAGGGTGCATCCTCCGTGACGTACCAAATATAAGAAAAATAACACCAGGCGTAAGCGCAAAAAGTCCAAGTATCAATACGCCGTATTCACCGGCTACTACCGCCGCAAATGAGATAAATCCACCCATTAGCGTGAGTATCACACCGCCAGCTATCATTGCTATCATTCTTTTTCGTATGTTGGCAAATACTACTTCTCGTCCCATTTTCGTTACCCCTCTTTACTTTTTATCCGTGATTCTGCTTTGCCACAAGGCTCTCTCCGCAGTATATCTTCCTGAGCTTTGGCTTCTCTATCTTGCCCGTCGGGTTTCTCGGTATGTCTGCAAAAATTATCTTGTGCGGACGCTTGTATCTCGGAAGCTTCTGGCAGAACGCCATTATCTCTTCCTCTGTGCATGGGTGGTCTGGCTTTAGCTCGATTATTGCCGCCGCTATCTCGCCCAAACGCTGGTCAGGCAGACCAATTACTGCCACGTCCCTGATAGCGTCATGACTTCTCAAAAAGTCTTCTATCTGTACAGGGTAAAGATTTTCTCCACCGCTTATGATAACGTCCTTTTTGCGGTCAACAAGGTAAATAAATCCGTCCTCGTCCTCCTGAGCCATGTCGCCAGTGAAAAGCCAGCCGTCTTTGAGAGTTTCAGCCGTCGCCTTTGGATCTCTGTAGTAACAGGTCATAACGCCAGGACCTTTTACGCAAAGCTCGCCCACTTCGCCACGCTTTACAGTGTTGCCCTTATCATCAACTATCTTGACCTTCCAGCCAAAGCCTGCCTTGCCTATCGCGCCTACCTTGTCAATGTTATCCACACCAAGGTGTACACAGCCCGGACCTATAGATTCGCTAAGACCATAGTTAGTGTCATATTTGTGGTTGGGGAAAACCTTTTTCCAGCGTGCAATAAGTGACGGCGGAACAGGCTGTGCGCCTATGTGCATAAGCCTCCACTGTGAAAGCTCATACTTTGAAAGTGTCACCTCGCCGCTGTCGATAGCGTCAAGAATATCCTGCGCCCAAGGCACAAGAAGCCATACGATAGTACACTTTTCCCTCGATACAGTATCAAGTATAAATTCAGGCTTCACGCCTTTGAGAAGCACCGCCTTGCCCCCTGAGATAAGGCTTCCGAACCAGTGCATCTTCGCACCTGTGTGATAAAGCGGAGGGATACAAAGGAAAACGTCCTCCTTTGTCTGACCATGATGATTCTGCTCAACTCTTGCGGCGTGCATAAGGCTCTCGTGATTGTGCAGGATAGCCTTCGGGAAGCCTGTTGTGCCTGACGAGAAGTAGATAGCCGCATCGTCCTCATCAGTAAGCTCTATGTACGGAGTAGTGCTTGCACAGTTTGCAGTGAGCCTGTCATAATGCTCTGCAAATGACGGACAGTTCTCGCCAACATAGAAAAGAAGTCTGTTCTTGCTTATCTCATCAGCTATCTCCTCAACTCTGCCGATAAATTCAGGGCCAAATACAAGAATATCCACCTCGGCCAGATCAAGACAGTATTTTATCTCCTCCGGAGTGTATCTGAAATTCAGCGGCACTGCAAGCGCACCCGTCTTGAGGATACCAAAATAAATAGGCAGCCATTCAAGACAGTTCATAAGCAGGATACCCACCTTGTCACCCTTTTTTACCCCACGGGATAAAAGCAGATTGGCAAAGCGGTTAGCCTTTTCGTTGAAAACGCTCCAGGTTATCTCACGGCGATAATGACAGACAGGGTTAGGCTCTATAAGCTCATATTCCTTCCAAGTCACACGTCTTGTCTCCCTTATCTCGGGGTTGACTTCCACAAGCGCCACGTCGCCGCCGAATTCTCTTGCGTTGCGCTCCAATATATCGGTAATTGGCATAATAAACTTCCTTTCGCAGATAAAAGCCTTAAAGCTTTAAAATCATAATACAAATAATAGTTTACCACATTTCACTCTTAATGTAAAGAGCTTTTCCACCGCCAATTCGCACAAAAACGCTATGGTTTTGTTGTATAATAAAACCATAGCGTTTATATAGAAAGTATGATTGAGCGTGTTATAAAGAAAATAATTTTATTCAAATATTATAGTCATATTATAAGTCCGTGTCTGTCCATTAGGGTGCTCCATTTTAATGCGCACATCAGTCCTGCTGTCCTTTGCACTATATGCGTTAATGGTATATTTATCAAAGGAGATATCAATATTATCGCCACCAACAATATCGACAGAAGTAAAATAGAAGTCAGAGTAATTAGCGTCCATTATTGTAGTTGTATAACCTTTTCCTGCCCATTGTTGCAATGGTATTGAAGGTTCGTACAAATATGTAGTTGTCGTCGTATTCTCTTTCTTAGTAGTCGTGGTAGTCGCAGCCTCAGTTTTGCGCTGAGTGGTGGTTTGGGGAGCTTCCGTCTGCGCAGGTTCTACATAGTCATCATCATAATTGTAACCGCCGTTGTTATTGTTGTCCTCAACATATCCATTATCGCCCCCGGCCTGTTCGGTCTGTCGGGTGGTCTCCGCCTCGGTCTTTTGGGAAGTCGTGGTGGTCTCGGACTTGCTTTCGGTGGTGGTCTTTTTTGTGGTGGTCGTCTCGGTGGTGGTGGCAGTCGTGGTTGTCGTGGTGGTGCTGCTCACGCTTTCGGACGTGGTTGAAGCAGTCGTTGCCTTAGTCGTCGCCGCCGCAGATGAACTGTCACTGACATCGCCGCAGCCCACAAGCCCAGCCACCAGCATATTCGCCAATACCACAAATGAAATCGTTTTCTTTACACTTCTTCTCATTTAAGCTCACGCTCCTTAAACTTCATTGTGTTAATTATACAGCATTTCCTTTTTTTGTCAAGAGCCTTTTTTTGAGAGAATTTGACATACATATTCACAAGTGATATACTATTTTAAATGTCAAGCTGTCGAAAAAAGCATAGATAACCACATCTTTTGGTGTGTATGGGACGGCGTCCCCTTCATGGTTTGTAAAGCATATAAATATTGTGCGAATACAGCCAACAAAAAAGACAGCCCCACATGGGAGCTGTCCCTTAACTTAAAAAGTGTACCGTTTCAGATCTTATTCTTCTGCCCTTTCTTCCTCTTTGCTCGCCTCAGCCGCCTGCTGCGCCTTGAGAAGATCCCTGATCTCTGTAAGAAGCACTACGTCCACCGGTGGCTCTGCAGGCTTTTCAGGCTCTTCATGCTTGCCAAGTGACGCAAGCTTGTTTATGACCTTCATTATTACAAAAATAACGAACGCCATGATTATGAAGTTGATGACTGCCGTCAGAAATGCGCCGTAGTTTATGTACTGATTTCCAAGCAAATGTATCTTGCCCTCTACGTCAGCACCGCCTATACAGCCTATTATCGGGTTGATAAAATTCTCAGTAAATGACGTCACGATATTCTGAAACGCAGCGCCTATGATAACGCCCACTGCCAAGTCCATGACGTTTCCTTTGAGAGCAAACGCCTTGAACTCATTTACAAACTTCTTGATAAAACCTTTTTTCTTCTCTTCCATAACGGTTACGACCTTTCGTTTTTTGTTCCGAGCCACGCTCTTATGGTCATTTTATCACATATTTTGACCATTTTCAATAGTTTTTCTACAACATCCTACGGTTTTACGTCGTTTTGCCCATATGTGTTAATACACTGTAAATGGTTTGTAAACAAATGTGAAAAGGTATTGCATTTCCCGAAATGGTGTGCTATAATGATTAAGCTGTTTGAGTGAGGGACATGACGATGGGATATAGCCAAGAGGTAAGGCAGCGGACTTTGACTCCGTCATTCCGATGGTTCGAATCCATCTATCCCAACCAAAAACAAGCTAAATCGAACAAACATTGGGGTGTCGCCAAGTGGTAAGGCAACGGACTCTGACTCCGTCATTCCGAAGGTTCGAATCCTTCCACCCCAGCCACAAAAGACCGTAGATTTTTTCTGCGGTCTTTGTTTTTTTATACATTCTTTCAGCAACCAAAAGAGAGGTTTTGCAACTGAGTATAAGTAAACATAAAAAACAAAATGTGAACAAAAATAATTTGGGATTGCGTGTTTACAAACTGGTAAAAATGTGTTATACTTAAAGTGCAAAAGAATTTCATCAAAGGAGGTCTGAAAAATGAAAAAGATAATAAACAGAAAAAATGCAGCGGCAGTGGCTTGTGCCGCTATGATGATATGTGCGGCAGGTGCTGTGCCTGACAGCGTGCTAAGTGTGAGTATGCCTGTGCAGGCGGCTGAAGCTGCGGTGCAGACAAGTCTGCCTCAGGTCACAGGGCTGACATCTAAAACCCCTGATATAAGCTCCATAAGACTTAGCTGGAACGCCGTGAATGGTGCGGACGGCTATTCTGTTGGAATGCGTTCAAAGGGTCAGTATCCTGAGATAGCAGACGTTACGGACACTACATATCTTGTTACTGGTCTGCCTGCGGCAACGAGGGAGAACTTCAAGGTAAGAGCCTATAAGATAGTGAACGGTCAAAAGGTCTATGGCGACTATTCAGTGAACTACAATTCCGCCACAAATCCTCGCCCTATAAGCGGTCTTAAAGCTCAGACGGACAATGCTTCTGTTAGCCTTTCATGGAAAAAAGTAGGCTGTTCAAACTATCGTGTCTTTATGCTGAAAAACGGCAAGTGGAAGCAGATAGCGCAGACGGATACAAACAGCTACGCTGTCATAGGACTTGACGCAGGAAGCTATAAATTTAAAGTAAGAGCCTGCAAGCGTGACGATAAGGGTGCAAATCACTACGGCAAATATTCGCAGGAGATAACGGCACAGGCTGTCAAGGTGGACAAGGTCACCGGTCTGACCTCCAAGACCCCTAACACAAGCTCTATAAAGCTTAGCTGGAACGCTGTGAGCGGTGCAGACGGCTATTCTGTGGGAATGCGTTCAAAGGGTAAATATCCTGAGATAGCTGACGTGAAAGGCACGACCTACACTGTCAAGGGTCTGCCTGCGGCAACAAGGGAGAATTTCAAGGTAAGAGCATATAAGATAGTAGACGGAGTTAAGATATACAGCGACTATTGTGAAAACTACAATTCCGCCACAAATCCAAGGAAGGTAACAGGAGTAAAAGTTTCTGACATCACCGCTTCTACACTTGACCTTAACTGGAAGTCTGTAGGCTGTACAAGCTACAAGGTGTTTATTTACACAAACGGCAAGTGGAAGAACATAGCTTCATCTACGGTAAATTCCTGCGCAATAAACGGACTTTACGCAAAGACTACATACAGATTCAAGGTAAGAGCCTGCAAGACGGACGATAAAGGTTCAAATCACTATGGCGCATATTCCGAAGAGATAACCGTTAAGACACCGAACCACACTGTCGAGGTCATAAACGGCATGAGCTATGTTGACGGAGTTCTTTTGGCGAACAAAACATATTCCCTCCCTGCAAGCTACGATCCAAAGGGTCTGACCAAAGAAACATCGGCGGCATTCAAAAAGATGCAGACCGCTGCATATAAAGACGGCATAAGCCTGTGGGTATGCTCAGGCTACCGCTCTTATTACGATCAGAAGTACCTTTATGATATGTACTGCAACCGTGACGGCAAGGCTGCGGCAGACACATACTCCGCAAGACCCGGCTACAGCGACCATCAGACGGGCATGGCAATAGACGTAAACAACGCCAGCGACTCATTTAACGGTACAAGAGAAGCCAAGTGGCTTGCCAACAACTGTGCGAAATATGGTTTTATAATTCGTTATCCAAAGGGCAAAGAGGCTTACACCGGTTATCAGTATGAGTCTTGGCATATAAGATATGTAGGCACGCCTTTAGCACAAAACATAACCAACAGCGGACTTTCTCTTGAAGAATACTTCGGGATAACTTCGCAATACAAGGATTGACATATGGTTCAGACCGCTGTTCACAGGCATCTGTGGGCAGCGGTCTTTTGTTATTCTCCATGCTCACTTATCACTTGAAATCTTGCATTTCACCATGATCTGTGTTATACTATATTTAAGGCAATACCGCACAAAGATTGTGCGTCAGATGCGTAGTCAGATTTTTTTCAGATCGCATAAAAATTCCGCAGGCTGATGGCGTGCAAAGCCGTCAGGCGGGCTTTGTGCGGTGTTGCCTTATATATTCCACTAAGGAGGTCATCTCTATGCTTCTTTCAGGTAAGACGGTCGTTCTCGGTGTCAGCGGCAGTATTGCGGCTTACAAGATCCCAACTTTAGCAAGACTGCTTAAAAAGCAGGGCTGCAATGTTCAGGTACTCATGACACAGAACGCCACTCAATTTATAAACCCTATCACTTTTGAATCCCTTACAGGCAACAAGTGCCTTATAGATACTTTTGACAGAAATTTTCAATACAGTGTTGAACACGTCGCTCTTGCAAAGCAGGCTGATCTTGTTATGATCGCTCCTGCTTCCGCTAATGTTATCGGCAAGATAGCATACGGCATTGCTGACGATATGCTCACCACCACTGTCATGGCTTGCCCTTGCAAAAAAATGATATCCCCTGCCATGAACCACAATATGTATCACAATCCTATTGTGCAGGACAATATCCGGAAGCTTGAGCGTTTCGGCTACGAGATGATCGCTCCTGACAGAGGTATGCTTGCAAACGGTGATGACGGCGACGGCAGAATGCCTGAGCCTGAGGTGTTGTTTGAATACATTCTTCGGGAGCTTGCTTTTGAGAAGGATCTTGCAGGCAAAAATGTGCTTGTTACGGCTGGTGCGACCATGGAAGCTATCGACCCTGTGAGGTACATCACTAATCATTCAAGCGGAAAAATGGGCTGTGCACTTGCTAAAGCGGCTATGCAAAGAGGTGCAAAGGTGACGTTGGTGGCTGGTCACATGGAGGTTTTGCCGCCTATGTTCGTGGACGTTGTGAACGTAAAGTCTGCGGCGGATATGTTTGAAGCTGTCACAAAGCTTGCTCCTGGGCAGGATATTATCGTAAAGGCGGCGGCTGTGGCTGACTACACGCCTGTTGCGGTGGCTGACAACAAGATAAAGAAGTCTGACGATGACATGAAGATAGAGCTAAAACGCACGCAGGATATCCTCGGCTATCTCGGTCAGCACAAACGTGACGGTCAGGTCATATGCGGTTTTTCTATGGAAACTCAGGACGTTATCAAAAACTCTGAGAAAAAGCTCACCAACAAAAACTGCGATATGATATGCGCAAACTCACTAAAGACCGCTGGTGCAGGCTTCAAGACGGACACTAATGTTATCACCCTTATCACTGAGGGCGGTGCTGTGGAGCTGCCTATTATGACCAAAGAGCAAGCCGCTCACAGGATACTTGACGAGCTTGCGAAAATGATATAGTTGTACAATAATATGTACAGATAAACAGATCACGAAGGGAAATATGCCAATATGAAACGTATTGAGATATATGAAAACGGCATTAATATAGTATTTGAGATAACAGACGAGAACGAGGCGAAGCTTCTGCACTTCTCTGCTCTGCCTTTTGATGAAGCCAAGGCGGCTTCATACATGGGGCTGAAAACTTTCAGACCTGTAGAGATACAGGCGAGCGGTATCGACCGTCCTGACGAGCGTCACGGCAACAAATATATTGTGACCGCTCCGGGCTGGAGAATGAAGTTCAAGGACTTCCGTGATGTGAACAACGATCTTGGCAGAAAGCTTGAGCTTGTGACCTTTGATGAGGGCACAGGTCTTGAAGCTGTGTCCCACTATCAGTTTTACACCGGCACGTCTGTTGTACGCTGTTGGACTACCCTTACAAACAAGGGCAGCGAGGTACAGACCATTGAATATATGTCCTCCTTTGCGCTGACGGGCGTAGAAAAAGAGGGGCTTAAAAAGCCTGAGGACAAGATGAAGATATGGGTATGCCACAACTCATGGCAGCGTGAATTGCAGTGGCAGGACTACACCCTTGAACAGGTGGGGCTTGCGTCCTCTGCTAAGCCTACGGAACAGCGTTCGTCAAAGGTATTTGCCTGCACAAACGTTGGAAACTGGTCGGCAAAGGAATACATACCAATGGGTGTGCTTGAAAACACAGAAGTAGGCTCGGTGCTGTTTTGGCAGATAGAGCAAAACGGCTCTTGGCACTGGGAGCTTTCGGACGTGGGAGGACACTTCTATTTACAACTTTCTGGTCCGTCGGAGATAGAGTCCCACTGGTATAAAAACCTTGTGCCTAATGAGAGCATAGAAAGCGTGAAATGTGCAGTAGGCTCGGTGACAGGAAGCTTTGACAATGCTATGGGCGAGCTGACGAAATACCGCAGAAAAATACGTCGTCGCAACAAGGACAATCAGAGGCTTGCGGTAATATTCAACGACTACATGAACTGTCTGTGGGGCGACCCTACGGCTGAAAAGGAGTTTCCCCTTGTGGACGCTGCGGCAGAAGCAGGCTGTGAATATTTCTGCATTGACGCAGGCTGGTATGCTGACGGCTTTTGGTGGGACGAGGTCGGCGAATGGAAAGAGAGCAGAAAGCGTTTCCCTAACGGCGTAAAGGAAGTTGCCGACTATATCCGCAAAAAAGGCATGATACCCGGACTTTGGCTTGAAATAGAGGTCATGGGAATAAAGTGTCCGCTTGTGGACAGCGTTTGCGATGACAGTTGGTTTTTCACACGTCACGGCAAGAGGGTCTATGACAGAAGCCGTTATCAGCTTGATTTCAGGAATCCTAAAGTCCGTTCCCACGCTGACGAGGTAATAGACAGGCTTGTTTCTGAATACGGCATAGGCTACATAAAAATGGATTACAACATAGAGCCTGGCATCGGCACTGAGCAGAACTGCGACAGCGTTGGCGAGGGTCTGTGGGGTCACCAAAAGGCTTACCTTGAATGGCTTGACGGTGTTTTTGCTCGTCACCCTGACCTTATTATAGAAAACTGCTCCAGCGGCGGACTCAGAATGGACTATGCGATGCTTTCAAGATACTCCATTCAGTCCACATCAGATCAGGACGATTACAAAAAATACTGCACCATTGCGGCGAACTCCCCTACTGCCCTTTGCCCTGAGCAATCGGCTATCTGGGCTTATCCTATCACATCAGGTGACAGAGAAGAAGTTGTTTTCAACATGATTAACGCAATGCTTTTGAGAATACATCAGAGCGGTCACCTTGGCAACATCGACCCTGAACGCAAGGCGCTCGTTAAAGAGGCTATCAGCGTTTACAAGAAGATAAGGGCGGACATAAAGGAAGCAGTGCCGTTCTGGAGCTTGGGTCTGTCCAAATTTTCGGACGACTGGGTATCTCTCGGTCTGAGAAACGGCAGCAAGGCTTATCTTGCCGTATGGAGGAGAGAGGGCAAGAGCGACACCTGCGTTTTGCCTATAGGCTTCCTCAAGGGTGTTGACGCAAGGGTGAAGTGCATTTATCCTGATTTCAGCGAAACCCCTGTGGAGTTTTCAAAGGCGACAGGCAATGTTTCCGTTAAGTTTGACAGACCTTATATGGCTAGACTTTTTGAGATAGAGTGGTAAAAAAAGTTACCTGCCAATAAGGGTAACTTTCCCCCACACCGCACCTTTTGATTTGTCCGATTTTACGGACAATTGCTCGCCTGTGGGAGATATTATCGCTGATATTCCGCAGTTTCCTGCACGGAGGACATATCTTCTGTTCTCAACGGCTCGCATTATGCAGTGGCGGTAATGCTGTTCACGGGCGGAGCTTTTACCGAACCACGAATCGTTGGTGGAAACGCAAATTATCTGTGCGCCCTGCTCTTTCTGTCGGCTCACAAGGCTTGGGAAAATGGACTCTATGCAGATAACAGAGCCTATGGTCATGCCGTCTGAGGCGAGGGGCTTGGTGTGGATTTCGTCTGCACATTCGCTCATAGTGTCAAGGTGGAAAATGCCTGCAAAAGGTGTCTTTTCACCGAAAGGCACAAGCACTTGTTTCAGGTAGGGCGAAGACGCAATGCCGTTTTTATCATAGGCGAAAAGGGCGTTGTAATCCTTGCCGTTTTCAAGATAGAACG